>Ga0209483_1000124_pt1 | contig 74255 bp, 63 predicted proteins | sample NGEPerA_FD_184508 | JGI IMG/M metagenome (GOLD analysis project Ga0209483, IMG submission 184508) | Arctic peat soil microbial communities from the Barrow Environmental Observatory site, Barrow, Alaska, USA - NGEE PermafrostL2-A... | ecosystem: Environmental > Terrestrial > Soil > Wetlands >... | reverse complement strand
CGTCTGCGTAATCGCCGCTGTCAGCGTGGTCTTGCCGTGATCGATGTGCCCGATCGTGCCCACGTTGCAGTGCGGTTTGCTGCGATCGAATTTTTCCTTCGCCATGTGTCTGACTCGCTCCCCTGCCTTTTGAAGCGCACAGAACACGGCGGCAACCTTGGATCGACTCACCCATGCTGCCGCCGCGCTCCGTTGTGCGCGATTAAAACCCAGCGCACAGCGCGAGGCGCTCGCCCTACTTCAGCAAGCCAGCGCCTCGCTGCGTTGTGCGCGATCAAAAATCTGGAGCCGTTGATCGGGATTGAACCGATGACCTCGTCCTTACCAAGGACGCGCTCTACCAACTGAGCTACAACGGCCTTACAAAAAAGCTATGCCGCCCTGCTAACGCTCGCCGACGACCTACTGAACCGCGACCGCCAGGGAGCGGCCAAAACTCTGGTGGACAGGGAAGGATTCGAACCTTCGTACCTCGCAAGGAGGGACAGATTTACAGTCTGTTGGCTTTAACCACTCACCCACCTGTCCGATGCTATAACTGCCCCGGATTCGGGGAGCCTTTAGGACTGAAGTTCATTATAGCAAAGGCACCCAATGCGTTAGAATAGCAAAGGAAACCTCGGGCGGGAGTAACTCAGTGGTAGAGTCACAGCCTTCCAAGCTGTTGGTCGCGGGTTCGATTCCCGTCTCCCGCTCCATAAACGATTCGTGAAAACGATTCGTGCTCGAGGCTTGGCCTAGCTCATCCACGTTTTGGGTTGCCGCCTGCAGGACGCGCGACGCGGCTAATCTGCGAGCCGAGAGGGGAACCGGTGGCAAGATGCCCCAGTTTCTTGAAGGAAATTAGAAAAAGGGCGCCGTACATGCCTGTGAACGGCACGCCGGCGCCCTTGGTTTGAAACTCGTACTTTTGAGACTATGTCTTGCTTTGAAGGCGGCGGCGCATTAAGCCGAGGCCCAGAAGGCTGAAACCAATCAATGAAAGTGTCGCCGGCTCCGGAACATTCGCCCCCTCCGTGACATTCACAGTGCCTTGGTAGCTGGCCTCGCTTCCGATCGCCTGGTGGATGACTTCCTGGCCCGTGATAGCGTAAAGGGCTCCCGTAAGCAGCCACGGCACGTTAGCCGACGCGGTGGAACACGACAGCGTAGTTCCCGGCCCGCCTGAATTGCAAACCGGCGAGATCGCAGTGGCATCTCCACCCGGCACCGTTGGTGTGTTGTCATTTCTCACCCAAGCCTGGAAAGTCGCCGAGTCCCCTGCTTGCGCCACGTTCCAGATCCCCGAACTTGACGTCGACAACATCAGGTTCGGTCCTAGCGGCAAGCTGTAGTTCGTACCGGCGAAATTAATAGTGAGGTCGCCAGCGCCTGACAGGTGATCAATGCTCAGCTTTGAGTCGCTCAGATTGCTGAAAAGCGGGTCGCCGGGCACGTTCGCGGCGACCCCAGAAGCTCCGGTAAAGCTGTAGCCGCCAACGGTGAAACCCGCGCCATAGGAGATGATATTCCCATTCAGCGTCGTGGTGAAACCCGCGGCGGTGCACCCGAGGACTCCGGCTGCCGTAGAGTTATCGCAAATAGCGGAGGCTGCGTTTGCACTGATATCAATCAGTAGCGAAGCATCTGCCCGCTGAGTGTAGGCGAGAGCGCCCACAATACCAAACAAAATCAGTTTCTTCATTTTTGTATCCTCATAACTTTCCAACTGTCTCTATGATTTCCTGCCCGCTTAAACGACCTCAGTGGATCCATGGGAATTTGCCATGCAAATCGCCGAAACCGAGAATTGGACTGGCCTCCACGCGAACCTAGTGCAAGAGAGCGCAACAAGTTCTCGTCCTGAGTTGGGATACCAAATTGAGACACGGAAGAGCCTTCTAGCGTCTCTGCGCGGTCACGCACGGCTTAGGAGGATGGTGGGCCGGGCAAATCTAAAGAGACCGCGCAAAAGTCGCAAGAAGGCTCGAATGGAAAAAGGAGGCCCCCTCTCCAGCGCGTCCGCTTGGATATCGGGGTCTCCAACATTAACTTAGTGCGGGCGGGTCGAAAAGTTCTCTTCCCCCGAGCCGCAATTATCCTCGGGTATTCCCTTTTGCTAGCCGAGCGTTGGACCCGACAGACGCCGCTATGTACGCCACTTGGTTTCGGACCCGGGTGGTCAAAACGGCCACTCGAAACGGAATTTGAGACGGATCGAGCCTGGAATTACCTGCCGGGCGCGAGTAGGATATAGAGAGGCCCCGATAGCTCAGTTGGTAGAGCGCCAGTTTTGTAAACTGGATGTCGCTGGTTCAATCCCGGCTCGGGGCTCCAGACCCTTCCGTTGCCGCCCCCACGGCGGATGATAGACCCCATGCAGCTATTCCGGGTCCCGCTCCTCGTTCCCGGCTCCATCGTTTACGAAGCCGCAGCGAGCATCGTCTTCCACGCATCCTCATCCTGACCGATGCTCAGCCGGTTGCCCGAACGAATCAAGGGCAGCCGCAGAAGATTCGGATCCCGCTCGATCTTTTCCAGGAGCTGGGTGTCGGAAGGCTTCAGGTATTTCAGGCCGGCATCGATGTAGGCTTTTCCCTCGGAATCGAGCAAGGCGCCGACTCCGAAACGATCCACGAATCTCCTGATCTCGCCCGGAGCCATCGGTTTCCTCTTCAAATCCACGAAGTGAATGGTGACGCGGCGTTCCTTGAAGAACCGCTCGGCCGCGCGAGTCGGCTGCGAATTCTTCACGCCAAAGATCTGGACGCTGACCACCCTAATGAGGTTACTACTTGAAGTTCGGCGGCACATAGGACACAGTACCTGCACCGGCCGATACCCAGCTCGCAACATCCCAATAAGCCGCCGATGAACTCTTGGCTGACCGGATCGTAGACGGTATTGGGCTGCAGGGTGATGGGATTCGCCGACGCCACATTGGAGAACTCGCCGGCGGCTCCTCCCGCCATGATCATGGATGCCGAGCCGCGGGTACGTCCGTTCCATCGGAGGCCTGTACCAACTTCGCCGTATGAGTACCGCTATTTCCAGGCGCGAAGGCTCTGCCCGGCCATATTTACGGAAACGCCAGCGCCAACGATGTCCGTTTCCGTGGCTGCAGCCACGAACTTGACGATGTGGGTCCCCGAATTGCCAGGGGCACAGACACGGCCCATCGAGGAGACAATCAGCGGATTCGCGCCCACGGTCATGATCATTCCCACCCGACCGTCGAAAAGCGAGTATGGCAGGCTCTTTTAGCCGGAACAAGTGGATGGTGGGCTGGGAAGCCTGGTAGCTGGTACGGCTACTACTGCTGTCCTCGGCGTGTTTGGGGGCCAAGATACAGTACGAGGGGAACCTATTTGCCCTTCAAAGCAACCTCTTCAATTTTGACACCGACGTAGTATTCTGCGCCCTCGCAGGTGCAATACCTGGCCTCACCGTAAGCTACGGATTCGGTCATGTGGATGCGGAGCAGCGAGCCTGGAGACAAGTGGAACGGAAAACTCAGCTTCAGACTCGATTCGCCGACGTCAATAATCCGGGCTTGCACCGCGCTTCGCGGCTTCGGGCTAAGAACATCGACGACCGTATCTCCTTTACAAGCGATGCGGCTATCGTTTCGACGGTCTATGCGGCCAAAGTGGACTTTGCGTGATGACGTGGATATCGCCATAGATTTCTCCGCTACCCAGCCTACCAACGCTCGGAGGCGAAAACGCTCGGGGAAACACCTGGGTTGGGGCGAAGTTTACGCTGCCTTACGGTGACTTGTTCACCTGAACTCGGCATAGGGAAGAAAAGCGAGCTGAAGTGCGCGAGAACCATGTAGTGCGCGAGAACCAGGTTAGGATGCTTGAGGTTTTGTCGGCTGTAGTCGCGGGGATTGCTCAATCCCGGCAAGGGCAATGCTAACGGTCAGGATGCGAAGACGGCGAGAACAAAGAGCGGGTCGGCCAATGGCATCAATTACCACGGCGGTCCGGTGATGCTGGGGACCGTGAACGTTTACTACATCTGGTACGGCGACTGGAGCGGGAATTCGGTGCGCTGCCGTACGATTCGAACGGGACTTACTTTGTGTTGACATCCCAGGACGTGGCGGAGTCCAGCGGATTCTGCACGAAATACTGCGGATGGCACACTTACGGAACGCTCGCCGGGACGAACATCAAGTACGCGTTCGCCGGGAATGCCGCGCGCTGCCCATCGGCATGTGAAGCCCAGTCGACCAGCTCCAGCGGCGGCTATTGCGCACTAAGTTATTGGTTACGCCCTGCTAGACTGAGGGGCATGCCGCGTGGGGCCCTGCTCGCTCTCTGCCTGCTCGCAGCACTGCACGCAGCGCCTGTTCAGCCTCTGCCCATCGTTCCCCGCCCTGCCCTGGAAAGGCATCTGAACGGGACCTTTCTATTGGGGCCGTCGGCCGTGATCTACGCCGATCCCGAAGCCCAGGCGGTTGCGCAGTGGTTCGCGGAACAGCTTCATTCCGAGTTTGGAATTGTGGCGACGGTCGTGACGAAGGCGCCGCGAGGCAAGGCATTCCATTTTATTCTCGATGAAAGTCAGCCCGAAGAAGGCTACCGTCTGCGGATCGAGCCGCGCGGCGTTCGCATCGCAGGCCGCCCCGCCGGATTGTTCTACGGGGCGCAATCGGTGCTCCAGCTCGCCTCGGCGAGCAGCAAGCCGGTGTTTGTTTTGCCCGCCGCCGAGATCCAGGATCAACCTCGCTTTCCCTATCGCGGTCTGCACCTGGATACGTCACGCCACATGTTTCCGGTGGAGTTTTTGAAGCGCTATCTGGATTGGATGGCGCGCTACAAGCTAAACACATTTCACTGGCATCTCACGGACGATCAAGGCTGGCGCATCGAGATCAAGCAATACCCGCGGCTGACGGAGATCGGTTCGATGCGAAAGGAGACGTTGGTCGGGCATTCGCCGCAATCGACCACCTACGACGGAAAGCCGTACGGCGGATTCTATACGCAGGAGCAGATCCGCGATGTGGTAGAGTACGCGCGCGACCGGTTCATCACGGTGATTCCCGAGATCGAGATGCCCGGCCACTCGCTAGCCGCGCTCGCGGCGTATCCGGAACTGGCGTGCACGCCGGGTCCATTCGAGACCGCGACCACTTGGGGCGTGTTCAAAGACGTTTATTGCCCCAAGGAGAGCACCTTTCAGTTCCTGGAAAACGTGCTGACCGAGGTCATGGATCTGTTCCCTTCGCGCTACATCCACATCGGCGGCGACGAAGTCGAAAAAGACCGCTGGAAAGAAAGTCCCGATGCGCAGGCCGTGATCCGCCGTGAAGGCTTGAAGGATGAAGGGGAGCTTCAGAGTTACTTCATCCGCCGCATGGAGCAGTTCATCAACTCCAAAGGCCGCCGGATGATCGGATGGGACGAAATCCTGGAAGGCGGTCTGGCGCCCGACGCAACGGTAATGAGTTGGCGCGGCGAGGACGGCGGCATTGCAGCGGCCCGGCAGGGTCACGACGTCATCATGACGCCCGATAAGTATCTCTATTTCGACCACTACCAGGGCGATCGCGCCAAAGAACCGCTAGCCATCGGTGGACTGGTCCCGCTCGACAAAGTGTATAGCTACAATCCCGTTCCCGCGGCGTTGAACGCGGAGGAGCGGAAACACATCCTGGGCGCGCAGGCCAACGTGTGGACCGAGTACATCGCGGATGCGAGCCAGGTGGAGTACATGCTATTCCCGAGATTGTTCGCGCTGGCGGAGGTGGTGTGGTCGCCTCCTGCCGGACGGACTTATCCGGATTTTCTAAAACGTCTTCCGCCGCAGCTTGCGCGTCTTAGGCGGCAGGGCGTGAACTATCGGCCCCTATCTCCGCTCAAATAGCGCGACATCGACGTCCAGAAACGGACCAAGTTGAATGCTGTGCCATCCGGCGATAAGGGCGATCGCGGACCAGCGCGGCGCCGAGTCCACACGAGGCCAGTACCGCCAGCGAGCTAGAATCCACGCGCCCAGTGAGCAGGCCACCACCAAACGAATCTTGAACGAGCTTCCCCGTTCGAACCAGGAAGGCAGCGGGGCGAACACGTGCAGCGCGGCGTCGCGGTTCACCGCCAGCGCCGATTTCGCCACGGGCAACAACGCCAGCACCAAGCCCGTAGTGATCGTTGCGGCTTGAGCCCAGGAAACACGACGGTCGGATCGCGCCAGGAAATAGATCGCGCATACGAAATAGAACGGCCAATACACCAAGTGCACACGCCAAAGAAGTGCGGCTGCTGTCAGAAATAAAATCCCGTCGAGCCATCTGCCGGAATCGAGCTAACCCGAAGAGTGAGACACGCGAACACCGCAAACCATGCGGCCTGCGGATGTATCAGCCTGGCGGCCAGGAGCCCGATGAAGAGCAGCGCGATCGCTAAGGCCACGAGCGAAGGCAGACATTCGGCGGCTTCAGAGAATCCAAGCAGAGCCTCCGACGCTCGCGGTAGCCAGTAGTACACCGACTGAATCGCCGGCGCGATCACGCTCAGCGACGGATCGTTGACTCCGTGGTGAACGATGAAGACGGTCTCGGTTTCATCCACCCAGAAGCTGGAACCGAGCGGCATTACCCACATGCGCGCGATACACAGCGCCAGCAGCAGTGGTAACGCCAGCCTGGGAATCACTTGCCGAAGCTCACGCGCACGCCGGCGCTAAATATCGCGTCGTTCTTCTTGCGACCCGGCACCGGGTTACTTAGAAAACGATCGCTGATCGTGACCTGCCACGAGAACCACTTGCGGATGGCAGTCACGGCCGAAATGTCGAGGTTCACACGATACGCACCCGTGTCCGAGAGGTTCGTAAAAACATCCAGCTTCTGTTCGACGTGCGTGGAGGCGCTGAATTTATGGGCGAAATCGTCACCCAGCAGAAGTTCCGCCGAGGTGCGATTCAGTCCCGTGGAGAAGAATTCGCGATCAGCGGCAGCACCCACCCGCAGGTCGAGCTGCGTAGGCATGGTCGCGATGGCATGATAACCACCGCCGCCCGCGGGCGTAAAACGCAAATCCAGGTCTTGGAATTGGTCGGATTCCAGATCCACCGACCCGAAGACGAAAGCTTTCTTATTCAGGTTCAAGTTATAAGCGACGCCGCCACGCTTGGAATCCGCGGTGGTCTGCGAGGTCCCGCCCGAGAAGTCGCTGGAGGAAAAAATGGACGTGTAGTAGACCGCGATCTTGTCGCGAGTGGTGGCGCGCTGGGCGTTGGTGGCCAGCGTCAGTGTTTCAGTATTGGCATTTCCGCGGCTCGCGGCGAAACCCAAGTCGAGATTGCCAACCCACAGGTCCACTAGACGCGGGTTGCGAAGATGATCGATCTCGGTTTGAACCTTGGCCTGCTCGTCACCGTTGCGGATAAACTGGATGGAATCCTTCGACGTTGCGACCACTCCGGCAGTCTTGGTTGTTACGTTGAATCTTCCATTCACGCCTTCGACCGAACCGACGATGGTCTGGCCATCGCTGAGACCGACGTACAAGGGACCCGGCGCCGAGATAGCGGTGATCGAGTCCCACTTCAGAGTGACCTCGCCCGCATTCTCGGTCTTGACGACCAGAGTCTTGGTGTCGCTGCGGAGAACGGAGCCGGTGATTCGATCGCCGTTGGTGAGCGTGACTTGATCCGCCCAAAGAGAACACCCACAAAGCAGCAACGTGGCTGCGATAAGGAATTTCATTCCCTCAGCTTAGCGAACTGAGACGAGCAAATTATCGATCAGCCGGACGTCTCCCAGCCACACCGCCGCCACGATGCGGACAGGCCCAGCCATCTTCTCGACCGGTTCGAACGTTCTGGGATCGACGGCTTCGAAATATTCGACTTGGATTTCGGGCACAGCAGACAGCATTCCCAACGCGGCTTGGATTGATCGCTCCGCCTCGCACAGCGCTTTATAGATAACAGGCGCGATCCGGCGCTGCTCCGGTGTCAGGCGCTGGTTGCGGGAGCTCATCGCGAGACCGTCCGGCTCTCGCACGATCGCAACCGGCACAATCGCGACGGGAAAATTGAGATCCGCCGCCATCTTCTGGATCACGGCCAGTTGCTGCGCGTCTTTTTCGCCGAAATAGGAGCGGTCCGCCGGAAGAATGTTGAACAGCTTGGCGACCACGGTCGCGACGCCGCGGAAGTGGCCGGGGCGGAATTCCCCTTCCAGGCGTGTCGAGAGGCCGGCAACCGCGACGGTCGTAAGGACCTCGCCGGGATACATTTCCCTGGCATCCGGAGCGAACACCGCATCCACGTCCAGGCGTTCGCAAAAGGCCAGGTCCGTCTCAAGATCGCGGGGATATTTCTGAAAGTCCTCGGGGCGATCGAACTGGGTGGGATTGACGAAGATGGTCGCGACCACGTAGCCGGTCTCTTCGCGCGCGCGGCGCATCAGTGCGCCATGCCCTTCGTGCAGCGCGCCCATGGTGGGGACCAGGCCGATGGTCAAACCGCGCTCGCGGGCCGACGCGATGTTCGCGCGCGCTTCTACAATCGTCCTTAATAGAGTGACACTCACGAGGGGAATCGGCCACTGCGCACGTCTTCGATGTATTCGCGCGCCGATCGAACCACTTCTTTGCCCAGCTCCGCGTAGCGTTTCACAAAGGAAGGGGTGAATTCGTCGAATAATCCGAGCGCATCGTAGCTCACCAGCACCTGGCCATCGCACCGCGGGCCGGCGCCGATGCCGATGGTGGGGATCGTCAAGGCTTGGGTGATCTCGCCCGCGATTTCCGAAGGGATGGATTCCAAAACGACGGCGAATGCGCCGGATTGCTCCACGATCCGGGCTTCTTCCAGGAGTTTTTCGGCCGCCGCACCCGCGATCTTCTTGAAGCCTCCCAACTGATGCACGGATTGCGGTGTGAGACCGAGGTGGCCCATCACCGGGATTCCAATTTCGACCAAACGCGCGATGACGCCGGCAACAGCGCGGCCCCCTTCGAGTTTCACAGCCGCCGCGCCACCTTCCTGGATCAGGCGGCCCGCATTACGAACCGCATCGTCGAGCCCAGTCTGGAAGGTCAGAAACGGCATGTCGGCTACGACCAGCGCGTGCTTCGTTCCATTGCGAACCGCGCGTGTATGGTGCACCATCATGTCGAGCGTAACCTCGAGTGTGGTGTCCTGCCCCATGATCACCATGCCCAGCGAATCGCCCACCAGGATCGCGTCGACCCCGGCGCAATCCAGCAGGCGCGCCATGGTGGCGTCGTAAGCCGTCAGCACGGTGATCTTCTCACCGCGCTTCTTCATTTCTAGGAGGTCCGGGATGCGGACCGGCTTGGGGACTTGTGACATTGATTGATCGGGCGTGACTCTAATCCATACTAGCGCAATCACTTAGGCTTACCTTGACAGGGTCTGGGCGGGACTGGTACTCTAATATTGGACTGAATCAGTCTTACATGCTGAAGCTAACCAAGAAGGCCGACTACGGGCTGATCGCGCTGCGACATCTGGCTTGCCAGGCTAAGACTGGCTCCGCCAAGGAGATCGCCGACCGGTACCGGATCCCGTTGCCGCTGCTATCGAAAGTGCTGCAAACATTGGTACGTAACGGCCTGCTGGTGTCCGAACAAGGGGCGACGGGCGGCTACAAACTGGCCCGCGATCCGCACGAGATCAATGCCCTGGAAGTGATCCGCAGCATCGACGGTCCGATCATTTTGACCCAGTGCTTCACCGAACACGATGAGCCGACCGAGTGCGACCAGAGCGAAATGTGCCCGGTGCGCGAGCCGCTCCGAAAAGTTCACGAAGGGATTTTGCGATTGCTGTCGGGAATCACGATTGCGGATCTGGCCTCGGATGACATGATCATTCCGGCCATCCCCAGTATGGTTTCGAGCATCCAACCAATAACAAGATGAAACTACCCATATACATGGACAATCACGCCACCACGCCGGTAGATCCGCGCGTGTTCCAGGCGATGACCCCGTACTTCACCGATACATTCGGGAACGCTGCCAGCCGCAACCACAGCTTCGGCTGGGTCGCGGAAGACGCCGTAGAGAAGGCGCGCAAGCAGGTGGCGGACCTGATCGGCGCGAACAACAAGGAAATCGTCTTCACCAGCGGCGCCACCGAGTCGAATAACCTGGCGCTGAAGGGCGTCGCGGAGATGTATGCCGAAAAGGGCAACCACATCATCACCGCGGCCACCGAGCACAAGGCTATCCTCGATACCTGCAAGCGCCTCGAAAAAGAAGGCGTCAAGGTCACCTATCTTCCGGTGGAAACCAACGGCCTGGTGGATCTGGACAAGCTGCGCGCGGCGATGACGGACAAGACCATCCTGGTCAGCATCATGTACGCCAACAACGAAATCGGCGTGCTGCAGCCGGTGGCCGAGATCAGCAAGATTGCGAAAGAACGTGGCGCGCTGTTCCATACCGATGCCACGCAGGCCGTCGGCAAGGTGCCCGTGGATGTGATCAAGGACGGCATCGATCTTGCGTCGATCAGCGCGCACAAGATGTACGGACCGAAGGGCGTGGGCGCGTTGTACGTTCGCCGGCGCAATCCTCGGGTTCAGCTCACGGCGCAGATGGACGGCGGCGGACATGAGCGCGGCATGCGGTCGGGCACTTTGAACGTCCCTGGAATCGTGGGGCTGGGCGAAGCCTGCGCGATCGCCAAGGCGGAGATGTCCGAAGAAATGAAGCGCATGGCCTACTTGCGCGACAAGTTGAAGGATCGGCTTCTGGCGTCGCTCGACGAAACCTACATTAACGGCACCATGGAGCACCGCCTGCCGAACAACCTGAACATCAGCTTCGCTTACGTCGAAGGCGAATCTCTTCTGATGGGGATTAACGAGATCGCAGTATCCAGCGGATCGGCGTGCACTTCGGCGACGCTCGAGCCCAGCTATGTACTGAAGGCATTGGGCGCCGGGGACGATCTGGCGCATTCTTCCATTCGATTCGGCCTGGGCCGGTTCAACACGGAGGAAGAAGTGGATTACGTGGCGGCGAAAGTGATCGACGTGGTCAAAAAACTGCGCGAACTTTCACCGCTGTATGAGATGCACAAAGAAGGAATCGACCTGACCAAAGTTCAATGGACGGCACATTAAAAGGCTAAAACTATGGCGTATTCAGACAAAGTACTCGATCATTACAACAACCCCCGCAACGTCGGGTCGTTCGATAAGAGCGATCCCAACGTCGGAACCGGCATGGTGGGCGCACCGGAATGCGGCGACGTGATGAAGCTGCAGGTGAAGGTGAACCCGGCCACGGGCATCATCGAAGATGCGAAGTTCAAGACCTTCGGCTGCGGCAGCGCCATCGCCAGCTCATCGCTTGCGACAGAATGGCTTCGCGGGAAGACCGTGGACGAAGCGCTGACCATCAAGAATACCGACATCGTCAATGAGCTGAGCTTGCCGCCGGTGAAGATTCACTGCTCGGTGCTGGCCGAAGACGCGATCAAGGCCGCCATCGACGATTACAAGAAGAAATCGGAGAATGTCGGAGTTGAGTCCAAGGCCCACGCTTAGACTTCGGCCGTATGGTCACGGTTACCCCCAAAGCGGTAGACAAGATTCGCGAGGCGTTCAAGCGCGAGGGCGTCTCGGGAGGGCTGCGCCTGGGCGTCCGCGGCGGCGGCTGCTCGGGGCTGAGCTATCTTTTTAAGTTCGATACGAAGCCGCGCGCGACCGACAGCGTGTTGCAGTTTGACGATGTGAACGTTTACATCGATCCTAAGAGCATGGTTTTTCTGGACGGGATGACGCTCGACTGGCAGGATACGCTGATGCAATCGGGCTTCGTGTTCGAGAATCCGCACGCCAAGAAGAGCTGCGGCTGCGGAACGTCGTTTACGGCGTAATGTTCACGGCGTAATGAAATTCTACGATGCCCTCGGCCTGGAGCCGAAGCTGGCGCTCGATTCCGAAGATCTCAAGAAGCGCTTTTACGATCGCAGCCGCCAATGGCATCCCGACCGATTCAGCCGGGCTTCTTCTGAAGAGAAACAGCAGTCCGAGGAAATGACCTCGATGCTCAATGACGCCTTTCGATCTCTGCGCAACCCTGTGAGCAGGGCGGAATATTTTCTGAGCGAGAGCGGGCTGGAGCTTGCAAAAGATGCTCCCCCGGAACTACTGGAGGAAGTCTTCGAATTGAACATGGCGTTGGAGGAGCTTCGGGGCGGCGATGAGTCGGCGCGTTCGCAACTGGTGTCGGCGCAGGAACGGTTCACAGGCATGTTGAGCGACGCAGATACAAACCTGGCCGGCTTGTTCACGCGTTATGACGAAACGCCGGAGCGGGCGGTGCTCGACCAGATTCGCGCGGTCTTGAATCGCCGCAAGTACGCGTCGAACCTCCTGCGAGACGTCGAAAAGGAACTGAATGTCCACTCTGCAAATTGACTTCGGCCATGCCAAGCCGCGCATTGTCGGCATCGATCTGGGAACCACCAACAGCCTTATTGCGGTGATGGATCTGACCGGCCCGCGCATTCTTTCCGGGATCGTACCGAGCGTGGTATCGGTTACCGAGTCGGGAGAAGTGATCGCGGGATCGGAAGCGCGCGAGATGCTGATCACGCATCCCGAGCGCACCGTCTATTCCGTCAAACGCCTGATGGGCCGCGGCGTGGGCGACGTGCAGGACGAACTGAAGCTCTTCCCGTTCCATGTCATTCCTTTAACCGAAGGGGAAGGCAGCGAGTCGGTACTCAAGCTGAAGCTCGGCGACAAGGTCATGACGCCGCCGGAAGTGTCGGCTCACATTCTCCGCAAGCTGAAAGAGGACGCGGAAGACGTGCTGGGCGCCGATGTCACGCAGGCAGTGATCACGGTTCCGGCGTACTTCAATGACGCGCAGCGGCAGGCGACTAAGGATGCGGGCCGCATCGCGGGTCTCGAAGTTCTACGCCTGGTGAATGAGCCGACCGCCGCGGCACTCGCCTACGGGCTCGATAAACGTAAGGAAGGGCTGGTCGCGGTCTACGACTTGGGCGGCGGGACGTTCGACATCTCGATCCTGCGCCTGCACGACGGGATCTTCGAGGTGCTCGCAACTAATGGCGACACGCATCTGGGCGGCGACGATATCGACAACCTGCTGCTCAACATCGCACTCGAAGACCTGCAGAGCGAATGGGGCGAGGATTTTTCGAGCAATGCCGGTCTGGTCCAACTGCTGCGCCGCGCCGTGATCCAAGCCAAAGAAGCGCTCTCCTTCGCACCCTCCGCGACCATCGATATGGACTACGGCCCGCGAAAATACCAGCGCGAGATCGACGTCCAGCTATTCAACCGCCTGATCGAGCCGATTGTGGAACGCACGCTCGGCCCGTGCCGGAATTGCATCAAGGACGCCGGGATCACGGTCGAGCAGATCAACGAAACGGTGATGGTGGGCGGGTCCACACGGATACCCCTGGTTCGTTCTGCAGTGGAAAGACTGTTCCGCAAGCGTCCGCACACCGAACTGAATCCCGACGAAGTGGTCGCGCTGGGAGCCGCGGTGCAGGCGGGCATCCTGGGCGGCGAGGTGGAAGATAAACTTCTGCTCGATGTGACGCCGCTGTCTTTAGGGATCGAAACCATGGGCGGGCTGATGTCGAAGCTCATTCATCGCAATTCGACCATCCCCGCGTCGGAGACGGAACTGTTCACCACCGCCGTCGACGGGCAGACCAATGTGCTGATTCACGTGCTGCAAGGCGAACGCGAACTCGTGAAAGACTGCCGCAGTCTCGCTCGCTTCGATCTGAAAGAGATCGAGCCGATGATCGCCGGCATGGCGCGCGTCCAGGTACGGTTCCTGATCGACGCCAATGGGATTCTGAACGTCACGGCGAAAGATCTGCGCACCGGCAAAGAGCACAGCATGGACGTGAAGCCGTCCTACGGCCTGACGGACGACCAGGTGGAAGCGATGATCCTGGAATCCTATGACAAGGCCGAGGAGGATTTCAAGGAGCGCCAGATCCGCGAAGCGCGCGTGGAAGCCGACGCGATCCTGGGCGCAGTCGACAAAGCAAAGGAAAACGACGCCTACCAGGCGCTCGCCGAAGAAGAGCGCTCGGCGATCGACCGCTCGATCAACGAGCTGCGTCTCGCGTATCACGGCGAAGACCACCTGCTCATCCGGGATCAAATCGAAAAATTGAATCAAGCTACCATGGCGCTGGCGGAAGCCATCATGAACGAAGCGGTGGGCAAAGCGCTCAAGGGAACCAACATTAATGCCTAAGCTGACGTGGGAGAACCTGGACGACATCGCCCTGTCGTTGTACGAAAAGTTTCCGGACACGGATCCCGCCACTATTCGCTATACAGACTTGCACAAGTGGATCACGGAGCTCGAGGACTTCGATGACGATCCTCTGAAATCGAACGAAGCCAAGCTCGAACGGATCCAGATGGCATGGCTGGAAGAATACCAAGACAATCAATAGCGGCTCTCGCGGCGGCTGTACTGCTCGCGCTGCTGGCTACAGGCGCGGATCGGCCGCTCACGCCAGATCAGCGCGCCGTGATGGACCACATCTCGACGAATTCGCTGCGCGGGAATCTTTCGTTCCTGGCGTCGGATCTGCTCGAAGGGCGCGCCACTCCGTCGCGAGGTCTGGACCTGGCAGCGGAGTACGTCGCGGCGCAATTTAGACGCGCTGGGCTCGAACCAGCCGGCGACGACGGCTATTTTCAAACGGCAACAGTAACCGTGCGGGAACCGAATCGCGACGGTTTCACAATGACGGTGAGTGCCGGCGGCCGGACGATGAGCGTCGCCGCGGACGAAGCTTACATCCTTCCAGTAGCGCCGCTACGAATGGACGATGCCGAACTGGTGGTCGCCGATGGATCGCGGCCTTTGACCGCCGATGCATTGAACGGAAAGGCCGTGCTCGTACTCACTGGACCAAGAACCCGGCGGCTGAGATTTCCGCAAGGCGCGCGCCCTGCTCTGGTGCTCAGTCTGGCGGCTGCGCTTCCCTCTGGACCGCAGGTTGACAACCCCGACGCGCCGCCGCAAGCCGTCACCGCAGGCGTGATCGCCAAACCGGAGCTTGCCGACTTTGTGCGCGGCGCAGCGGATGCGCGGATCACCCTGCATGCGGCTGCCGCATTCGAGAAGCCGGTGAAAGTTCGCAACGTCGCGGCCATCCTGCGCGGATCCGATCCGCAATTGCGCGATACCTATGTGATGCTCAGCTCGCACTACGATCATCTTGGTCTGGCCGCCACCGGTGAAGACCGGATTTACAACGGCGCGAACGACGACGGCAGCGGCAGTTCCAGCGTGATCGAAATAGCGAGCGCCCTGGCGGCGCTCCCGGTGCACCCCAAGCGCAGCATCCTGTTCATTCTGTTTTTTGGAGAAGAGCGGGGATTGTGGGGGTCGCACTTTTACGCTGCCCATCCTCTGGTGCCGCCCGCGCGGACCATCGCCCAGTTGAATCTGGAACAGGTGGGCCGCACGGATGCTTCCGACGGTCCGCAAATCAAGACGGCATCGATCACCGGTTACGATTTCTCGGATGTGCCCAGTATTCTCGCCGATGCGGCGCAGGCTGCCGGTGTCAAAGTCTACCAGAACGCTGAGAACAGCGATGCATTTTTCGGCCGCAGCGACAACCAGTCCCTGGCCGATCTCGGAATTCCGGCGCACACGCTGTGCGTCGCCTACGACTTTCCTGACTATCACAAGGTCAGCGATAGCTGGGAGAAAATCGACTACGACAACATGGCGACGGTGGATCGCGCCGTGGCTCTCGGGATGCTGCGGCTGGCCTCCGACGAAGCCCCGCCCCAGTGGAACGAGCAGTATGCGCCCGCCCGCCGATACGTGGACGCAGCCCGACGGCTGCATCCCTAGCGCGTAAGCCTTAGGCTGTACGCATGGATTCGGTCTTGTCGCCCGAAATTGCCGCTTGCGCAGCCGCCAGCCGGGCAATCGGAATACGATACGGCGAGCACGACACGTAGTTCATGCCCACCCGGTAGCAAAACTCGACCGAGGCCGGATCGCCGCCGTGCTCGCCGCAGATGCCGATTTCGAGATCCGGGCGCGTCTTCCGGCCGAGCTCGATACCCATGATGATCATCTTCCCGACACCTTCCTGATCGATGGAGGCGAACGGATCAGCCTTGAAGATTTTCAGGGCTTCATACTCGCCGGAGAACTTCGTATAGTCGTCGCGGGACAAGCCCATCGTGGTCTGCGTCAGGTCATTGGTACCGAAGCTGAAGAATTCGGCCTCTTTCGCGATCTGATCGGCTACCAGCACTGCGCGAGGAATCTCGATCATGGTCCCCACCAGGTAGTGGAGTTTCTCCATGCCCGCCTTCGCCAGCACTTCCTTGGCGACGCGGACGATGATCTCTTTCTGGTTCTCCACTTCGCGCACGCTGCCGGCCAGCGGAATCATCACCTCCGGAATCACCCTGACGCCCTTCTTGGCCACCTGCGCAGCCGCTTCAAATATTGCGCGCGCCTGCATTTCGGTAATCTCCGGATACGTGATCCCGAGGCGGCATCCCCGATGACCGAGCATCGGATTCATCTCGTGCAGCTCTTCGACTCGTTTCAGCAATTCCGGCAGCTGCTTCTTCAAGTCGCTGACCTTGATGCGGTACTTCTCCGACATCTCCTTCTTCATGGGCTTGCCGGCGTGCGGAAGCCTGGCGATATCCACCATCAGTTCCTCGCGCTTGGGCAGGAACTCGTGCAGAGGAGGATCGAGCGTTCGGATCACCACCGGCAGCCCATCCATCGCCTGGAACAGGCCGATAAAATCCTTGCGCTGCATGGGCAGCAACTTTTGCAGCGCCTTGGTGCGCGATTTCACGTCGCGCGCCAGAATCATGGCTTGCATGAAGGGGATGCGGTCTTCGGCGAAGAACATGTGCTCCGTGCGGCACAGGCCGATGCCTTCCGCGCCGTAGAGTCTGGCCACTTTAGCGTCGCGCGGAATGTCCGCGTTGGCTCGCACGCCGAAGCTGCCTCGGAATTCATCCGCCCACGTCATCAGCTTTCCGAAGTACGAAGTGGTCGGATCGGGTTCCTTGGTGACAGCCTTCCCCAAATACACCTTGGCGGTGGTGCCGTCCATCGAGATCCAGTCGCCTTCCTTGACGACGATGGTTTTCTTGTTGGCCGTGACCGTAAACTTCTTCCCATGCTCGTCGATCGCGATGGATCCGGCGCCGACGATACAAGGCCGGCCCATACCGCGCGCGACCACCGCAGCGTGGCTCGACTTGCCTCCCACCGCGGTCAGGATCCCCTTGGCAACGTCCATACCGTGAATATCGTCGGGCGTAGTTTCCTTGCGCACCAGGATCACCGGACCGCTGCTGCTCATCTCCACCGCGTCTTCGGCCGTGAAGGCGACGCGTCCAACAGCGGCGCCCGGGCTGGCATCGATTCCGGTCGCGATGTTCACCAGCTTCTTGAGCGAAGGCTCGTCAAAAATCGGGTGCAGAAGCTGATCGAGTTGCTGCGGGGCAACACGCAGAACAGCCTCTTCCTTGCTGATCAGGCCTTCCTCTTTCATCTCCACCGCAACACGCACCGCCGCCTGGCCCGTACGTTTTCCGTTGCGCGTCTGGAGCATGTACAGCTTGCCTTCTTCGATAGTGAACTCGAAGTCCTGCATATCGCGATAGTGTTTTTCCAGGCTCGCCGTGATGGCGCGCAGCTCGCGGTAAGCTGCCGGCATGATCTTTTCAAGCTCGGAGATCGGCTGCGGCGTGCGGATGCCGGCGACCACGTCCTCGCCCTGGGCATTCACCAGGAACTCGCCATAAAATACTTTTTCGCCGGTCGCGGGATCGCGTGTGAACCCGACTCCGGTCGCCGACGTATCGCCGGTGTTGCCGAACACCATGGCCTGAACGCTGGCCCCGGTGCCGATTTCATCCGGAATCTTTTCCATCTTGCGGTAGTACGCCGCCTTGGGATTCCACCACGACTGGAACACAGCATCGCGTGACATGGTCAGTTGCTCGCGCGCGTCCTGCGGAAAAGGCTTCTTGGTTTCCTTCTGGACCAGTTTCTTGTAGTCCTCAATGATCGCCTGGAGGTCCTTCGCGCTCAAGTCCGTATCGAGCTTGGTCTTGGCTTTGTGCTTGCGCGTGTCGAAAATGTGATCGAACTTCTCCATGTCGATATTCAGCGCGACTTCACCGAACATCTGAATGAAGCGGCGGTAGCTATCGTAGGCGAAACGCGGATTGCCGCTGCGCTTGGCCAGTCCTTCCACGGTCTTGTCGTTCAAGCCCAGGTTCAGGATGGTGTTCATCATGCCGGGCATCGAGAACTTCGCGCCGCTGCGAACGCTCACTAGCAGTGGATTTTCCGGATCGCCCAGCTTCTTGCCGATCTGCCCCTCGAGTTTGGCCAGCGCCGCGAACATCTGCTGGTCGATCTCGGGAGTCACCTTGTTGCCGTTCTGGAAAAAGATGTTGCAGACTTCCGTCGAGATCGTAAAACCGGGAGGCACGGGCACTCCAGCCTTGCTCATCTCGGCGAGCCCGGCGCCTTTGCCGCCGAGAACCTCCTTCATCTTTCCGTCGCCGTCGGCTGTGCCGCCGCCAAAACTATAAACGTAGGTTTTCATATTATTTCTGGTCTCCTGAGGTTACGATCTCCGAAAAGTCGGCGATCGTGGAAAAGTGCGTGTTAATTCGGTAGAGAAGTTCCAGGCGGCGCGCCCGAACGTCTGGATTCTTGTCCATGACCATCACTTCGTCAAAGAACCGATCCACGCTGGGACGCGTATCCGCGGTCGCTGCCAGGGTCACACGGTACTCGCCCGACTCCGTAGCAACCTTGACCACCCGCTCTAGCTCTCTATAAAGCTGTTTCTCCGCTTCCTGCTCGAAATCCGCTTCCAGGATGCGTAGCCCACCGGTGTATCCAGCCTGTTTCAGGATGTTGCGGATGCGCTTGAAGCTTGCGGCCAGAGGTTCGAAATTCTCGGTCGGCCGAATTTCGGCTAGTGCGATCAATCGCGCCTCGACATCGGCCAGGGTCCAACAACCGGCAGCCAGCACGGCATTCACTTCGTCGTACTTGAAGCCGCGAACCTCGCGGAAGTAGTACTGCACCCGCTCCAGCAGAAATGCGTACAGTTCGCCCTGTGCCAGCGAATCGAGACGGTAATCCAGCGCCGCCTCCACCAGGATCTTCACGACACCTTGCGCCGCGCGGCGAAGCGCGAAGGGGTCCTTGGAGCCGGTGGGCATCATCCCGATGCGGAAGCACTCCCGCAGCGTGTCGAGCTTATCCGCCAGCGCGACAATTTGCCCCTCGCGCGTCTCGGGAATATCGCCGTCCATACTGACCGGCTGATAATGCTCGTAGATCGCGCGGGAAACTGCCTCGGGCTCGCCCTGCGCTTTGGCATACAGCCCGCCGACGACGCCTTGCAGATCGGTGAACTCCTTCACCATCTCGGTAGTCAGATCGCACTTGCACAGCAGGGCCGCGCGCTGGGCATCTGTATCCCCGCCGAGCTCCTTAACCAGCGCAACAATGCGCTCGGTCTTCTCTTTATACGATCCGAGCTTGGCCTGGAAGGTCACATGCGCCAGATCGTCCACGCGATCCGCGAGCTTCCTGGTCTGATCGACGTTCCAGAAGAAACGCGCATCGTTGAAGCGAGCCTTGAGGACACGCTCGTTTCCGTGCTTAACCAGACCGTCGGGATCACCCGAAGTATTCATCACCGCGACAAAGTTCGGAGCGAGACCGATCGCGTCTTCCACCGAGAAGTATTTCTGATGATGCCGCATCACCGTCGTGAGTACTTCGGCGGGCAGTTCCAGATAGGCCGGATCGAAATCGCCCTTGATCGCCGTGGGAAATTCGGTAATGTAGGTCAGCGTCTCGACCAGGTCGCCGTCGAACTTCGCTCCCAGTGCTGCGCCTTCCTTTTCGATCTTGTGACGCCGCTCGTGGGCAGCCAGGATTACGAAATTCTTCCGCAGCTCGCTTTCATACGTCGCGATGGTCACCGGGATCGAGCTTGCGCCCAGAATCCGATGCCCGCGCGTCACGTTGCCGGAACGAACACCGCCGATCTCGATCGGAATCACCTGATCGCCCAGCAGCGCCACCAGCCAGCGGATCGGCCGGATGAAGCGCGGACCGCTGCGATCGGTCCAATACATGGTCTTGGGCCATTGGATTCCGAGAATCGCAACCGGCAGCGACTCCGCCAGAATGTCGAGCACAGCCCGGCCGGAAACCTGCTTGACCAGTTCGTAGTAGTTGCCTGCTTTGCGTAGCGCCGACGCGTCCGCGCCCTGCTTCTTTGCGAAACCCTCGGCAGCTCTGTCGCCTGCGGTAATCGGCGGACCTTTGACGATCTGCTCGGAATCGGGCGTCCGCTCCGGCAGGCCTTTCGCCCGCACCACCAACCTGCGAGGCGTCGCATCCACACTCGGCGGCGCGCCCAACAGGTCCACTTTGATTAACTGCGCTAGCGCGCCTGGAATCATCCAGTGCGGAATCTCTTCGGTCCCGATCTCCAGCAGGAAATCGAGGCTCACGCTAATGCCCCTTCGCTCTGCTGGTCACTTTGTTGAGCGGCCCAGATCTTCGCAGTGCCCACCGCCAGATCGCGCACGCGCTTGATCACGCCCACGCGTTCCGTCACCGAGATCGCTCCGCGCGCGTCGAGCAAGTTAAACAGATGCGAGCACTTCAGCACCTGGTCATACGCCGCGAGCACCGGATAGCGCCGCTTCTCGGGGTACTTGTCGTATCCCGCTAGTAACTCTTTACACTCAGCCTCATGTTCGGAAAGAAGGCGCCAGAGGCGCTCCACGTTGGCCATCTCGAAGTTATAAACCGAGAACTGCACCTCGTCCGCCAGGCGAACTTCGGAGTACTTCACTCCGGGAGCCCACTCCATCTCGTACACGCTGTCTACACCCTGCAGAAACGCGGAGATGCGCTCCAGTCCGTACGTCAGCTCCGCAGGCGCGAGATCCAGATCGATCCCGCCGCACTGCTGGAAATAGGTGAACTGCGTGATCTCGAGCCCGTCGAGCATCACCTGCCAGCCGATGCCCCACGCGCCCAGCGTCGGCGATTCCCAGTTGTCTTCCTCGAACTTGATATCGTGCTTGGCAAGATCGATACCGATCGCCTTGAGACTCCCGAGGTACTGATCGATCACGTCATCGGGCGTCGGCTTCAGGATCACTTGAAGCTGCTGGTGCTTGTAAAGCCGATTGGGATTCTCGCCGTAGCGCCCGTCGGCCGGACGGCGGCTGGGCTGCACATAGGCGACCCGATACGGCTTTGGCCCCAGCACACGCAGAAACGTTTCGGGACACATGGTTCCCGCGCCGACCTCGACATCGTACGGTTCCTGAAGGATCGCTCCTGGTTTACGTGATGGGTCGGCCCAGTAGCGCTTCAGCTTGAAAACGGTGTCCTGAAAAGTGTCCATGCTCGTTACAGCGCTTCCAGTAGAGGAACGGTCAGAAACTTGCGTTCGACGTGCTGCTCCATGGCGCGAATCAAAGTGCGGCGGAGTCCCTGCAACGTGGATTTTGTCCACTCGCGCGGCGTAAGATCCGCCAGTTTTTTGACGAACATTTCCTCGACGATCTCCACGGTCTCCTGCTTGCTCACACGTAATTCCGGCAACACACCCGTCAGCCGCACCGCCCACAGCGTGAAATAATCCACCGCCGGCCACATACCGCCGCCGGAGCGCAAAACCTCCAGCGTGCTGTTGAGGAGCCGGAAAAACTTATCGTTGGGCTCGTGCGGCGGCATCAGTTGGTCGGTCACCTCCGTAAAATAGTCCAGCGCCAGGGAACAGCCGTAATCGGACTGCAACGCGAACTGCGAGTCGATCAATTCGCAGCCCGAAAGGTTCGCCAGTTCGGAGTTTTCGCGCAGAAAGTAGGCCATCCGGACGTGGGAGAGCCGTTCCAGACCCGATCCGAAGACGCTTTTCGGACGCTTGGCTCGCCGCGCGATTCCCCGCAGCTTGCCGTGGTCACGGGTAAAAAAGCTCACGATGAGATCCGCTTCCCGGTAGGGGTAAGTGCGCAGGACGAACGTCTCGCTTACCTGCGCGGGCATAGTCTGGGCGCAATACTTAAGGGTATCACGCCCAGCCGTTTATTTTGACGCCGGAGCAGGCGACGTGTCTTCGTGGATCCCGCCGACCCAATAGTTATTGCCCTGCACGTAGACCGTCGCGTTGATCGTCTCGCCGGTGTGAAGCTTGTCGAACTCGGTCTGGTCCTTGACCGGAAACTCCATGGTCATGGCTTCCATCCAGCCCTCAATTTTCCCAGCCTTGATCGCGGCGATTTTGCCTTGAGGATCCAGACGAAGAACCTCGCCGTGCATCTGATACTGCTTCACCGGTTCGTCCTTGGCTTCTTCCTTTACGGTGGATTGCTGGCATCCCGCCAGCAGAAGGAATAGTGCGATGGTTACACAGGTTCGCATACCCTGAGCTTACAAGAAAAGCTGAAAAAGCGGACAGGTCCTAGGCTCGTGATTCGCACAAGCGTTCCCAACATCAGGACCTGTCCCCTTTTTCCCGACCCTAACCCTTAGAACGTGAACTTCGCAGCGAGCTGTGTGATGCGCGCGTTGCTGGGAAACACCTGATCCCATTTGCCGAACAAGGCGTTTCCGGGAGTGAGATAGTTGGTCTCGCCGATATGGCTCGAAAAAACCACGTTGTCGAGCCGGCCCGGCGTGTACTGCGGATGGTTCAGGGCGTTGAAGAAATCGGCCCGCAGCTCCACGTGGAAGCGTTCGCCTGCCGCGAAGGACTTCGCCACGTTCAAATCGAAGTTGTTGATCGGGCTGGTCGGAAGGATGTTCCGTCCGGAGGTCGCGAATGCGCCCGCGGCGGCCCGGATGAACTCGGCATTAGGATTGTTCGCCACGTAAGCCACCACCTGCCCGGCGCTGTTCTTTAATTTCGTGACGTCGCTGCTGGTGCCGGACACCCCCGTGGGATTCACGATGACGCGATCGCCCACGCTATCGGTGTTCATGTTCGAATCGATGGCGCTCTGGGGCGTCACCCATTCGGGCGACTCGGCCATGTACACACCGGACATCTGATAATTGCCCAGGACATTCCGCAACCACCAGTTATTGTTCTTTTCAAACCACGGCGTCTGATACAGCCAGGTCAGCGTGAGCCGGTGACGCCGGTCCAGCGCGGAAGAAGCCCACTCCGGCCCAAGATTCAAGAAGTCCTGTGGACGGCGCGGCGTCAGGGCAGTAAAATTCAGCTCCATCGTGCTGTCGTCCATCAGGTGGCTCCAAGTGTAGGCGCCCTTGAAAGTGAGATGCCCGGAGAGCCGCTTGTTCACATCGATCGCCAAGCCGTGATATTGCGAGTTCCCTTGCGGAACGTAGGAAGTGATCACGGACTTGAATCCGTACGGTGCAAGCGTATTGGCCTGCGCGTTCTTCTCGGCCGTGAGCTGGTTAAGCGTCAGCGGCAGGCTGTTCAGCACGTCCTGAGAAGGCGCCTGCAGATACGTCGGGAGATTGTTCGTGTCGGTCACCACGGCCGCGCGGCCAAGTTGTGTCTGCATCAACAGGTGTACGCCTTTGGTGCCGAGATAGCGGACATCCACCACCCAGTCTTTTCCAAACACGTGCTCGACGCCAAAGTTCCAGTTGATGGCATAGCCCAACTTCTGATTGTCCAGCCATCCCGAGGTTGCCGCGCGCGCCTGCGCCGGGGTCAAGCTGGCGGGCGTCGCACTGGGAAGAATGCCGCCGTTGGCGAGATATCCCGGAATGTCGGTCACCGGACTGTTGACCATCGAATTCACCTCCGGCGGCCGCACATTGAGTCCGATATTGTCGAAAATCTGGTCGTACGCGATCCCGAATCCGCCGCGGATCGACGTGGTCGCGGATTTGCCCGGCGAATAGGCGAATCCGATGCGCGGTGCGAAGTTCTTCGTCTGCGGCTGCGGCGCGAAGAAGTTCAGCACGCCCGGAACGTCGGCCATACTGTTCAGCGCGTACTCCTGCATCGATCTTGGAACCGCCGTAAATTCGTACCGCAGACCCAGGCTCAACGAAAAGTTTCGCGTCACCTTCCAATCGTCATTCGCGTACCCGTAGAGGGCGTAATTGTTGCCCGAATAGGGCTTGCTGCCGCCCACCGCACGCTGCGCCTGATAATCGGGGACCAGATCCTGGAGGAACCGTTCCGTCGAGAGGTATTGGTAATTTCCCCGAATATTGGAGATGAAGTTGATGGCGGATATGTTGTCGCGCCCGTCGAAGCCGAACTTCAAGCTGTGACGGCCCTTGATCCAGGTGAGATTATCGGCGATCTGGTAGGTGTTCTGAACCACCTGCTGCGGGCCGTTGACATTGGGACCGATTTGCGTGCCCAGGTCCCACAGAATGATGCTGGGGAACATATCCAGGCCGGGAAACTGCGTCGGAGGCACCGAGAGATTGTCGTTAAAACGGTTGTAAGCCAGACGGACTTCGTTCGCCAGGTTGGCATGAAACGCGTGAAATTCGGAGAGCGAAAGCAGCTTGGCCGTGGTCGGCCGCGGGTAATAAAAGGAGGGCAGCGCGGCTCCGGTGTCGATCCGGGAACTGTTGTTCGCCACGTACCGCACTCGGAACTGGTCGCTCTCGGACAGGTTGTAATCACCCGACGCGAGCCAGCGGTAAGTGTTCTGATAGCTGGGAGCGGCAATCGGCACGATTCCGATCGGGAGGTCGACGCCGTTCACGGTCGTCGTGTAGCCGCTGGTTTGCTGCGGCGCTGCGCCCACATACTGCTTCAGCACGTTCAAATTGGTCTGGGAGAGATTCGGCATTCCAGCCAGAGCCGCGTAGCCGGCCGCCGTCGGCGCGTAAACATTGGTATTCGGCGTACTGGCGTAACCGGTCGGATTGTATTCGTAGTTGCCGTAAAAGAAGATCTTGTTCTTCTGGATTGGACCGCCCAGCGCGCCGCCCATCACGTTATTGTCGTAACGCGGCTGCGAGAAAACCCCCTGCCGCTTCCAGGCTTGGTCCAGCGCATCCAGATTCCGGTTCTCGAGGTAGTCGTAAAACGTCCCATGGAAATCGTTGCCGCCACGCCGGATCACGGCGCTGAACTGGCCTCCCGAGGAATGTCCGAACTCGGGGGAAAACTGGTTCTGCAGCACACTGAACTCAGCTACCGAATCGTTCGGCAGCGTGACGACGGGCCCGGTGATGTCCTTACGGTTGTTGTCGGTGCCCTCGACCATGAAGTTGTTGTTCCGCGGACGCTGGCCGCCCACCGAAGGACCGGTTCCCGCGCCGATTCCGCCCGAACTGGCCACTCCGGCTCCCAACAAGGACAGATTCAGGTATCCGCCGACGGGATTGGCCGCCACAGGCAGGTCCGATGCCAGCCGGCTGGCGAAAATATTCGAGATCTGGGCGGTGGTGGTGTCAATCAACGAATTGGAATCCACCACGTCGACCGATTCCGTGGCCGTGGCGATCGAAAGCGTGACGTTGGCCGTGGCGGTCTTGTTCAGCTCGACACTGAGATCCTTGATCTCCGCGTTCGCGAAGCCGGCCGATGCGACGGTAACAATGTAACTACCCACGGGAAGATTGTTGAAGCGATACGCGCCGCTCGGGTCCGATTTGGTCTCCGCAATCACCCCGGTCGCGGTGTTCTTGGCCCCCACACTGGCCTCCGACACTACTTTTCCACTAGCGTCGTAAATCGTTCCGACCAGATTGCCGTCGGTGACCTGACCGAAGCTAGCCATCGCCAAGAACGAGGCGGCCAACACCATCGGAAGCACCCGCGAAGTGTTGCGAGACGAATACATGTGAATCCCTTTCCTTGCCGGAGTTCCCGGCCGCATACCACTGGATCGGTCGGAAATAGGGAGAAGATTAGACATGGGCTACGCAGAAGCCCTCAGTCAGTGCTAGGGCCGTCTAAGGTTCAGGTGCGGCGTGCGACCCGCGTCCGGTCGTCGGAAGCAGTCACAATCCCCAACAATGTAAAGAAGAAAGCCGCCAGGGCCGGTCTCTGCTGCATCGGGTAGTCCAGCAGACAGTGGACAAACACCGCCAGCATGCCGAGGCCCCACAAGGATCGAAAGGCGGGGCGGACCGCTCCGGCCACCACCCCCACCATTAATAGGAGGAAGGGGATGCCGCCTTCGGCCGCCCACTGGGCCCAGTCGTTATGAGCCTGGTTGGCGAACAGGCCGTCGTCGAAGCGCGCAAATCCGGGGTAGACTTCCGACCAGGTTCCCAGCCCGAATCCGGTCAGCGGACGATCCCGCACCATCTCCAGGCTGGACAGCAGGAAATCCTTTCGGACCGCGTAAGGGTTCGGTTCCTGGAGGCGTTTCCAGATCACGTCCCACCCGGCGACCGCACCCAGGACGACCAGCGTACTCATGCTGGCCAGCAGCACGCGTCCCGCGGCGCGCCGCGAGAGGATCCCCTGCCCTAACGCGACCAGCGGGATCACCAGGACTTCGGCCACGCACAAAATGGTCCCGGCCCGCGATCCGCCCGCCACCACCGACGCCAGCAGCAGCGCGCCGATGACGCTGTAGAGCATGCGACGCCGAGGGTCCAGAATCGCGCGGACCAGCGCGAGCGGCAGCACGGCTTCGATAAACGCTGCGTACTGGTTGTAGTAGACGAACGGCCCCAGTGTCCGCCGGTCGGATCCCGCATGGAAGATCCAGAAGACGATCCCAGACGGCGAGGAAAAAACGGTGAGCATCGATACCGCGGCAATCGCTGTGCCGAACCACAGCAGGGCGCTGAGGAATCGCTCGCGGCGCTGCCGATCCTTGCTCAATTCGAGCCCCAGGGCGAAGACCGCCAGGTAGGTGGTCCAGTTCACGACTTCGCTCAGCGTCTTGAACCGGTCCACGGTCCATCCGGCGGAGGCTTGAATCAGGCCCCAGACAACCGCCACGGCCAGCAACACTACGCTGGGATGAATCGCCAGGAGCTTTCCTTCTCTCGCGCGCTGCACAATCCGCACCGCGGCCAGCGCGAACACGGCGATTTGAAACGCACTCAGCGCCCAGCGAGCCGGAACCCACATGGTGAGAATGCCCAGAAACAGAATCGCGGCGAGCAGCATCGGCGGTCACTCTAGTTTATATGCGAAAATCAAACTCGCGCCAGGATGTTTCCCCGAAATTCCCGGTAAATCCTATCCAAACGGTAAAGCTTACTCCCGTTTCGAAACTCTTCCGCCTGGATCCTGGCACACGGGCACGCTGCAACCCTATGCCAAATAAGGTAAGTACGTTAGCCCAAATAACCGCCTCCGGTTGGCAGCGCGCTTGCATCTATAGGGTTCCGACAGGACACGCAGTGAAAAGTGAGCCTGACCGAGGAGGCGAACATTATGGCTTCGCATGAATTTGACGGGACGCCGGAACAAGGGCACAGCCCACGTTGGGTGAAAGGGATTGTGATCGGCTTGACCGCAGGTCTGGTGCTGGCGCTGGCAGGCGATGGATATCTTCTGAAACGCACCGGCGACACCAGTGAGCAGATGGCGCAGATGCAGACCGATACCCAGAGGCAAATCTCCAAGCTGGGCGATGCCACCACGGAGTTACTGCAGCAACGCCTGAAGGCGCTGGATGACGAGATGACCGCCGCCATGAAAGGCGCCAGCACCACCACCACGGCAGCGCTCAGACGGACTCAAGCGGACGCTCTGCGGCAATCGCAAGAGCTCAGCAGGAAGCTGCTGGAGCAGCAGCAGCAAGTGGCCTCCCAGATCGGCGATCTGAAGACAGCCACCAGCGATGTCGACTCCAAAGTCAGCGTCGTATCCTCGGATGTGGGCAACGTAAAGACCGACGTGACTACGGTGAAGGCGGATATCGCAACCACCCAGTCGAATCTCGAAAAGACCACTGCGGATCTCAAGAGAATGAATGGCGATATGGGCGTGATGAGCGGCCTGATCGCTACCAATGGCAACGACCTGGCAGCCCTGCGGCAGCTCGGAGAGCGGAACTACTTCGAGTTCGACCTGACCAAGAAGCAGACGGACAAGCGCATCGGCAACGTCGCGCTCAAGCTGAAGAACGCCGACCCCAAGCACAACCGCTACACTCTGGAAGTTCTGGCGGACGACAAACGCGTCGAGAAGAAAGACAAGACGATCAATGAGCCGGTGCAGGTGTACGTGGCCGGCTACCGTCAGCCCTACGAGATCGTGGTCAACCAGGTGAAGAAGGATTCCGTAGTCGGATATCTGTCGACACCCAAGGTCACGCTTGCTCGTCAGTAGCGGGACCGGAACTAGATAGAAACCCAGGCAGGGTGTGTCGCGGGGCGGCCAGCAATGGCCGCCCCAAAGTGTTTTTCAGGAAGAATTCTCAGTTGTGGGGCTGGGGCACCTTGATGCGGCCTTCCCACAGGCTCTTGTTATTTTCCTCGCAAGAGTACTCCATGATTTCCCAATCCGGACGAAGCGTCCATCTTCGAACACTGTCCCATGGCTTGGTGTAGGTCTTGGAATCGTCGATGGTGATCACATAATCGATGTGATCCCGATCCGTGCGGCGGAACCGTTCGATGGTGTGCAACTGATCGCTAATCGGATGTCCGATGGTGTCGACCCTGGTGCGTCCATTGAAGCCGACGGTATCGATGACCAGCGTGTCGCCTTCCCAGTGGCCGACCGAATTTCCGAACCAGGTAGGGTCGATATCCTTGGGATGCGGCCGCCCGTCAATGGGCGTGACGTGGAACCAGCTGTTCTGTTCGTACAGCATCGCGATGTACTTGTCGTCCTGGATAATCTGAACCGGATGAGGTCCGCCCACCGAGCGCAGCAGCCCGAATGGGAGGCAGGCTCCCGCGTAGTCGCCGTCCTTGGTCGCGTCGTAGGATTCCCACTGCTGCTTTCCCCAGGCCGTGAACGGCAGGTTCTTTACGCCCTTGCAGCAGGCTTCGTCCTTGGTGACGTCGGCCATACGAGGCGTCTGCCAGACTCCGCCAAAATCCGGCTTGCCATTCGCCTTGCGGGGCGCCGGCGCCGCCGCGGCTTTACCTTTGGTCTTTTGCTGCGCCGCCAAGGTCAACGGCAGCAAGAACACGACAAGAGCGAACCAGCGAATCTTCACAACAGCACATGATCCGCTTTGAAGAATCCGGAGTCAAGCGCTAGCGCCGGGCGCCGATCATCAAGTGCGTGGGTTCCGCGTCCGGCTCTTTCCGCGCATAGATGTTATACGTTCCCGACCCGGTCGCGATCCGGTCCGCGCAGTCGAGGCGGAAAATGTTGCCGCCCATGGAAAACTCGAGCGAATTCCCCGCCACTTCCCCGGCTCTTTCAAAACCCTCGGCAGCGCGCGGCTTGAACGACAAGTCGTATCGTCCCTGCCCCGGAATGTCGACCCACACCACCGGCGCGCTCAACTTGGCCGGAAGATTTGCCGCCTGCTGCTCCACTCCGTTTGTCCGGAGACGAGGCCGAGTGATTGTCAGCTCTGCATCGTCCGCGTACACATCCCGCGAGATTGCCGCGCGCGAGTGCATCACGCCGGTTCCAACGCGAATGTAATCCGTCAGCCTTCGCCCGGTCCGCGCGTCGGCCGCGAGAGTGAGCGCGATCGTCTCTCCATCGCGAAGAATCTGCGGGACCGGATAGGGTACAGCCGAGTCGGTAAAGGTAACTTGAAATGTGTCCGTCTTGGCGATGGGCTCAAACGTCATTGCGTAAGTAAAGTAGAGGTTCCGGAAATTGTCCCGCACGAAGCGATGAATGGTCGCCTTCCCAGGCGCCCGTTCGATGCCCGTAGCACCTGTCACGACGCTTTCGGCGTAGTCCCTGGAACTTCGCTCCACCCAAGTCTCGAATTCCGCCTTGGGGGTGGTCGCTTCGGGTCCGCTCGTCGCTGGGGCCGGTTCTGGGAGATTGCCGATCCGCGCGGGGCCCGCGAAGGGCATCGTGGGGCCAGGGGTAACTGGAATGTCTCGAAGGTAGACGGTCTCAGTCTGGCCGATGCGCGTTCCGTACTGAGCGGACTGCGCAGATGCGCCGATTGCGAACATAACGCCAAAGAATCCGGCCAGTTTCACAGCGCCTCCTCGCCCTTTATTATCACAGTATGGTTCTACGACTGTGTCTGGCAGCCCTGGCAATCGCGGCGACCGCTCCCGCTCAGAGCAAGGTGGAAATCGACAACCCCTGGGTTCGCGTCCTGCGTGTGAAGCAGGGTCCCCGTGAAAAGTTGCCCGAACGCGAGCATCCCGACTCCGTCGCCGTCTACCTCACCGATCTCGGTAGCCACAAGGCCGGCGATGTCGCCTGGCTCCCAGCGGGTAGAGACGCCCAGGACAATCCTTCCGGTCACGCTGTGGAGTACGTGCTGGTGGAGTTGAAGCCGGGGGCGCCCAAGGCCAAGGGCTGGCCGGTCGAGCTCGATCCTGTCAAGCTCGAGCCGGATCATGAGCAGGTGCCCTTCGAAAACGCGCGCGTGCGTGTGCTCCGGACCATTCTCGAACCGCACCTCAAGGGCCCCACCCACGATCATCCTTCCTATGTGGTCGTTTACCTGACCGAATTGCACACCACCATGACCCTGGCCGACGGGAGGCAGGTCGACAACCCGCGCCATCCGGGCGACATCGCCTTTCGGGAAGCCTACCGGCATACTACTGAAAACGTGGGGGATCGGACAGCAGTGGAGATTCAGATCGAATTGAAATAGAAGATTGCGTCCTGCGATGGCCCCGCCATCGTATGAACAACTGAGCGCATGTTGACCCAGGGAATCGCCGCAGCCGTCCCGCAAATCATGACAGACGACCCGGATCGTTTCGAGGAGCTGGTGCGGGAACACCAGGCCATGGTGTTCAGCATGGCCTGCCGGTACTTGCGGAATCGGGCGCTGGCGGAAGAGATCGCGCAGGATGTGTTCTTGCAACTCTACCGGAAACTGGCCACGCTGGAATCGCCGGAGCACGTGCTTCACTGGCTGCGCTGGGTGACGGCACACCGTCTGATCGATCATTCACGGCAGGAGAAGCGCCGGCCTCAATCGCCCCTGGAAGAGGCTCCGGAGCCGGCAGCCGCGGACCCCACGAACAATGCCGATCCGCTGCTTTCCGATATGCTTCGCGATTTAGTCGCCGCTCTGCCGGAAAACGCACGCGTCGTGATGATCCTGCGCTATCAGGAAGACCTGGATCCGATGGACATCGCACGAGCTCTGGATATGCCGGTCGCCACCGTCAAGAGCCATCTGCAGCGTTCGTTGGCTTTGTTACGTGACAAGCTGCGAGATAAGTTAGCCCGTACCAAGGGAGTTGGATTATGAACTTAGATGACGAACTCAGATCGGCTCTGCGCCGTGACAATCCGTCACCGGATTTCGCCCGGCGGGTGGTTGCGCAGGCGAAATTCAGCGCCAAACCGAAGAAGTCGATGCCGCGCATGATGTGGGCTGCGGCCATCGCCGCAATACTCGCAGTGGGGTTTACCGCCCCGTACGAGTATCGGCAAATGAAAGCCGAGCGCGCAGCCAGCGACGCTGTGCTGGCGCTGCGGATCACCGCGGAGAAGCTGAATATGACCCGGGAGAAGGTACTGAGGATCGAGAACTGAAATGCGAAAACTCTTTTTGATGATTTTGATCTCCGGCTGGACCGCGGCGCAGTTGCCCGCGCAGCTACGGATCACCGGACTCGACGGCCTGGCCTCCAAAGCCAAGGAATCCGTGGACATCACGCTGGATTCGTCGCTGTTGCAGATGGCCGGCGGTTTTCTGGCAGGCAAAGGGAAAGACGGTAAAGACGGCGATCAGATCAGGGCCCTGCTCGCCGGGCTCAAGGCGATCACGGTCAAGAACTACGAGTTCAAGGAAACCGGTCAATATCGGATCGAAGATCTGGAACCGATTCGCGCGCAGCTTCGTACTCCCGGATGGAGCAAGATCGTCTCCGATCAAAGCAAGGACGAACTCAGCGAAATTTACACTCGAGTCGAGCAAGGCAAAGTGGTCGGATTCGCGATCATCGACGCGGAACCGAAGGAACTGACGGTGGTGGCGATTGAAGGAACCATCGATCTCAAGGACTTGTCGAAGCTTGGCGCCTTGGGGGTTCCGGCGATACGGATTCCTGACAAAAAGGGGAAACAAGAATGAAAATGCTTTTGACTGCGGCATTGGGCCTGGCAATGCTTGCTTCGGCGAGCGCCCAGACGCTCGACTTGAATCTGGACGCGCTGGCCGCCAAGGCCAAAGAGAAAGCCGAGATCACGCTAGAAGGTTCCCTGCTCGCGCAGGCGCTGCAGATGGCGCCGGAGAAGGTCAAAGGCGCCGTCGCGAATGTGACCCGCGTGGTGGTCCGCCATTATGAATTCGCCCAGACAGGGCAGTATTCCGATACCGACCTGGATGCAATTCGCAAGCAGGTATCCAGCTGGTCGCGCCTCCTCAGCGTCAAGGAAGAGCACGAAGCCACCGAGGTTTACATGCTGAGTCAGGACGGCAAGCCCGCTGGATTCCTCCTGATCTCGGCCGAGCCGAAGGAACTGACCGTGGTGCACGTGGTGGGATCCATCGACCTGGCGAGCCTAAAGGAGGTCGTCAACTCGACCATCCACTATGATTTGAAGGGAACCGCGGGGCAGTAGAGCCCATGGGGCAATCTCCCATTCTCCACTAGACAAAGTCCATCGGGGTCTCCTACAATCGCTATACCCGATGAATATCTCGGTCAAAACCGAGTACGCCCTACACGCCATCTTCGATCTGGCCGTCCAGCCGCAAGGCGAGCCGGTGAAGATCGCCGAAATCGCCCGCCGTCAAAAGATCCCCCAAAAATTCCTGGAGCTGATTCTATCGAGCCTCAAGCAAGGCGGATTCGTCGAATCGCGCCGCGGCGCCGAGGGTGGATACCGCCTCGCGCGGCCGGCCGACCAGATCACCGTGGGCCAGGTCCTGAGGTACGTCGAGCAAAGCAAGAAAACCCGCCGCGGACCCGACGCATTCACGGATCTTTGGAAACGCGTGGACGCCGCCATCGGAGCGCTGGTCGATACTACCACCTTCGCCGAGCTTGCTCGCCGCTGGAAAGAAGCGCAGACACGCTTCGTACCCAACTGGGATATCTGATGATCTTCTCCGATAATTCACTGAGCATTGGAAACACGCCCCTGGTGAGGCTGAACCGCGTCACCGATGGAGCTCCGGTCACCATGCTGGCCAAGATCGAGGCTCGCAATCCTGCGTTCTCGGTGAAGTGCAGGATCGGCGCATCCATGATCTGGGACGCCGAGCGGCGCGGCATCCTCAAGCCCGGCAAGGAACTGATCGAGCCCACCAGCGGTAACACCGGCATCGCGCTGGCGTTCGTCGGCGCAGCGCGCGGCTACGAAGTCACCCTCCTGATGCCCGAAACCATGTCGATTGAGCGTCGGAAAGTTCTTAAAGCATTAGGCGCGAAACTCATCCTTACCGACGGCTCGCAGGGGATGGCCGCCTCCATCGCGCGTGCGGAGGAGATCGTCGCGTCGGACCCCAATCACTACGTGCTCTTGCAACAGTTCAAGAACCCCGCGAATCCCGAGATTCACTTCAAGACCACCGGTCCCGAGATCTGGAACGATACCAAGGGCAACGTGGATGTTCTGGTCGCCGGGATCGGCACCGGCGGCACCATCACTGGAATATCGCGCTACTTCAAGCTGGAAAGAAAGCAGAAGATTCTTTCCGTGGGCGTGGAACCCGAAAGCAGTCCGGTGATCACGCAGACGCGCGCCGGCGATCCGGTACACCCCGGGCCCACCGGGATTCAGGGCATCGGCGCGGGATTCATCCCCGACACGCTCGACCTCAAGATGCTGGATCGCGTGGAGCTGGCGAGCGACGAAGAGTCGATCGCGATGGCGCGGCGCTTGGCCAACGAGGAAGGGATTCTTTCCGGCATCTCCTGCGGAGCGGCCGTAACAGCCGCCGTGCGGATCGCCCGGGAGCCGGAGATGAAGGGCAAGACTTTTGTGGTGATTCTGCCCGATTCCGGAGAGAGGTACCTTAGCTCAGTGCTTTTCGACGGCTTTACGGAATAGCGCGGGGACTGCCTCCGATTTCGAAGAACGAGCCCTGCTCCGTCCGCTCCGGCGCCCGAAATCGGCTGGCTGTCCCCCGTTTTTCATGTAGAATCTATCCTAGGATGCCCCTCGCGCCCGGAACGAATTTGGGACCGTACGAGGTTCTCGGCCTGCTCGGCGCAGGCGGCATGGGCGAGGTCTATCGCGCCCGCGATCCTCGTGTGGGTCGCGATGTCGCGATCAAGATTTCCGCCGTACAATTCAACGAACGCTTCGACCGCGAAGTGCGCGCGGTCGCGTCGCTGAACCATCCCAACATTTGCCATCTCTACGACGTCGGGCCGAATTACCTCGTCATGGAACTGGTAGAGGGCGAATCCCCAAAAGGTCCCCTGCCAGCGGATGAAGCCTTGCGTATCGCGAGGCAGATCGGTGATGCGCTCGAAGAGGCGCACGGCAAGGGCATCGTTCATCGCGATCTAAAACCTGCCAACATCAAGATCACGCCGGACGGCACGGTCAAGGTTCTCGATTTTGGACTTGCGAAGATCGCCGACGCGCCCGAAACGCAGTCGGACAATTCCCCCACGCTCAGCATGGCCGCGACGCAAGCCGGCGTGATCCTGGGAACGGCGGCGTACATGAGCCCCGAACAGGCGCGCGGCAAGAAAGTGGACAAGCGCGCCGACATCTGGGCCTTCGGCGTGGTGCTCTACGAAATGCTCACCGGAGACCGGCTCTTCGGCGGCGACACCATCGCCGACACGCTGATCGACGTCGCCACCAGGCAGCCGGATTGGGAGCAAGTTCCCGCGAATCTGCTGCCGCTCCTACGAAAGTGCCTGGAGAAAGATCCGAAAAAGCGGCTCCGCGATATCGGCGATCTGGACCTGTTGTTGGTAGGACAGGCGATCTCGTCGCCTGTCGATGCCGAGCCCCGCCGTACGAGTTTCATCCCTTGGATTGCATCGGTAATTTTACTGGTCATCGCCGCCACGCTCGCTTTCCTCCACTTCCGCGAACAGCCACCGGTGACCGAGCTTCAGCGCTTCCAAATCCCCGCGCCGGAGAAGACCACTTTCAATAATTATCTGGGGCTCTCGCCCGACGGCCGGAAGCTGGCGTTCACGACCAGCGGCGAGGGCGGCAACCAGCTGTGGGTTCGTTCCCTGGATACGCTGCAGGCGCGGGTCGTGGCTCCGTGGAGCCAGAACCCGGTCCCCTTCTGGTCGCCAGACAGCCGCTTCATCGCGTTCCAGCAGGAGGGGAAACTCAGAAAGGTGGACGTTGCAGGCGGCCCTCCGACCACCTTGTGCGACGCTCCCACCGCGTTCGGAGGCGGGGCGTGGAGCAAAGATGGCGTGATCGTCTTCGGCGACCGGGGTGGCCGCTTGATGCAGGTTTCAGCGGGAGGGGGCGTTCCCACTCCGCTCACGAACCTCGATCAGGCCAGCCAGGAAACCTCGCACGCGCTGCCCGCCTTCCTCCCGGACGGCAAACACTTCCTCTACTTGCGCCGGTCCAGCAGCGCGGAGAAAACCGGAGTCTTCATCGGCTTGGTCGACGCCAAGCCCGAGCAGCAGGATTCGCGGCTCCTGCTCGCCACCTCCGCCGCCGCGGTGTACACACCTGCCGAGAATATAGAACAGGGATATCTGTTGTTCCTCCGGGACAACATGCTCATGGCTCAGCCATTCGATGCCGCGCGTCTGGCGCTGGCCGGCGAACCGGTGCCGGTGCCCGGCGCGGAACACATCGGCACCACTACCTACGGGTTTGGGCGCTTCACCGCTTCCTTGAACGGAGCGCTGGCCTACTCGATCGGCAACGAGGGGGGATCCACCCAGCTCACCTGGTTCGATCGGCAGGGGAAGACGCTGGAGACCATTGGCCAACGAGGGTCCTACAACGCGCTGGCTCTTTCTCCGGACGGAACACGCGTGGCTGCGGAGCGCAGGGACGGCAACGGATCGGATCTGTGGCTGATCGAATCCAAGAGCGGCGGAAAGAGCGACCGGTTTACCTTCGATCCGGGCACGGAGACGGCGCCGGCTTGGTCGCCGGACGGGAGCCGTCTGGTGTACGCCTCCAGCCGCGGCGGCGGTTTCAACCTGTATCAGAAACTCTCGAATTTGGCGGGAAACGAAGAGGAGTTGTTCAAGTCGGGCGAAACCAAGTATCCCAGCGACTGGTCGCGCGATGGGCGCTTCCTGCTCTTCACGGCGGTCGGCAGGAAGACGCAGGGCGACTTGTGGTCCCTGACGATGGACGGAGAACACAAAGCCACGGCGTTCCTCCAGACCGAATTTCAGGAGTTCGGAGGCAAGCTGTCCCCGGATGGGCACTGGCTCGCTTACGTTTCCAATGTGTCCGGCCAGAACGAGGTTTACGTCCGGCCGTTCCCGGCTTCGGCGGATCGGACCGGCCAATGGCTGGTCTCGAACGGCGGCGGGAGCATCCCGCTCTGGCGCCGGGATGGCAAGGAACTGATCTATCGTAGAGCCCAAGGTGTGATGGCGGTGGAGGTCACTCCCGGTGCGGTCTTTAAATCGGGCCAGCCCAAACAGCTCTTCCCGGTGCAGTTTGCTGCCATCCAGGGATTCGGATACAACTTGGACGTCACCGCCGATGGGCAGCGCTTCCTGATCAACACCACGGGGGGAGACGCCGCAGCCCAGGAGCCTATCGCGTTGGTACTAAACTGGACGGCCGGCTTAAGGAAGTAGGGATTCAGAAAGAGAAAAGCGGGCGCTGCTTTGGGTGAAAAGGGGTTAGTAGCGCCCGCTGTCGTAACGGGGATTTAAGTTATCTGTAAAACGCTCCAGACCGGCGTATGGTTACCGGAAACGCAAAAAATTTGCGTGTAGACTGACAATGTGGTCAGGTCGTGGTCCAACGGAGCATTACTCCAGGCGGTGGAGTCCTTTGCCGCCCGTTTTTCCGAAATTGTAATCATCGGCCCCCGCCATTTGGCAGGGGAAGGCATGGTTCCAGGTCACCAGGGATCGGCCGGAGTCCATCGGGTGACCCTGATCCAAGCGGCTAGCGAACTCGCCCGATCGGCGATGGCGGAGCGGGGTCTGGCTCCTTTGAGCATCCTGGGCCGGGAGGCCGTGGCCGCCAGGATCGCGCAGAAAGCCCTGGCGCAGGGCGAACTTGCATATTTTCATCCGGTAGCCGCCCTTCCGGGATTCGCACGGGCATTGGCCCGCACCATCGCGGAATTAAGGTTAGCCCGGGTCGCGCCGGAGCAGCTTCCTTCCGCTGGGGCGCCTGCGGTCGACCTGGCGCGCCTGCTGGAGCTATACCAAGACGAACTCGAAGAGCGATCGCTGGTCGATCTTCCAGGCTTGCTGGCGCTCGCCACGGAGGCTGCGACAAACGGGGCGCACCCTTGGGTCGGGTTGCCGCTAGCCCGGCTGGATGCCGATCTCGAACCGCGCGCCCACCGGGAGTTTTTCAACAGCCTCGCGGCGCGCGCCCCGGAAATCCTGGAGGCGGAACTCGGCCCAGTAGAACCGGCCTCCAGCCCGGTCGCTACCAATTCGCTGGAACATCTCAGGCAATTCCTGTTTTCCCCGGCTCCGTCGCGATTTTCGCGGAACGACCAACAATTCGAGTTCTTTTCCGCCCCCGGCGAAGGACTGGAAGCCGTCGAGATCGCTCGCAGGATCATAAGATTAGTGCGAAAAGATCTAGCGTTCGATCAAGTCGCGATCCTGCTTCGAAATCCCGACCGCTATCAGCCCATGATCGAGGACGCGCTGCGGCGGGCGCAGATTCCGGCCTGGTTCAGCCGGGGCACGGCTCGTCCGCATCCATCGGGCCGCGCCTTTCTCGCACTGTTGCTGTGCGCCGGCGAACGACTCTCAGCCTCGCGCTTCGCGGAATACCTGTCGCTCGGTCAGGTTCCCGAAACTCCTGGCGCTGCGAAATGGGTTGCGCCTGAAGACGAACTCCTCGGCCCGCTAGATCAAGAGCTGGACAACCAGGTGGCGGAGCCGGCCGCCGAAGCCGACCGGCCGACGCCTTGGCGGTGGGAGAGGCTCCTGATCGATGCCGCTGTCATCGGCGGGAAGGATCGGTGGGAGCGCCGGTTGAATGGCCTGGAGGCCGAATTCACGCTTCAGGAGAAGCCGCTCGATCAGTTGCATAACCTGAAGCAGTTCGCATTGCCTCTGATCGGGATGCTGGATGCGCTGCCGGCCGCGGCCGTCTGGAGTGTCTGGCTGGAGCATTTGGCGGAACTCGCGCGCTTGGGGCTGCGCGACGCGGATCCGGTACTGGCGGTCCTGGCGGAACTGGCCCCGATGGGCGACGTCGGACCCGTTGGGCTCGAAGAGGTCGCCGAAGTCTTAAGCGAGCGCCTGCGATTCCTGCGTCGCGAGCCGCCCGCCCAGCGCTGGGGACGCGTGTTCGTCGGATCGATCGAGGAAGCACGCGGGCGCGAGTTCGGCGTCGTGTTCCTGCCGGGACTCGCCGAGGGATTGTTTCCGCAGAGGACTCTTGAAGACCCGTTGCTGCTCGACGAGCTCCGCCAAGCCGTTTCCGAATATCTGCCGACGCGCAGCGGCCGGGTGACGGAGGAACGTTTACGTTTGCACCTCGCCGTCGCAGCGGCACGCGACCGGCTGGTGGTTTCATATCCACGCATGGAAGTGGCCGAAGCGCGTCCGCGCGTACCCAGCTTCTACGCTCTGGAACTGCCGCGCGCCGTGGAGGGTTCACTTCCCGAGCTAAAGGCCTTCGAGGATCGCGCCCGCGAAGCCGCGCCCGCGCGTCTGAACTGGCCGGCTCCGAAAGAATCCGCCGACGCGATCGACGACGCCGAGTACGATCTGGTGGCCATCGCGGGCGCACGCGACCGTCCCGGAGGCGTTCACTATCTCGTGGACGCAAATCCGCACGCCGCGCGATCGCTGCGTGCACGCTGGGCTCGATGGCATCACAAATGGCGTCCGGCGGATGGTTTGGTCACCGAAGATTCCGCCGCTCTGGCGGCGCTACGAGCGCAGCAGTTAGGAGCCCGGACGTGGTCGCCCTCCGCGCTCGAAAACTTCGCTGTGTGCCCCTATAAATTCGCGCTGCATGGAATCTACGGGCTCCGGCCTCGCGATGAGTCTGTGCCTTTAGAACAATTGGATCCTCGCACGCGCGGCGCGCTGTTTCACGAAATCCAGTTCGAGCTGTTTCAGGATTTGCAGCGCTCGGCATTGCTTCCCGTCAACGAGGACCGGCTGCCGGAAGCCTTGAAGCGCGCCGATGCAATGCTCGACCGCGTGGCCTCGAAGTATCAGGAGAAGCTTGCTCCGGCGATTCCCCGCGTGTGGAAGTCCGAGATCGAGGATCTGCGTACTGATTTAAGAGGCTGGCTCCAGCACGTGGCGCGCAATGATGACGATTGGGAACCGGTCCAGTTTGAGCTCGCCTTCGGCGATCCTCCGCTGGCTCTGGCAGAAGGCGTGAATCTGCGGGGCCGCATTGATCTGGTGGAGAAGCACGTTTCGCGGGAAGTGTTTAGAGTAACCGATCACAAGACCGGCAAGCGTCCCGAGACGATCCCTCGCTGGGTCGGCGGCGGCCGGAGCTTGCAGCCGCTTCTCTATGGGCTCGCCGCGGAGCAATTACTGGGATCGCCGGTGGAATCGGGACGGCTCCTCTATGCCACGCAGCGCGGCGGATACACACCCATCGAGATCAGGCTTGACGACCGCGCCCGGCTCTTCTTGCAGAAACTGCTCGGCGATATCGACGCATCGATTGCCGGCGGTTTTCTGCCCCCCGCCCCGGCCAAAGACGCCTGCGAAATCTGCGAATACCGCATCGTGTGCGGACCGTACGAAGAGCGGCGGCTCGGCAAGAAAGATCGCCACGATGTTCGGCTGGAGCCGCTGACCGAGATCCGAGGCATGGCATGAGCACGTCGGCGCGTACCGTATCCGACGCCGAGGCGCGGCGCAGGATTCGGGAATCGCTCGACGAAAGCCTCATCGTAGAAGCTTCGGCGGGCACCGGCAAAACTACGGCGTTGGTGGGCCGTATCGTCGCCGTGCTCGAAAACGGGCGAACCACCATCGACAAAATCGCTGCGGTGACGTTCACCCACAAAGCCGCAGGCGAGTTGAAGCTTCGCTTGCGCGAGGAACTGGACAAGGCTCGGCAAAAACGCGCGAGCTCCGAATCGAAAAATGCCTTGGAGCAGGCCCTGGAGCATCTCGAAGAAGCCTCCATCGGCACCATCCACTCCTTCTGCGCCCAGCTTCTGCGCGAGCGGCCCGTCGAGGCTCGCGTCGATCCGGCCTTCCAGGAACTCAGCGAACAGGAAAGTTCCCGGCTCTATCAGCGATCATTCCGAACATGGCTGGAACGCAGGCTGGCCGAGCCATCGCCAGGATTGCGGCGTGCATTCGCGCGGCTGGCTTGGCGCGATTCCTGGGACGATTCCCCGCCCCTCGAACAATTGCAGTACGCCGGCCGAAAACTGGTCGAGTGGCGCGATTACCCCGCCCCATGGCGCCGCGAGGCATTCGCGCGCGACGAAGAGATCGGCACCGTGCTCCGCATGTCTCGCGAGCTGGCCGACCTGTCCTCGCGCCCGCGGCGGGTGACCGACAACCTGTATATCGGGCTCCAGCCCGTGCGATTGATGGTCCAGGGTGTGGCGGCGCACGATCCGGATTCGCTCGAGGCTGCGGTGTTAAAGCTGGGCCGCGACCTGCGCCGCGATACCAAGAAAGGCTCCGGCGAATACGGCGGCGGCGTGAGCCGCGAAGACCTCCTGAACCGCCGCGATGAGCTGCTCCGCTGGATCGAGGACTTCCGCCGCAGGGCCGACGCGGATCTCGCGGCCGAGCTTCGCGAGGAGATGTCCGGCCTGGTCGACGAGTACAACCAGCGCAAGCGCCGCCAGGGCAAACTGGACTTCGTGGACCTGCTCGTCTGCGCGCGAGATCTGGTTCGAGATCAACCAGCTGTGCGCGAATACCTGCAGAAACGCTTCAGCCACCTTTTCATCGACGAATTCCAGGACACCGACCCGCTTCAGGCCGAAATCCTGCTGCTGCTGGCCGCTGACGACCCCGCCGAATCGGACTGGCTGAAGATCCGGCCAGTCGCCGGAAAGTTGTTCGTCGTGGGCGATCCCAAGCAATCGATCTATAAGTTCCGGCGGGCGGACATCCTGCTCTACCGGCAGATCCGGGACGCCATGGTCGAGCGTGGGTGCGGGCTGGTCGCGCTGCGGAAAAGCTTCCGCTCCGTTCCGAACCTGCAACATTTCGTAAATAGTTCGTTTGAAACAGAGATGGACGGTGATGGTCACGCCGAATGGATCCCCCTGGAGCGGCATCGCGAGGAAATCGATGGCCGTCCGAGCCTGATCGCGCTGCCGGTTCCGCGTCCCTACAAGACGCGCCTCTCGAAAGACGCCGTGAACAAGTCGCTGCCCGATGCGATCGCCGCGTTCGTGGCGTGGCTGATTCAGGAGAGCGGCTGGGGATTTAAAGCCAGGGATATCGCGATCCTGTTCCGTAGGCGGACGCAAGGCGGCCAGGATCTCACTCGCGAATACGCGCGGGCTCTGGAAGCCCGCAACGTCGATCATCTGCTAGCCGGGTCGAAATCGTTTCACCATCGCGAGGAAGTCGAAACGTTGCGAGCCGCGCTGACCGCCATCGAGTGGCCGGACGACGAACTGAGCGTCTTCGCCACACTGAAAGGCTCTCTGTTCGCGATTCCGGACGAGATGCTTCTCGTGCATAAGCAAAAGCACGGGCGGCTCCATCCCTATCACCGCGAGGGAGCCGAACCTCCGATCGCAGAAGCGCTGAATCTTCTGGCAGAGCTGCATCGGTCCCGCAACAACCAGCCTTTCGCCGCGACCGTCCACGCGCTGCTCGAAGCCACGCGCGCGCATGCTGGTTTCCTGCTGCGTCCCGGAGGCAACCAGATTCTGGCGAACGTGGCCCGCGTGGCGGATCTGGCTCGCACATATGAGATGACCGGAGGCGTCTCCTTCCGTGGATTCGTCGAAGAACTGTCCGCGCAGGCGGAGAAGGCGGAAGCGTCCGAAGCTCCCGTGCTCGAAGAGGATTCCGATGGCGTCCGGTTAATGACCGTGCACGGCGCAAAAGGCCTGGAGTTTCCGGTCGTGATCCTCGCCGATCTCACCGCGAATCTCTGCGCCCGCGAGCCGGATCAATACGTCGACGGGACCAAGCGAATCAGCGCCACGCGCCTGCTGCGCTGCGCCCCCTGGGAATTGCTCGATCACGAGGCCGACGAAGCCGCTCGCGAGCGTGCGGAAGGCGTTCGCGTCGCCTACGTGGCCGCGACCCGCGCGCGCGACCTGCTGGTGGTCCCGGCGTGTGGCGATGAGCCGTTTCCGCAGGACAATTGGCTGAGCCCCCTGAACAAGGCTCTGTACCCGTCGCGCGATGGCTGGCGGAAATCGCGACCCGCGCCGGGATGTCCGGAGTTCGGCGACTCGAGCGTGGTCGCGCGGCCCATGGACTACGATCGCGAAGCCGAGTTCTCCGTCCGTCCCGGACTCATTTCTCCGCAGCAGGGATCCCACGAAGTCGTCTGGTGGGATCCGTCCAAACTGAAATTGGGCGAGGAAAGCGACCACGGGCTGCGTCAGGCCGAGCTTTTGAAAGACGACGGAGGCGCGAGTTCGGCGGCATATCAATCCTGGCGGGAGCAACGTGCGAAAACGATCGAGGCCGCCTCGCACCCGGAATTCGCTGTGTTCCTCGCGAGCCAGGCTGTCGATGCTCCGCCCGACCCCGTCTCGGTCGATGTCGTAGGGGCGAGGCATGCCTCGCCCGATCCCACTGGATGCCGTTTCGGCACGCTGGTCCACGCCGTCCTCCGTGATGTTCCACTCGACGCCGGCCGCGCCGTCATCCGCCAATGGGCCCAACTCAACGCACGCATCGTGGGCGCGCCTCCGGAAGAAGTCGAGGCGGCTTGCTCCCGCGTGGAGGCCGCTCTGGCTCATCCGCTTCTCGATCGCGCTCGTGCCGCCAGGCGCAAGCATCGCGAATATCCCGTTATGCTGCGTGTGGACAACGGACGGCTCATGGAAGGCATCATCGATCTGGCGTTTGTCGAGGACAACACCTGGATCATCGTCGACTTCAAGACCGATGCCGATATCTCCGGCCACGGCAACCGCTACCAGCGGCAGCTTCAGTGGTACGCGAGCGCTCTCAATCGCCTGACTGGCTTGCCAGCACGGGCGTATCTGCTCGGGGTGTAGACCTCCGCTCGACCAGCGTATAGCGCGCTGGGAGCACCACCATCCGGTCACCGGCGCGGAGGCCGCTTGTCACCCTCAAGCGGCCCTCGGCGTCGGACGCGGTGACGATCTGGCGCCGCTCGAAGCGCCGGTCGCTTATCACCGCGAACACGTAGCTCTTGCCGTCTTCTGTAAACACCGCGCTCGCGGGAACCGGTTTCGCGGCGCCATCCCCATTCAGTTCGAGCGAGGAGGTGAGGAACATTTCGGGCTTGAGCAAAAAATTGGGATTCGAACCTGGCAGGTCCGGATGGAAACCGGCAAGGAACGTCACGGGAATAACCCACCTCCTGATAATTCCCAGCCCCGCTCGAGAATGAGGGCTGGTCAGCTCACGATAGTTTAGCTGGGATCAGGACTTGCAGGGAGGAGCGCGCGGGCGAGAATCGGAACGGCGCACGTCTTGCCGTGCGTGTTCATTCTGCCAGGAACGGTTTACGACCGCGGTTTCCGGCGCGGCAAGCGCCGGGGCAGGCGCCACGGACTGGGTCCGCTCATCGGAGATAGCGAATAACGGAAGTTGCTGAATAGTGCCCCGCCAGGCCGATCCTGGCCGCTCGCTCCAGAGCTTCCGGAAGTCTGCCAGACGGCCTTCATGAAAGGAACCGGCGCCGTCGTTGATCCACACGCCAATCGGCTGGCTCGATAACGGCTCGTATACCACCAGGTCCCCGTCATCGTCGCCATCCACGTCCTGGCTGCTCAGCTCGATGGTCGCGCCCGGGCTCAGGAAATGGAAAGAGGTCTGCTGGAAAGCCCCCAGTGTGATTTGGACCACCTGAGTGTATCCGTTGACGTCACGCTGCCCGGATCGGGCCGTAGCCATGTCAACGTTCTGGTCCCCATTGAGATCGGCAAGCACCCAGCCTGATACTGCCGGGAAATCCAGCGCGCTGGGAAGATCGTGGGCCGCTGCAAGACTCAACCCACTGCTCGCCATAGCGAGTAGCAAAAGCGCCGGCGATTTTGTTACAGGCCGCACGTCGCCCTGATTATAGCGCGGCCTGCCCCGGCCTGCAGAGCAAGCGCCTTGCAGGTAAGCTACTGAAGATTCCGCTCGAAGAATTCCACTATCGCGGCGTTCAACTGACGCGCCTCGGCACCCGTCACCGCGTGAGTCTTCTGCGTATAGACGTGCATCTCGAACACCTTGCCCGCGCGCTCCAGGGCGTCGATGATCTGCACGGTGTTCTGAAAAAGCACGTTGTCGTCCTCCACATTGTGCGCGATCATCAGCCTCCCCCTGAGGTTCTCCGCTTGCGGCGCCAGCGCAGTGTTCTTGTAACCGTCCGGGTTGTCTTTGGGCAGACCCATGTAGCGCTCGGTGTAGATGGTGTCGTAATTGTCCCAGTCCGTGACCGGCGCGCCCGCGATGCCCGCGCGAAATACATCCGGCGCGTTCAGCATCGCGTTCAGCGTCATGAACCCGCCGTAACTCCAGCCGCGAATGCCCACCCGCGTAGGATCGACAAATCCCAGCGACACCAGATATTCGACCCCGGCCACCTGATCGGCCAATTCCGTCGAGCCGAGCTTGCGGAACACCGGCGTCTCAAACGCATGCCCGCGCCCCGACGATCCGCGATTGTCCACTTGCCACACCACGAATCCCTGGTGCGCCAGCACCTGGTCCAGATCCGGCCCCATCCAGGCATTGCGCACTCCCTGCGAATCCGGGCCGCCATAAACCAGCACCACGGCCGGATACTTCTTGCTCGCTTCGAATCCCTTAGGCTTGATCAGCCGCGCGTACAGCAACGTTCCGTCCGGAGTCAGGAAGCTCACCAGCTCGGTCGGCAGAATCTCATACTCCTCGGTGATGCGCTGATTCTGTTCGCGATACACGCCCAGCTCACGCCCGTCCCCGGCATGAACCGTTGTGCGCGGCGGCGACGACACGCTCGAAAACGTATCGAGATAAAAGTGTCCGCCCGGCCCCATCGCGATACTGTGCGTGCCGGAACCGGAGCTGAGCCGTTGCTTTCCCTCACCCGTTAATTCCACGCTGTAAAATTGCCGTTCCAGCGGGCTGGTCTCGCTCGATGTGTAGTAAACGCGCCCGGAGGACTCATCCGCTCCGGTGATCCCGGTCACTTCCCATAAGCCTTGCGTCAGTTGCCTCGTCTGTCCGCTGTTAATGGAATGCAGGTACATGTGCCGAAAACCGTCCCGCTCGCTCAGCCATAGGAATTGTTGCCCGCCGTTTACGAATACCGGATCCTCTGGCACATTCACCCAGTACTTGTCGGCTTCTTCTAAAATCCGCGACGCTTTCCCCGATCCGGCGGAGGCTAGAAATAAATCCAGCTTGTTCTGCACGCGATTGGTGCGCACCACATAGACGTTCCTGGAATCCGGCGTCCAGCCCGCGCGCGCGATCAGAAAGTCGTCGTGCGTGGCACGCACATCCATCCAGCGAGTACTTCCGCCGCGCGCGCTCACAACGCCCACGCGAACGTCCGGATTGTTCCCTCCGGCCTGTGGATACCGCTGCGGCTCATAGATCGGACGCGGCCCGCGCAAGTCCTCGTGGGGATAAAGCGGCTCGTGGCTGATATCGAATTGCAGATAGACGATCGATTTAGAATCGGGCGACCACCAGTACGCCGTCCCCAGTTCGAGTTCTTCCGGATACACCCAATCCAAGCCGCCGTTGCGCAACGTGCCGCGCAGCGTGTCCGAACCACCCGTGGTCAGACGAGTCTCGCGCTTCGAGGCAACGTCGAGCGCATACAAATCCCAGTCCCTGCGGAACGCCACGGTTTTCCCGTCGGGTGAAATCTTCGGATCACGCTCGGCGATCGGGGTCTTGGTGAGCTGGGTCCACTTGCCCGTGTCGGCCTCGATGACGAACACATCCCCGCCCGTGGAATACAGCACCTCGGAGCCTGCCCATTGCACCGGCGTTTCGCGCACACGCCGGTTCTCCCACCCGAACGGTTGCGATTCCTCGGTCACCGGTCGCTCCGCTGCTGAATCCATCGCCGCAGTGTCGATCAGGTCTTTCGACAATCCCGTGGCCGGATCGTAAATCACCAGTCTCCGGCCCTGGCGATATAGAAAGTGCTTTCCGTCCGGAGCCCACGCCACAGGATTCCCGGGACCTTGCGGAGTCAGCCGCGCGGCTTCGTCCAGGGTCTCGAGCGTGATCGGTTTCTTTTGCGCCTGCGCGAGAGAAATGCATGCGAGGAGCAAAACTGCCGTTCTCATCGTATCCTGATTGTAAGTTTAATGAGAGTCACTTTTGGGGTGCCGCCCAGACGGTCACCGGGTCCATGCACCACATCGAGGCGGCCGGTAAGCGATTCCTTCTCGACTGTGGTTTGTACCAGGGACGGCGCCGCGATGGTTTGAGCGAAACAGCAATTTTCCGTTCCCGGTGTCCAGTATCGATGGCGTGATTCTTTCTCACGCCCACATCGATCACAGCGGGAATCTTCCCACGCTGGTTCACAACGGCTACTCGGGACCGATCTACACCACACCGGCCACGATCGACCTATGCCTTCCCATGCTGGCCGATTCCGCGTTCCTCCAGCAGAAGGACGTCGAGTTCTGCAACCGCCGCCGGGAACATCGCCGGGCCATCGGCCGCGATGATCGGGAGTGTGAAGCGCTCTATCTTCCCGAGGACGCGGAACACGTCAATCCCCTGTTCTCTGCCGTCGAGCTAGGCCAAACCAAGGAAGTAGCCCCCGGACTCCGCTACCGCACTTATGAAGCTGGCCACATGCTCGGCGCGACCTCGAATGGTGATCGAGGCCGATGGCGTACGCCTGGCCTTCTCCGCCGACGTCGCCTCGACGCTCGCCGACGTGGTCAATCGGACAGCCGGGCGCGGCGGCAGAATCATCGTCCCCAGCTTCGCGGTCGGACGCACGCAGCAACTGGTGATGATCCTGCACCAGTTGATGGACGCGCACCGGATTCCCTCCATCTCCATCTTTGTCGACAGTCCCTTGGCGGTGAATGCCACGGAGGTTTTCCGCAAACACCCGGAGTGCTACGATGCAGAAACGCGAAAATTTCTGACCGAAGGCGACGACCCGTTCGGCTTCTCCCGCCTGTGTTATCTCCGCGACGTCAACGAGTCCAAAGCCCTCAACAGCCTGCATGGCCCGTTCCTGGTGCTGTCCGCTTCCGGGATGTGCGAAGGGGGACGCATTCTGCACCATTTGCGGAACAACATCGAAGATCCCCGCAATACCGTCCTCTTCACCGGATATCAGGCCGAATACACGCCAGGCCGCAAGATCCTGAACGGCGACCGCGAAGTTCCTATCTTCGGCGAGCCCATGCAGCTTCGCGCGGAAGTGGTTTCGCTGGACGCCTTGAGCGGCCACGCCGACCAAGGCGAGCTGATCGAATGGATGCGCCCGATGGCGGCACATCTCAAACGAGTCTTCCTGGTCCACGGCGAGCTCGCGTCCGGCGCCGCGCTGGCCGAAGTCATCCGCAAGGAATTTCATCTCGACGTGCGGCAACCTTCGAGAGGACACAGTTTCTTACTCACTTGAGGGCCGGCATTCTTGCCGGCCGCGCTACTTCACCGCGATCGTGGTAATCCGTCCATTCCCACCGGATAATGCTGGACATGTGTTGGACCCCAGCTGGAGCTGAGTGTCGTTGTAGCCGTTGTTCTGGTCGTAGCCGTAGTTGCTATAGTAATCGCTCCGCAAGGAAACTAGGATCGAAACAGCGTTGCACGGAGGGGGACCTCCCTGGGCGATGGTGGGAATGCGGATATTAACCGTCCACGATCCCGGATAGGTGGGATCTAAGTCCGAGGATAAAATGTTTGCCGATCCAATGTCTACGCCGTTTATAAATACCTTGAGGTCGGCCAGATTCGTCGGCGTCAGACCCGAGGGTGGAAAACCGTCCGCCGGTGGATTGTTCACCGGGCCCTGTCCAGTGAGCGCGAGTTGCAGCGTGTCTCCCCGGCTGATCGGGTTTTGAGGGCCGTTCAGGCCGTATGCAGTGCCATCTGGTTTCAGATTGATGGCCATCACCTGCCCCCAGCCTTGGAAATTTGTCGTTCTGAAGGCTGGATCGGCTATCGCCATGAGCGAGCTTCCAGCGGCCACGATCTCTTTCGTGGCGGGATTAAACAGCAGGTATTCCGCAGTCCCGGAAGTGGGAGCTTCCCAGGGGATCACAAAATTCATATAGGAGTTCTGTTCCCAGGAGTAGATTGCCGAGGGCACTCCGTTCACCAGCATTTCGAGACCTGCCGCAGTCGTTGGATACGGCGGATTCTCGTGCACCTCGTCGTCCGCGGCGAACGTCTTGCCGATCGGGGCCGCTTGCACCCACATTCCGGGAGTCAGCGCCCGGGTCGAGGTAAAGCTGAAGGCGTTCCTGATCACGAGCTGCGCAAAGTAGAAGATGACACGGTTAATCAATTCCGTCACAATCGGATTTTCGGAAGAGTCCAATGCGATCGCCAACGGGCCGTAAGACCCGATCTGTTGGATAGAGGCGCTGGTGCTCTGAAATTTGGTCACTTCGGGCAAGTGATAAATGAGGTTGCCTATGGCCGAGGTGACCCACATCTCTCCGCTGATCGCGCTCACCGCGATCCCCTGCGGCTGATTGAAATTGGCGAAATTGAAGGGCGGAGTAGGGCCGGTTTGGGGAATGTTAGAGGTATCGCCGAAAACCACAACCCGGTTGTTTCCAAAATCGCAAACATAGAGGCGACCCGATGTATCCGCGGCGACATAGCGGGGGCTGCTCAGGCCGGCGGAAGAACCGGAAGCCCCACTCCCCGCGAAGCTCTGCTGCCCTACCACCGAGAAAGCGGATTGTCCGTTGGAAAAGCTTCCGTTGGAGGGCTTCTGGAATACCAGCACGCGATTCAGGGCTAAATCGGAAACCGCCAGGTGCCCGCCCGGGAAAAGAGCCAAGCCGTACGGGGTGTTCATGGTCTGCGCCGAGGCGCTCTGGTCCTTGTTGGTAAAGTTGCTTTGACCCAGAACAGTATCGGCCTTCTGAACAGTTCCTGCCGCAACGGCGAAAGGCGCGGGGAAACGCAGCACCCGCCCATTACCGGAGTCGGCCACCCACAGATTGCCGCTGTCATCGACGACCAGACCCACCGGCCGGTAGAGTCCGGTCTGGGTGGGCAGGTCATGGTCGCCGTTGGGATAATTCACGATGGACCGGAAGAAATCACCGGCCGGCTGACCGATCACCAGATCGGCCTTCTGCGTGAGAATCGATCGCGCATCCGCGCCCACGGCTCGCGCATCCCGGAATCCCAAAACACGGTTGTTGAAGGTATCGGCAATATACAAGTGTGGAGGATTTGAACGCTTGTCCACCACGATTCCTCCGCCAACAGTTTGAAGAGTGTTGTTCACCGTAATTGCGCCGGCATTCCACACTTCCCGGCCTTCGATCAGATTGGGAGCGTTGAATGAAAAATCCGTCTGGCCGACGACAACCGTCGCCGTAAGGAAGGAGTCGGCAAAGGATCCACTGGCCGGGTAGGAAATCACCCGATTGTTACCTGCGTCTGCGATCCAGAGATTGCCTGCTGTATCGAACGCCCCGCCGATGGGAAAAGACAGCGTGGTGCCGTCGGGTTCAACCTTCCCGCGGTTGGCTTTTCCGCTAAACATGTCGGCTTGCCCGATCACGTTCGCAATCTTAGGCGATGGCTGCGTGTTCGAGCTGACAAATTGATCCACGCTGGTGTAGCGCACCACCCGATTCGCCTGCGCGTCCGCTACGAATACGGCATTGCCCGTCGCGAACACCCCTAACGCGGCGCTCTGAAGACTGTTCCCCAGACTGTAGTCGTTCGGAGGCGCTTGCTGCCCTGAGACCGGTGGAACCACGCCCAGGACTTTAGATGCGGCGCCCCCCTGATCGGGAGTCGGATAGTACAACACGCGGGCGTAGCCGTCGGCCACGTAGAGAGCCCCGCTGCCATCAAAGGCCAGACTCTGTGGCTGAAGCAATATAGTCAGATTGGTCTGGCAGGGGTTGTTGCCGCAGTTAGGAGCGCCATTCGAGACGAAGTCGGGCTGGCCGATCACGCGATCGGCGGCCGGCTCGATCGTATTGGCCACCAACTGGCTGGCCGGGAATCGCAAAACCCGGTTATTTCCAGCGTCGGCCACCCACAGGTTCCCCTGAGGATCCAGTGCGATCCCTGCTCGCGGAAATGTGCCGACCGTAAACCAAAGACTATGGTTAGTCGGCTGTGGGGGCGTTCCCTCGTTGGCTGCGTTCCCAGAGCTCTGCGTCTTTTGCCCGATGACCAAGTCAATCGCAAGGGGGCTGGTCGTCTGGTTGAAGGGGTTGGGATAACGCACAATGCGGTTATTTCCGGTATCCAGAATGTAGAGGTTTCCGGCCGCATCCACGGCCAAACTCGAAGGACGCGTCAGGCCCGAGGACAAGTCCTGGCCCGGTCCCTGCAGGAAGTTCGAATAAAAGTCACGCTGCCCGATCACCAGGTCGGCCTGGTTTCCCTTGGTGAGGCTGGCCGGGTTGCGCCAGGCCAGAATCCGGTTGTTGCTGTAATCCGCCACGTACATCGGACCGCCCGACGGAGCAAATGCTATTCCCAAGGGCGTATTCAGCTCGCGGCCCTCGATCAGGTTGGGCGCGCCCGATGTCGGCGGGTTCAGAAGGGTCTCCTGCCCGAACTCGCGCGACGGCACCTGGTTAATGACAGGCGAGACGGGCACGACCTGGGCCCAAACGGGAACGCTCGCGACCAACACAAAACGGAATAAGAGCTTCATTTTCAGGATTCTCCGAAGAGGGCAGAACGCGGGAAATCGCCCTTCCCCCAGAAGATACCACAGCGAGAAAACTCGTAACATGTACCATCCGTACTGGGCCAATCCCGCTTGTTTGGACATTCGCGCCTTTGCAAGCTCCGATCCAGACGGGAGTGATAAAATGAACGCTTGGATCCGTCTCCCCTCTCTTCCCGCAAGCCCCGTGTGTGCGCCGTCAGCTACCTGAATACGGTTCCGCTGGTCTGGGGGCTACAGCATTCCCCCGAACCCGCCCTTCGCGATACCTTCGATCTCCGCTTCGCGCTGCCCTCGGCTTGCGCCGATCAGCTTGCTTCCGGCCAGGCCGACATCGGGATCGTTCCGGTGATCGAAATGGCCCGTCAGGGTCTCGACTACTTTCCCGGCACCGGCATCGCCTGCCACGGCCCCGTCCGCAGCATCCTTTTAATATCGAAAGTTCCATTTAAGGCGATCCGCACGCTGGCGACCGATTCCGGCTCGCGCACCTCGGCCATGCTGTCCCAGGTGATCCTGGCGGAAAAGTTCGGCGTGCGCCCGCAGGTCTTTTCGCACCCCGCCGATCTCGCCGAAATGTTAGGCAAGGCCGACGCCGCCCTGCTCATCGGCGATGCCGCCCTGCGTGTCGATCCCGCTACTCTGCCTTTTGAAACACTGGACCTCGGTGAAGAATGGATCGCGCTCACCGGACTCCCCATGGTCTTCGCGGTGTGGGCCGGCCGCAAGGAGATCGTTCGAGAACCTTATGGCAAAATCTTCCTCGAATCCTGCCGCTACGGCTTGGCGCACATGGACGACATCGTCGCCGCCGAAGCGCCCGCTCGGCAGTTCAGCCCGGATGTCGTCCGCCGGTACCTCACTCATCACATCGTGTTCGAGTTGGGTGAAAAAGACTACGAAGGCATGCGCCTCTACATCCAGCACGCATTACGTCTGGACCGCGTTATGATACCCGGAGGTATCTCAGCATGATGACCCGCGCCGAAGCCATCGACATGTTCCAGAGCGACGACCTGATCGGTATCGGCATGGCCGCCGACGCCGTTCGCCGCAAGCTGCATCCGGAAAACGTGGTCAGCTACATCATCGACCGCAACATTAACTACACCAATTTCTGCACCGAATATTGCAGCTTCTGCGCCTTTTACCGGCCCATGGGCCACGCCGAAGGCTACATCCTGCCCCACGAAGTCATCTTCAGCAAGATTCAGGAAACCATCGACCTGGGCGGCACCGGCATCCTGATGCAGGGCGGCCTGCATCCCGATCTCAAGATCGAATGGTATGAAGACCTGCTGCGCTCCATCAAAAAGCGTTTCGACATCTGGTGCCACTGCTTTTCCGCGCCCGAGATCATGAACATCGCCGAAGTCAGCGGTCTGAACTTATACGACACGCTCTCACGGCTGCGCGATGCCGGCCTCGATTCCCTGCCCGGCGGCGGCGCGGAAATTCTCGACGAACAGGTCCGTCATCGCATCAGCCGCCTCAAGTGCGGCACCCAGGATTGGATCGACGTGCACCGGACGTGTCACGCAGTGGGGCTTCGCTCAACGGCGACCATGATGTTCGGCACCGGCGAAACCATCGAGCAGCGCATGAACCACTTCGACATCGTCCGCCAGATCCAGGAAGATACCGGCGGATTCACCGCCTTCATCCCCTGGAGCTTCCAGCGCGAGCTCACCTCGCTGGGGCGATTCGTCAAGGAAGAAGCCACCGCCGTCGAGTATCTGAAGATGCTGGCGTTGTCGCGGGTTTACCTCGAAAACATCCTCAACATTCAATCCTCCTGGGTGACTCCGGGGCTCAAGACGTGCCAGATCGGCCTGCGCTTCGGCGGCAACGACGTCGGCAGTATCATGATCGAAGAAAACGTGGTGAGCGCCGCCGGCACCCATCATCAGGCCACCGAAGAAGAGTTGCGCCGCCTGATCCGTGACGCCGGCTTCATCCCGAAACAGCGCGATACGTTGTACCGGACCTACTTCTTGAATTAGGTGGAGCGGGCTTCAGCCTGCAACGGGGGCTTTAGCCCCCGCTAGTATCCAGAACCCCAACCCAATCAGAGCAGCCGCGCTAATCCCGCCTCCCAAACCAAGCAGCCGCGATCGATATCGAAACTCCACAGTGTGCTCGCCCGCCGGCACCGCGACGGCCTGGAATGCCCCCGCCCATGACTCGACAGCCGCACTTTTCCCGTCGATCGTCGCCGTCCAGCCGGGAAAAAACTGCTCGTGCAAAGCCAGCTTGCCTTCGGCCGGCGCGCGCACCTGGAACGTTCGATTCTCCGGCTCCCACGCCCGGCGCGTCACTTCAGCTCCGGCGCTTCCTTCCCAACTGTACGGCGGCTGCGCATCCAGATACTCGTACACTTTGTAAAACGTCGGCAGCGATCCCAACAGCCGGTAGTGTGGATTATCCTTCAGCTCGGAAAATTGTTTGCTGTATTCGGAACTAATCACGTATTTCGCCCCGAACAGGCGCATGGCTTCGTAGTTGTCGGGATCGATCTCAAACATCCGGTCGGTCCGAAAGCGCCCGTACGTCTCCACCATTTTCCGGAGCGCGGTGGTGAGCAGCGGATCGAATCCCTGCGGCGTTGTCAGGCCGATGTGCCGGAAGTCATCGGGAAGCGGCCCGGCATCGAAATCGGAAACAACGCGGTAGTCAGAGTTGGCGAGAAGTTGCTGGTACACGTCCGGGCTCATTCCGGGAAGCGAGGTGGACGACCATCTCTGTGCGTCCCCGCTCCCCGCGTCGAATCGTTTGCTGGTCCCGAACGCCTTGTAATCGGCGCCCACAAACAGAATCAGCGCGACCGCCATCCACATTCGCCTGCGTCCCTGCCCGGCGCGGAACGCGTACATCCCTGCCAGGAAGATCGCCATCGTGATCAGTAGACTGATCCCGCTGCGCCATCCCGCGGCCAAGCTTTGACGTTCCCATCGAAACAATTCGTAGGCGGCCCACACCGCCATCAGCGTCACACTGGCGGGCGCCAGCCACGAAGGCACACTGCGCTTCCTGGAAAGAAAATCATCCAGGGCGTATGCCGTCAGCGGCGCGAACGCCAGCGTCACTCCGGCCAGAAAGTACCAGGAGCGAACCAGGTCCGGCAACAACGTGGAATGCCGGATCGCGTTCCAGACGAGATCGTACGGGTTTCCCGCCACGATCAAGCTCACGGCCAGGATCGCCACCGGCGGGGCCAAGTCTCGAAACCGGCGGCGGCGAATCAGAAAGATCAACCCCAGCAGCGCCGGAACTCCCAGATAGAAATAATCCTTGTCCGGATTCGTGTCTACCGGCATCTTCAGTCCGAAATTGAAATAGTTCGGCAAGGCATAGGAGAGGATGATGTCCCAACCTTTAATACCCAGGCCGAAGCGCAGTTCCGGCTCGCGCAGCGCCGTGGTTTCCCAGGTCGGCAGGATCTGGATCGCGCACAACGCCAGCGAAAAGGCCAGGGCCGCGAACGTCCCCGCCGCCGCTTTCCAGCGCCATGCGCCCGCCAGCGAGTAAACGCCCACCGCCGCGGCGAACACCACCCACGTCGGCGGATATCCCGCCAGAAAGGCCAGCGCCGAGGCGGCCGCGACCTTCCATAAAGGCAGCCAGGATCGCCGCTCCACGGCCTGGTCGATTCCCCACAGAGCCAGCGGGATCCAGATATAAGCCGCCACCAGGCCGAAGTGCTGCAACTGCGTGCACATGTATCCGCTGAAGGCGAACACGCCCGCTCCCAGCGCGCACGGCAATTCCGCCAGCCGTTTCCCGCGCAGCCACAGGTAGCATAGAAAAAATCCCAGCCAGACGTGCGCGATCAGCAGGTCTTCCATCGATTGATAGGAGAGCCGCTCCCGTCCCCAGTTGAAAAGAAACATGATCCAGGTCGGCGGATAGAACAGCGCCGCCTGGATGTTGGCCACGAAACTCATCCCGGCGTAAATGGTCGGGTCCCATAGCGGAAAGTGGCCGTGGCGCAGGCGCTGGAAGGCATAGTCGGCCAGCGGGTAATGAAACCCATTCAGATCGAACGGTATATGGACCCAACGGACCGGAGGAATGTACTCAAAAAAGAATAGGTAGGTGAAAACGAAGGAGGCCAGCGCAATGGCTTTGGAGGAGCGCAACACCCCATCCTACTGCACTGGGAGCAGGTTCGATAACGCGGCAACTGTTTGCGGCCCCAAACCAAGTAGAATAACCACAGGTGACGAACCAGAGATGCCGCCCGGGGCCTCTCTCTGCGATAAAGGCCTCCGTCTCGCGGGAACTTTATCGCCTCTATTAACGTATTGACCGGAGAATCGAAAAATTCTCCAGGAGATAGCCATGAAAAAGTGGATATGGATTCTCGCTATGGCAGCTTTGTCGGGAGTTGCGTCGTTTTCTCAGCTCTCGGCCCAAAATATAACCGGCACCTGGCAGGGTGCAATCCAACCTCCGCAGGGACGGGGCGGAGGGCTGCGGATCGTGCTCAAGATCTCAACCACGGACGCGGATAAGCTCACTGCGGTCATGTACAGCATCGACCAGCAATCGCCGGCCATACCTGCAACCACGTTCACCCGCAACGGTTCGATCGTAAAGATGACGGTGACCCCGCTCAACGGTACCTACGAGGGCAAGGTGAGCGCAGATGGAAATTCGATCGAAGGGACCTGGACTCAGGGAGCGCCTCTGCCGTTGAACCTGGTGCGTGCCACCCCCGAAACCGCGTGGACCATTCCCGAACCTCCTCCTCCGCCCAAGCCGATGGCTGCCGATGCGAATCCGGGATTTGAAGTCGCCACCATCAAGCCTGCCAGGCCGGAGGGGCGTTTTTCCCTAACGGTGAATCGAAGCGGCATGCTGAACACCACCAGCACCACGGTGGCCGATCTGATTAAGTTCGCCTACGACCTGCATCCGCGCCAGATCACCAAAGGACCGGCGTGGCTCGAATCGGAAAAATACGATATCACGGCAAAGCCCGACACGCCCGGCATACCCAACCCCAAGCAGTTGAAGATCATGGTTCAGAAGCTATTGAAGGAGCGTTTCCAGCTCGCCTTCCATAATGAGAAGAAAGAATTGTCCGTGTACGCAATCACCGTCGCCAAGAACGGACCGAAGCTCACCAAGAACGAAAGCGGTGGCAACCTTCCCGGCTATGGCGGGGGCCGAGGGACCTTCCTTGTCAGGAACTCGTCCATCGAGGAATTCGGGCACATTTTGCAGGCCAACATCCTGGAGCAGCCGGTCGTGGATCAAACCGGACTCGGTACCACCCGCTACGACTTCACCCTGAAGTGGACGCCCGATCCGTCTCAGTCGCAGATTGGCGGCCCCGCGCCGCCGAACGCTCCGGCCCCGGCTGACAATGCCGATGCGCCCCCGGACATCTTCACTGCATTTCAGCAGCAACTGGGATTGAAGCTCGAAAATACCAAGGCTCCCGTCGACGTGATGGTCGTCGACAGCCTGGAAAAGCCTTCCGACAACTAGAAAAAGGGGACAGGCTACTCTGTCCCCCTTTTCAACTGTCGGACAATAGTAGTTGGCGCTCTTACTCAACACCAACAAGATTTCGAAATCCTTCGGCGCGGCGCCATTGTTCCGTGGCGTCTCCCTCAGCATCCAGGAAGGCGACCGCCTCGGCCTGATCGGACCCAACGGCTCCGGCAAGTCCACGCTGCTCCAAATCCTCGCCGGGCGCATCGAGCCCGACTCCGGCGATCTGGTGCTTCGCGGCAACACGCGTCTCGCCTACGTCCCCCAAGATTCGAACTTCGAGCCGGGCGAGACCATCCGCGGCGTCATGCGGCGAGCCATGCGCTCAGTCGGACTCCCGGAATCGGAGTGGCAGGCTCGCGAGGCCGAGACCTTGGGCCGCTGCGGCTTCCGCGATTTCGATGCCGAAGCCGAGACGCTTTCCGGAGGCTGGCGCAAGCGGCTCTCCATCGCCGAAGCGCTGGTGCAGAAGCCGGAAATCGTCCTGCTCGACGAGCCCACCAATCATCTGGACCTGGCCGGCATCGAGTGGCTGGAGAAATTCCTCCAAGGTGCATCCTTCGCCTGCGTGATCGTCAGCCACGACCGCTACTTCCTGGAAAACGTCCCGACCCGCATGGCCGAGCTCAGCCGCGTCTATCCCGACGGGATGTTCTACGTCGCCGGCAACTACAGCGCCTTTCTGGAGCAGAAGGGCGAGTTCCTGCACGCCCAGGCCCAGCACCAAAGCGCCCTCGAGAACCGCGTGCGCATCGAAATGGAGTGGCTGCGGCGAGGTCCCAAGGCCCGCGCGACCAAGGCCAAGGCGCGCATCGACAACGCCGGCGAACTGATCGCCGAATTGTCCGACCTCAGGTCCCGCAGCCGCACGGCCGACGCCAATTTCGATTTCGTAGCCACCGGCCAGAAGACCAAGCGCCTGATCCATCTGGAAAAAGTCGGGTTTGGATTCGACGGCAGAAATCTTTTTGACAATCTCACGTTCACCGTCACCGCCGGCATGCGTGTCGGGCTGGTCGGCTCGAATGGCAGCGGCAAGACCACGCTGCTCCAGCTCCTGCGCGGCGATATCGCGCCGCTCCAAGGTCAGATCGATCGCGCCGAGAATCTGCGCATCGTCTACTTCGATCAGCGACGCCAGATCAATCCGGATCTGAGCCTTCGCCGGGCCCTCGCGCCCGATAGCGATTCGGTGATCTATCGCGACCGCGTGATTCACGTCGCTTCCTGGGCCGCCCGTTTCCTGTTTACCAGCGATCAGCTCGATCAGCCTGTCAATAAACTCTCGGGAGGCGAGCGCGCGCGCGTCCTGATCGCCAACCTGATGCTCGAGCCCGCCGACCTGCTGCTCCTCGACGAGCCGACCAACGATCTCGATATCCCCACGCTCGAGATCCTGGAGGAGAGCCTGCTCGAATTCAAGGGCGCGCTGGTTCTGGTGACGCACGATCGCTATTTGCTCGATCGCGTCTCGACCATCGTCCTGGGTCTCGACGGCAGCGGCAAAGCCCAGGCCTTCGCCGACTACTCCCAGTGGGCATCTGACCAGGCTGCGCCCCGCCCGGCGAAATCAAAAGCGGGTGCACAACGCTCGCCAGCGGCTCCAGCAGCAAAGAAGAAGCTGTCTTACCTCGAAGGCCGCGAGTACGAATCGATCGAAAAAAGAATCGCTGTCTTAGAGGACGCCCTTCACGCCAAGCACATGTCCGTGGAAGGGGTCGCGCTCAACGAACCGCGCCGACTGGAACAGCTCTACAAAGAGATCGAAGCCTCGCAGCAGGAAGTCGACTCTCTATACGCGCGCTGGGCGGAGCTGGAAGAGAAAGCCGGCTAGCAGCCCGTGGCAGCAATGGTCCTCGCGCAAACTGGGGACTGCCTTCGAAAAGGGCTGCCAGGCCGCTAAAGTTTTCTGGGAAACTGACGAGAGAAATGAGATAGGGAGGCTTCCATGCCTAAACTCATTCGTCGATTTCTTGCGCTGAGCATCTTCTGCGTAACAGGTGCGTTCGGGCAGCAGGGCACCTTCGGACAGATTGCTTATGGCGGCAGCTGGCAGACGACGTTCACGTTGATGAACATGAGCTCGGCAAGTCCGGTCGACGTCACCCTCTCCTTCTTCGGCGATGATGGCTCACCACTCAACGCTCCGGTCCAGGGCGGCGGGAACGTTTCCACTTATATGTTCACGCTCCCGCCAAGCGGCGCCCAGAACGTTGTACTCTCGAGCTCGGATTCCCAGACGGTCCAGGGCTGGGCCAGCATGAGCGTCAGCGGCGGCACCGTACGAGGGCAAGGCTCGTTTCGCTTCCTGTTGCCGAATGGCACGATCTCCGAGGCCGTGGTGCCGCTGAGCATATCCGGAACGCCGGGCTGCATTTTTCCGTTTCCCCCGCCGCCCGATCCCATTATCCTTGTTCCATTCGATAACACCGCCGGATACGTCACCTCACTCGCACTCGCGAATACGACCAGTTCGGACTTGAGCATTGCGATCGAGTTTGACGATCAATCCAATGGCCCGCTGGTGAAGGATACAGTGCCTCTGCCGGCGATGCACCACACGGCCTTCGTTACCACGCAAAAGTATCAGACATTGCCGGGGACCAAAGGAATTCTCCGGATCCACGCCGGCACGGCCCAGCTCACCGTCCTCGGATTGCTCTCCAATCCCACCGGAGCGGTGACCACCATCATTCCCGTGACCCAGTAACGGCCGCGAATCGCGCACACGAGGCGGTACACTGGTTCCCAATGGGGAATCATCCAGCGCCATCTCGCCCATTTCCGGCCGCCCGCTAAGCAGACCGATGCACAGACGAGCGACCATCGGTTGGCTATTGCTGTTTCTTCCTGTGACAACGTTGTTCTATTGGAAGATCCTCCTGACTCGTCAGTTTTCACTCTTGACCCAGAGAGAATCCGTCAACCAGGGGTACGCCTGGATGCAGTTCGTGATTACCAGCATCCGGCACGGCATCCTGCCGATCTGGGATCCCTACACTCTGGCCGGACACAGCTTCGTGGGAGAAATGCAAACGGCGGCGTTTTATCCGCTTCATCTGCTGCTGGCGCTGGTTCCATTCGATAGAGCCTCCGTCCTTTCTCCGGTGACCTACCACATCTGGTTCGCCGTGACGCATGTCCTGGCCGCGTGCTTTATGTTCGCGCTCATCCGCGAATTAGGACTGTCCCGATTTTCCGCATTCGTCGCCGGTATCTGCTTCTCGATGGGAGGATTCGTCGCCCGCGTAGGTTGGCCCCATTTGCTCGAAAGCTCCATTTGGCTGCCGCTCGTATTCTTGTTCTTTCTTCGAGCGCTGCGAGCCGCCAGCACCCGGTTCGCGATTGTGGACGCCTCCATCGGCGGGTTCATGGTTGGATTGTCGGTGCTCGCGGGCGGCCTCCATGTGGTTCTCATGGAAGCCCTGGTCATCGCCTCCGCAGCCATTTTTAACGCCTGCTCTTCCAGGCTGGAGACCGAATCCCGAAGATCGATCGTTTTCCGGACGGCGATCGTGATCGCCGTGATAGGCGCAGTCGGATTGGCCGCGGGAGCCGTTCAGTTGTTCCCTTCGGTCGAGTACAGTACCAGGGCATTCCGCTTCCTCGGCGCGGCGGGAGCCCTGCCCGCGGATCAGAGAATCCCCTACGCCGACATGAACGACGAGTTCCTACCGCAAGGCATCACGCTTCTGTTCGCGCACTTCGCCTTCAACGGAAGTGCCGGAGTGGGAGAAAGCATCAACCCGTACATGGGAATATTCCCGCTGCTGGCCGCCGTGATCGGCATTCGCAGATATTGGCGGAATCGCTGGGTGCGGTACCTGGCCGGACTGGCGGTGGCCGCGTTCCTGTTTACCCTGGGCAACTTTTCGTGGCTCCATGGCGTCCTTTACGCCGTCGTTCCCCAGTTGTGGAGCATGCGCGAGGCCAGCCGGATGGTATTCGTCGAGGATTTCGCCCTGACGATTCTAGCCGCTTATGGCGTGGAGGCCCTGGTGGTAGAGGCCGCGGGAAAAGCCAGCGCTGCCTGGGTTGGGTTGAACCGTACGCTCCTCGGAATCGTCATCGCGTGCGCCGCCGCGTTGTTTGTCCCGGCCATGTTCGGAAAGCCCGATATCAATCCCTGGAACTCTCTCTCGATTCTGCTGATCTTCGCCTCCTACGGCCTGTTCCGTTACATGGAACTGGGCCATCGCGGCGGCTGGGTGCGGGCCATCCTGGTGGGCTTGATTCTGTTCGATCTGAGCGCCGCGGACTGGACCGCCGTGAACCGCATCGCAGCGGCCAGGACCGGCGCGGACTACCTGGATCGGGCCCGGAGCGCTCGCGGCGCGGCACTATTCCTCAAGGCGCAGCCGGGCGCGTTCCGCGTGCAGGTTCAGACCGATCCGGTACCCAATATCGGCGACCTGTTCGGCGTTCCCATTCTCCAGTCGAGCGCCGGCGCGACGCTTCCCACCGATTACATGCGCATCATGGGATTCACCGATCTCCTGAATGTCCGTTATTTTCTGACGCCCGCGAGCGAGCCGAAACCAGGAGCGCTGTACCAGGATCCTTATTGGAAGGTCTACGAAAATCCGAGCGGCTATCCCCGGGCGTGGACCGTGCACGAAACCAGGATCGAGCCCTCCGCCGAGCGCGCCGCGGATCAATTGGGGAAGCCCGGATTCGACGCTCGCCGGACCGCGATGACAGAGGTTCCCCTGACCCTGGAACCGCTCGCCGAGGGCGCGCGGGAATCCGCGCAAGTCTCAGCGCTGACGCCGAACCGGATGGAATTGGAGGTGGATGTCCAGAGCCGCGGACTCCTGGTTTTGAGCGAAAACTACTACCCCGGCTGGCGCGCCACCATCGATGATCGAACCGCGCCCATCTATCGCGTGGATGGCGCCCTGCGAGGCTTGGTCGTGCCGCCAGGACATAGCCGGGTGGTGCTCCGGTACGCTCCCGCGTCGGTTTACTGGGGTGGGCTGTTAACCGCTTTGGCTTTCTTGGGAACGCTGGTGGCGGTGTGGATCCGTTGGCGCGCTTCCGCACCACACGCCGGATCCGAATGATGGCTTCATTTCTTTCCGCCACCTGCGTTCTTCATGAATCTACTGCGGAGGCGCGTGGTAGCGGCCGACATACGCCGCCTTGCCGATGACGTGGCCGTCCATCGCCTTCATCAAATCTTCACGCGTGGTCTTGGCCGGCAGATCCAGCTTCGTATCCAGCGCGTAGAACTCGAACACGTAGTGATGGAATGGCCCGGGGCCTGCGCCCGGTCCGAAATAAGCCGGTGTGCCCCTGCCCGCGGCAATGCCGGGACCGTTACGCGTCCCATCGGACAAATCCCCTTCGCCCAGTCCTTCCGGCAAGCCCTTGGCGGTCCCGGGAATGTTGAACGCCGACCAGTGGAGCGTGTCCACGGTCGTCTTGTTCGAGGAATTCTCGATGTCGTGGAAAATAACGGCGTAGGTTTCGAGACCCGCCGGCGCGGAGCCCGGGTTCGTTCCTAGCATCCAATGGAACTCGAACTCCGGCGACTTGTTCTCGCCTCGGAAGGTATATTTCGCGGGAACCTCTCCGCCATCCGGAAATGCAGGCGAACTGACCGAAAGGGCCGGCCGCGGCGGGCCGCCTTTCCCTTTTCCTTTACCCGGCCCCTGCGCCATGACCATCGCACAGGATGCCGTGAGGGCGATTGCCGAAAGCAAACCTCGTCGTATTGTGTTCATCTTCATTCGTGTTGTCTCCTCAAGAAAGATCTCTTCAAATCCCCACCTTGTAGTCTATACGAGATATGTTTCTCACACCTTGCGCGGCGTCATTGGCCGGTAGCCGGCGGCCGTCCGTCTAAGAAGGCGTGAATGCCAGGGCCGGTTGGCCTAAGGTATGAACATGTACAAGGCAACCATCGAGATCGAAGCGCCGCCCTCGAAGATTTTCGAGATCGTGACGAACCCGAATTACGTCAAGAGCTGGCAGCCGGACGTGGTGGAGGCGCCCACCGCTTCCGCCTATGTTGAGTACCGGCTGGTGCAGTGGGGACGCTACACGCGAGTGGTGATCTCCGCCGAAATGCGGCCCAGGGGCTTCCTCAGGTCGCTCTCCCCGATCATGAAGGGCGTGATCAACAGACTGGCGAAGTGGAAAATGGAGTCGAGATTGAGGCTCTTACGAACCGCAGGAGAGATTCACGCCTGACTGTTACGCTAAGCTCTTCTCGAGCCGGTCGAGCGTCTGCATGGCCGGGAACACCTGGCTAATGCTGGCGTTGGGCTCGCGCTTCTCTTTGATCGCCGCGAAGAACTCGCGATCCTGAAGCTCGATGCCGTTCATCGAAACGTCCACCTGCGAGATGTCGATCTTGTTGTTGTCGCCGTCGAGCAGATCGTCGTAGTAGCAGATGTAGGTGCCGTTGTCGCAGATATAGCGGAAGAACGTCCCGATGGGTCCCTTGTTGTTGAACGAGAGCGACAGCGTGCAAACCGCCCCCGAGGGAGTCTTCATGATGATGCCCATGTCCATCGCGATCTTCAGCTCGGGATGTATGGGACCCTGCACCGCCTGCGCCACCGAAGCAGTCTGGCCAGTCTGATACTGGAACAGGTCGACCGTGTGGCAGGCGTGGTGCCACAGCAGGTGATCCGTCCAGCTGCGGGGCTTGCCGGCCGCGTTCATGTTGGTGCGCCGGAAAAAGTACGTCTGCACGTTCATCTGCAGAACCTTGAGCTCGCCCGCCACGATCTTTTTGCGAATGTACTGGTGGCTGGGATTGAAGCGGCGCGTGTGGCCGCCCATCGCGATCACCCCGGTTTCCTTCTGCGCCTTCACCAGGCGTTCGGTATCGGCTAGATTGTCCGCGATGGGGATCTCGATCTGCACGTGCTTGCCGGCGCGCATCACCTGCTCGCCCTGCTTGGCGTGCATCTGCGTGGGCGTCGCCAGGATCATCGCTTCCAGGCCGGGCTGTTTCAGGCTTTCCGCCAGGTCGTTGGTGAAATGCGGGATCTTGAACCTCTTGGCGACTTCTTCCGTCGCGGCTTGATTGCCGCCCGTGAGCGTGATCACTTCGATGCCGGGGATTTTGGCGCAGGCTTCCAGGTGCTTGATGCCGAAGGCTCCTTGCCCGGCGAGACCGATCTTCATGATTGTTCTTTCCTCAAAGTTCTGCGAGAACCTTATAGTTCTCCAGCAGCGCGCAGCCGCCGTTGTTCCGCCTGCACTACCACCAGGCACATCAGCATGCCCAGCGCGTGCGCCCCTGCGTCCACCAGCGGATGCGGCTTCAGGGACCGCAGCGAGTCGATATTTTCGTCCTTGATCGTCTCGAGAGCCGCCGATTCCTTGGCGTTCAGGCCGTATTCCCTGGCCACCGCTTGCGTGTCCTTGAAGAAACGCTTGCGCAACTCGCTCGAAAGCCGCAATTCATACAGCACCTTGTTCAACGCATAAGACGAAGGCTGCGGATGCTTGTAGAATTCGAAGCTGCCCTGGGTGAAGTTGTAGGCGGGCGGGACTTCGCCGGTGGGCGGACCCTTGCGCTTGTTGGGCAGGAACCGCATGACGGCGTGCCCGTGATGCCACGTGGGCTGATACGTGATCAGCTCGCCCGGAACGTTGCCGATCGCGCCGAACATCGGATACCACGGCAGCATCTCCGTGTTCCCGACTTCGTCGAGTTGCTCGGAGCTGAGCGCCAGAATCGGATCCAGGTTGCCGCGCTCCATCTGCGCGATGGCCCAGTAATCGAAATCGTAGGCCGGCTGCGGATACTTCCAGGTGCCGGGGTAGTGCGACATGCCGCCGCTGGCGACGATCACGACGCGCTCGGGACGGCTCTTGACGATGTCGGCGATCGCCTTGCCCAGCGCATGGCAGCGGCGCGGCGAGGGAAGAGGAGGCAGATAGGTGTTGATGAAGATCGGCACCACTGGAATGTCGCGGTCTCCGATGATCCACTCGTAAACCGCCGCGAAGCTGTGCCCCAGCAGAGCATCCTGCGAATAGGCCATGTCGAAGTCCGCGTGCACCAGTTTGTCGAGGATGTCCTCGGCCAGCGGCAGGTGCACCTTCATGTTGTAGCTTTTGGTGGCGAAGTGCGCCCGGGACGTTTCGCCCGCGATCACCGCGAAGGTGGGAACCGAGGACAGAAAGAACGTCTCCAGGTGGTCGCTGCCGAGGACGATAACCGCGTCGGGCTTAAGCTCGTCGAGCTCCTTGCCCATCAGTTTCATCGCCGCAATGTCGGCGTCCAACTGTTCGGGAACTTCCGTAGGCGGCCGCACGAACAACTGTGGCGCGTGTACCGTCGCCCAGGCTCCAACAATCTGTCCCATAACTTTGCTCCTCTAATCTTCTTGATCCACGTATACCACGCCCAGGTCCTTGAGCTTGGCCCGCAGGCCGTACATATCGAGTCCGGCTTCGCCCGTGCGCAATTTCTCGCGATTCGTTTCCTCTTTTGCGATTCGCTGCTGCCCGGCGATGACCACGTCGTTTACATCCTCGCGTGGAACCACGACCACGCCGTCCACATCGCCGATAATTGCGTCTCCCGGCCGCACCAGCTGCCCGCCGCACGTTACCGGAACGTTGACTGAGCCCGCGGTAGCCTTCACCGTACCCTGCGCCGAGATGGCTTTCGCCCACACCGGGAAATCCATGGTGGTGAGATCCGCGACGTCGCGGCATCCGGCGTCGATGATCAGCCCGGATACGCCGCGCGCTCGCAGCGAGGTCGCCAGCAGCTCGCCGAACATGCCATCGGTCGATTCGGAAGTGGTTGTCACCACCAGGACGTCGCCCGCCTTACACAGCTCGACCGCTGCGTGGATCATCAGATTGTCGCCGGCCTGGCACAGCACCGTGACTGCCGGACCGGCTACCCGCGCCGAGTTATAGATCGGACGCATATAGGGCAACATCAAGCCTGTGCGGCTCTGCGCTTCATGGACCGTGGCTACGCCGAGCCGGCCAAGAATCCTGACTTCTTCAGCGTCTGGGCGCTGGATATTACGTACGATTCGATGTTTCATCTCTTTTGTTCCAGGGGTCGCGAAACGCCTAGGATAACATCTAGGGAAATGGGCGGCCTATCTTCTTCGCCACGGCCTGTTCGTACACGTAGCCGGCGGCCGCGGCGTCCTCGATAGCAATGCCCAGCGATTCGAAGATCGTGACGTGATTAGGATCGTGGCCGCGCTCGACGTCTTTAAGCTCCACCACGTTCGCCCAGCTATCGGCCAGGATGATGTCGCCCGCCTCGATCCTGGCCTGTTCCAGGTCGTCGACGACCACGCGGCCCGCGGCGCGCATCAGGTCGGCCGGGATTTCGCGGCGGTTCGCGACGTTCGATCCCATGGCGTTGATCATGGTGCCGGGCTTGATCCATGCGGATTCGAGCACCGGATCCTTGGAAGAGGTCGCCGTGACCACGATGGGCGCGTCACGCACCGCGGCTTCGGCCGAATCGGCCACGACGCAGTTAAACTCCTTAGCGAACCCCTCGGCGTTCTCCCGCTTCCGGCTCCACACGCGGATCTCTTTAATCGGCCGGATGGCGCGCATCGCCTCCACCTGGCCGCGAGCCTGATACCCGCTGCCGATCATGCCTACAACCGAGGCGTCGGACGCAGCAAGGAGATCGGCCGCGTAGCCGCTGGCGGCGCCGGTGCGGATCAAGCCCAGATTGTTGGCCTCGAGGTACGCGAGCGGCTTCCCGGTCTCGGCATCGTACAGGATGTTGATCATCTGGAGCAGGCCGTACTTGCGGTTGCTGGAATAGATCTTGGCGACGAAGTACTTGCCGCAGGATCCAGCCATCTGGTGCAGCACGGATCCGGTGTCCAGAATCAGCCTGCGGCGCGGGTGATTGCGCGTGCGGCCCGCGCGCATTTCTTCAAACGCGTAGCGCATCATGTCGATACATGCCGCCATCGGCAGCAGTTGCTTCACTTCGGTTTCGTTCAAATAGAGCACCTGACAATCATAAGGGGGACAGCCTGCATGTTTCCATATTCCCGGCGAGATTTTGGCCCCGTCCCACCACTAATCCTGGTGATGCCCCGTATGCCCCGAGCCGTATTACCTGGCGTTGCCCATCACCTTACCCAGCGCGGCGTCGACCGCCAGGCCGTCTTCTTCGCCGATCGCGACCGCCACGTCTATCTTCAATTGGTTCAACGCGCAGCGACGCAATTCGGCGTCTCCCTGGTGGGCTACTGCCTGATGCCGAACCACGTGCACTGGATCGCGGTGCCGGAATCACTGGCATCGCTCACGAAGACCTTCGCCCGGGCTCACGGCCGCTATGCCCAATATTGCAACTCGCTGCTCCAGCGAAGCGGACACTTTTGGCAGAACCGCTTCTATTCGTGCGCCCTGGACGATGCCCATCTGTGGGCTGCGCTGCGCTACGTCGAGCGGAATCCCGTGCGAGCGGGGCTGCGTGCAGCTTCGGAAGACTGGACTTGGTCGAGCGCGGCGGTGCACGTTGGACGGCAGGCGTCGCCACCGTGGGTCGATCTAGCCCTGTGGCGGTCGAGGTTTACTCCTCGGGAATGGAGGGACTTTCTGGCGGCTGAGACCTTCGGTGAAGCCGAGGCGGCGCTTCGTCTCAATACCTACAGCGGCAGGCCCTTGGGAACAGACGCCTTCGTCGAGCGGATGGAGGCGGAACTCGGACGGAAGCTTCGTGCCCGGAAGGGAGGCCGTCCGAAGGCGGAATCTGCACGGACTACCGCAGTGGCGAGTGGGCAGGGGATACTGATTCCGAAAGGGTGAAATCAGGAAACATGCAGGCTGTCCCCATTCTTTTGTCTGAACTCGCGGCGCGGCTGGGCTGCCGCCTTATTGGCGATGGCGCCATATCGATTGCGGGCGTCGCCGGAATGGAGCAGGCCGGCTCCAGCCAGCTCACCTTCCTGGCCAACCCCAAGTACGCCCACAAGGTGAAAGACACCCGCGCCGGCGCGATCCTGGTCGCCGAACTCATTCCCGCACTGCCCATTCCCCAGCTTATTTCCAGCAATCCGTATCTTGATTTCGCTCGCGCGCTGGCGTTGTTCTACCAGCCGCCGCGTCCGATATTGGGCATCCACCCCTCGGCATCGGTGGCCGATTCCGCGCGCATTGGCGAGAACGCCTCCATCGGCCCGTTTGCGGTAGTCGGCGAACATGTATCGATCGGGAAAAACGCGGTTCTGCATCCCCACGTGGTCATCTACGACGGTGCGCACATCGGCGACGATTTTCTGGCGCACTCGCACGCCGTGGTGCGCGAATTCTGCCGCGTCGGTCATCGTGTCACGCTCCAGAACAGCGTCGTCGTCGGCGGCGACGGCTTCGGCTTCGCCAAACGAGCCGATGGCACCCACGAAAAAATCGTCCAGAGCGGCGTCACCATCATCGAAGACGATGTCGAGATTCAATCGCTCACCTCCGTGGATCGCGCCACGGTCGGCGAAACGCGCGTCCGCCGCGGCGCCAAGATCGATAGTCTGGTGCAGATCGGCCATGCCTGCGTGGTCGGCGAAGACGACATCATCTGTGCCCAGACCGGTCTCGCCGGATCCAGCATTCTGGGCAAAGGAGTTCTTTTGGCCGGCCAAGTAGGTGTTTCCGGCCACCTCACGATAAACGACGGCGCGGTGGTCTACGCGCAAAGCGGAATCGGACACGACGTTCCGGCCGGCGCCGCGGTCAGCGGATCTCCTGCGTTCGACGCGCGCGAATGGTTGCGCGCCATCACCGCGTTTCAGAAATTGCCGGAAATGTTGAGGAGGATGCGACAATTGGAGAAACATTTCCCCCATGACTGACCCGACGGATCTTTCGCCACGCCTGCTGCCTGCCTACCGGAACGAGGAGTTCCTCGATACCCCCGATGCCCGCCCGCTACGCATCCTGAGCGAGTACCTCTATCCGCTTTCGCACCTCCGCAAGGAAAAGATCAGCGACACCATCGTGTTTTTCGGCTCCGCGCGAACTTTCGAGGCCAGTGCAAGCGGGCGTTACTACACGGAGGCCCGCCAGCTCGCGAATCGGATTACCGAGTGGTCGATGAATCTGGAAGAACGGCATCGTTTCGTCGTGTGCACCGGCGGTGGTCCAGGCATCATGGAAGCGGCCAATCGCGGCGCCGCCGAGGCCGGGGGCAAAACCATCGGGCTGAATATCGGTCTGCCGATGGAGCAGCGTCCCAATCCGTTCATCACGCCGGCTCTGAATTTCGAGTTCCACTACTTCTTCATGCGGAAGTTTTGGTTCGCTTACATGGCAAAGGCGCTGGTGGTGTTCCCGGGAGGCTTCGGAACGCTCGATGAGCTCATGGAGGTCCTGACGCTCACGCAGACCGAAAAACTGGTGAAAAAGATGGTGGTGGTTCTGTACGGGACCACGTTCTGGAAAGAGATCCTGAACTTTGACGCGCTGGTGCGCCACGGCATGATTGACGCGCGCGATCTGAACCTGTTCCAATTCGCCGACGATGTCGAGACCGCCTTCCAAATCCTCAAGGACGGGCTCACCAAGTATTACCTGACGCCGCAGGCGGAAACGCCGGACATCGCCAAATCCCGCATTTAAAACATCGTGCGCCCCCGCATCGACCTCCTGTTTCGCTGGCTGGGTGGCGCGGGTGTCGCATTGCTTTTGCTATTAGCGGCCGACGCCGCGGCGACCTGGATCGCACCGCGCAGCGGCTTCGGTCTGATCCTGGAAATTGCCACCGTAATAGCAGGCCTCTGGCTCGCGATCCGGCTCCTCCGGCTGGTCGCGCGGCAAGCATTATGGCGATTGCGCCACCGCCTGATGGTGACCTACCTGTTCATCGCAGGCGTTCCGCTGCTGCTGATCATCGGGCTGGCCGCGCTGGCCGGCTATATGCTCGTGTACCAACTGGCAGCCTACCTGGTGACCACCGAGCTCGACCGCCGCATTGACGGTATCACGGCGGCCTCGGGCGCCACGCTTCCCGTGCCGGCCGGCGGATTCCCGGCGCGAGGAGTGCTCCAGCGGGAGGGCAACTTCTATCTCTTTTCGATCGTGAAGACTCCTCGGGGCGACGTGATCGTTACGGTTCCGTTGACTCGCGAATATCTCGCGGGGCTCGTTCCCAGTCTCGGTCTGGTAGGAATCGATCAGCCTTCGGAGGCGCCATCGAAGACGGCGCGGGCCGCACCTGCATTGCCTCCCGCGGCCAACCGGTTCGACACCGAAGTCGTATGGTTCGCCACCGTGCCGGCGTTCGATTGGAGTACCCCCGGCCGAACTTCGGATTTGGAGCTGGCCGTGTTGACTCGCGTGTCGGCGGTCCTATCCGCGGTCTTCAATCGCAAGGCGGATCTTGGACAGGAGCTCCTGGAACTGGCCCTGATTGCCGGAGTGGTTGTGTTCGCCCTGGTTGAAATCGTCTGCTGGGTGATCGGGATTACCATGACGCGCAATATCACTGGCGCGGTGCATCACCTGTATGAGGGCACGCACCGGATCATGGAAGGGGACTTCTCGCATCGCATCGAAGTACGCGGCAAAGACCAGCTCGCCGAACTGGCCATTTCCTTCAACCGCATGACCGGGAATCTTGCGCGCCTGCTGACGGTCGCCAAAGAGAAGGAGCGCCTCCAGTCGGAGATCGAAATCGCGCGCGAGGTGCAGAACCAGCTATACCCGCGAGAGGCTCCGCACACCAAGTCTCTGCGTCTCACCGCCGTTTGCCGCCCGGCGCGGATCGTATCGGGCGACTATTACGATTACGAGATCACACACGATACTTACGTGGCGCTGGCGATCGGAGATGTCGCCGGCAAAGGGATCTCGGCCGCCCTGCTTATGGCCACGCTGCAAAGTTCGCTGCGCACGCGGTTGAACGGGAATGGGAGCGCACCGCCATCTGCCGCACGCCTGGTTTCGCAGCTCAATCAGTACCTGTACGCGAACACCTCGGCCGAAAAATTCTCGACGCTGTGCCTGGGCCTGTACGATGAGTCTGACGGCTCCTTCAGCTACTCCAACGGCGGGCATCTTCCGCCGGTCCTGGTGCGCGCAGGCGGGATTCAACGGCTGGACGTCAATGGAACCGTGGTGGGCGCTTTCCCCTTCGCCGAATACGGCGAGAGCCGGATCGCGCTGGAGAAGGGCGACCTTCTGGTCTTCTTCACCGACGGCGTCACCGAGCCGGAAAACGAGTACGGAGAAATGTTCGGCGAGGAACGCCTTCTCGACGTACTGGTGCGCAACGCGCACCTCGGCGAGGAAGAGATTGTGCGCACCGTGATCGAGAGTGTCCGCGACTGGACCGGCTCCGAAGAGCTGCAGGACGACTTGACGCTTCTGCTCGCACGCCGCGTGTAGGGGACTGCCTCCGATTTCGATGAACGGGTCGCTGATCGGTCCGAACCGGTGCACCGAAACCGGCTGGCTGTCCCCACGTCACTTCACGAAACGCCGGTAGAACGCCTCCGTCTGATCTACCATCCGGTCCACGGAAAACAGCCGCGCGCGCTCCCGAGCCTTTTCGCCCTGCGCACGCAGTCGATCGGGATCCGCGGCCGCCACCGTGATCGCCTCAGCCAGCGCCTTGGAATCGCCCGCGGCAACCAGCCAACCGCCGCTCCCTGGTCCGACAATTTCCGGTAAGCCGCCAACGTCGCTGGCGATGACCGGGACCCCGTGGGCCATGGCTTCGAGCGCTGCTAATCCCCAGGCCTCCGACCGTGACGGCATGATGAACAGGTCCAGCGCCGCGAAAAACTTGGCGCGGTCGGAAATGAAACCGGGGAACGTCACGTTCGCCGGTGCGCGCCGCCGGAGCTCGTTTAGCATTGGGCCTTCACCGGCGAGAACCACCTTCGCGCCCGATAAGGAATGAAGAAGCTGCGCCGCCGCGGCGATCGCGACGTCTTGTCCTTTCTCTTCCGTGAAGGCGCCCATGTGCCCGATGACGAAGTCCCCCTCGCTCACGCCGAATTTCGATCGATCCCGCGGCGCCGGCCTCGGTATCTCGATACCGGTGTGGATGACCTCAATCTTGGTAGCGGGAACGCCGCTATCGATCAACCCGCGCCGGACCGCGTCGGAGACGGCGATGATGCCTTCGCAAGTCCACTTGTATTTCAGCCGATGCAGCCAAGGGTGCTTCGGCCGGAACGCGACGTGGCGCGTAGCCACGCGTTTCACGGGGGCCCCGAACGTTTCCCGGAACGCGACCGTCAAGGCCCGCCCGCTGTGCGCATGGACGATGTCGGCGATGCGCGGTCTGAGTTTCGTGATGGGAAATCCGGCCGCGTTGGCTCTTTCGGCGAGCATGCTCGACGGCGGGCACACGATCGTCTGCCGGTATCCCCGCGCGCGCAAGCCTCGCGCCAGCGTGAGCAGCGCTTCCTGTCCGCCGCGCCAGGTTTCTTCGGTGTCCACGTGGATGATGGAGAGCGGTCGCAGAAAAATGACTGTAGCACTTTCCGCCGGTTCGCCGGTTCCATGCGGGTTGTAATAGAATATCCCTCATGATCCGCCTTAAATGGCTGGTAATTTGCGTGCTTTTATGCGCCGCGGACGCATATTCCGAAAGTAAATGGATCCGCATGCAGTCCCCGAACTTCGAGGCGTATTCCAGCGCCGGAGAGCGGGACACGCGTGACACGCTTCGCTACTTCGAACGTGTGCGGGATTTCTTCCTGCAACTCGATCAGCGCGAGCCTGAAAAGCCGCTGCCCGTCTATGTGGTGGTGTTCGGTTCGGAGAAAGAGTATGCGCCTTACCGGCTTAACCAATTCGCCACCGCCTATTACTTTGGCGGCGCTGACCGCGACTATATCGTTATGGGCCGGCCGGGTGAACAAGTCGCACAACTCGCCGTCCACGAATACGTACATCTGGTCGCGCGCCATGCCGGCCTAAATCTGCCGCCGTGGCTTAACGAAGGTATCGCGGAGCTGTACTCGACGCTGAGAATGCAAGGCGACAAGGTCCTGATTGGCGATCTGATCCCCGGCCGTTTGCAGGCTCTGCAGCGAGAAAAATGGGTTCCGCTGTCCGTAATTGTGTCCGCGGGACAGGACTCGCCGTACTACAACGAAAAGAACAAAGCCGGCAGTCTGTACAACGAAGGATGGGCGCTGGTGCACATGCTGGAGCTATCGCCGGATTACGTATCTAAGTTTTCTCAATTCATGGGTGCAGTGCAGAAGGGCGCGGATTCCGTCACCGCACTGGAAAAGACCTACGGCAAGCCGATCGCCACCATCGAGAAGGACCTGCAGGGATACATTGTGGGCAATCAATTCTACGCCCGGCTATTTCCGGCGAAGCTGGCTAATTCCAAAGAGAAGTTCGCTGCGGCGCCCGCTCCGATGTTCGATGTGAAACTCGCCTTGGCGGACCTCGCCAACCGTCCCGGCACGGAAGCCGAGACGCGCAAGGCCCTAGAAGATCTCGCACGCGACGAACCCCGGCGTCCGGAGCCTTCGGTCGGGCTGGGTTATCTGGAGTGGCGCGATCATCACATCGCGGAAGCTGTGGAAGCATTCGGGAAAGCCTACGAGCTCGGAGATCGCAGCCCCAAGTTTCTCTGGGATTTCGGACGCCTGGCCGAACGCGAGCGTCCGGACGCCGCCGTCGCCGCGCTCACGGATCTCTTCAAACTGGAGCCCGAACGTCTGGACGTCCGGTTGGAGCTTGCGGCTTTGCATCTCAACGCCCGGCGTCCCGGCGGGGCGCTTGTGGTTCTATCGGATGTGCGCACGGTCACGGCGGAAGACGCGCCGCGCTTCTTCACGTTGCTCGCCACTGCCCAGATCCAGCTCGGCGATCGCGCCGGAGCCCGTATCACCGTGGCGAAACTTGCCGCCAATACGAAGACCCCTGAAGATCGGACGCGCGTCGAGCAGATGCAGCGCTATCTCGATCAGGCCAACGCGCCCGCTCCGGTAATCGCGAGGAATACTCCGGAAGGGCCGCCCCGTCTGGTGCGACCGGCGCCCACGGCCGAACGTCCGCCACTGCAGCCGTCACCGGAGGTTGAAGGATCCTTCGTCGAATTTATCTGCCTGGATAAAACCTTCAAGGTCGTGGTCGATACCGCTCAGGGCAAGAAAAGTTTCCTGATTCCGGATGCTAAGCAAGTCGTCATCGTCGGCCGGGCTGGCGGCAAGGTCGACTTGAACTGCGGTCCTCAGACGCCCGTGCATGTGAAGATCGAATACGCGCCCAACGCGTCCGCCACCGATGCCGACGGGATTCTCAAAATTCTGTACTTCAATCCAGACGCCGCTACGAAATAATTCGGTCCGCGCCGGAATAGATATTGAACCGGCCGTTGCGCACGAAGCCCGCCAGCGTCATCCCGAACCGCATGGCTGTCTCCACCGCCAGGCTGGAGGGAGCGCCCACCGCGGCCATCACGCCGATCCCGGCCATCAAAGCCTTCTGCACCAGCTCGAAGCTCGCGCGCCCGCTCACCAGCAGCACGGAATCGTTCAGCGGCAAGCGCCCGTCGAGAACCGAACGTCCCACCAGTTTGTCTACGGCGTTATGCCGTCCCACGTCCTCTCGAACCAGTTGCAGCTGGCCCTCGGCATCGAACAGCGCGGCCGCGTGCAAGCCGCCCGTGCGATCGAAAA
>Ga0209483_1000123_pt1 | contig 74808 bp, 68 predicted proteins | sample NGEPerA_FD_184508 | JGI IMG/M metagenome (GOLD analysis project Ga0209483, IMG submission 184508) | Arctic peat soil microbial communities from the Barrow Environmental Observatory site, Barrow, Alaska, USA - NGEE PermafrostL2-A... | ecosystem: Environmental > Terrestrial > Soil > Wetlands >... | reverse complement strand
GAAAGGTCCGGGTGACGCAGAGGCCGAGCTTTTTGCCGTATAATCAGTTCACGAGGCGCCCGTCTCGTAAGCGGGCTCTCATACGCTGAAGGGCACCCCCGCCCAGCAGCGGGGCCCGGCGCTGAAATGCGTCGGGCTTCGTCTTGCTGGTGACATCATCTCTGTGTCTCATCGTGGTGGACGAGTTGCCATCCCGAACCCTGGCAGGATTTACACGGTCTAATGTTCTGGACCCCAGTCCCCTTGCAGGGTTGGCAGTGATGCCAATTCTCAGAGCTCATGGCCGCGGCGTATGTAGCCTGACAGCGCTCTTCTTCCGCGACGCGGCGAACGCATTGTTTGCCGAGCAAATGAAAGTTGTGATGGGAGAGAAAGCTGCTGCAAGTCGTACACACGGCAACCGGATGGTCCTCCCAAGCCATACGTTCCTCGAAGATCGTTCCGATCTCAAACGTCCAGGGACGGCAAAAGTCTCGAACGGCTTGCCGCCCAATGATGCGCCTAGCGGCATGAAGCTCAAGTTTTTGATAATGGGCGCGCTGCTCCAGATCGGCTGCACGATGGCAATTTATTGGGGCTATCAACGGAACTATGCCTATGACCGTGGAGGGTACTGTGCAACTGGCAATCTTTCTGCCGCTAGGCGCAGGATTTTCTATCTCGCTTTGCGCACGGAAAATTCAAATTAGGCATTACTCAATGATCACATCGCTAGAATTTCCACCGCGTTTGATGAGACGATAAAGTAGCCGCCGAATCCGGAAAAGAAAAAGGGCGGCCATTAAGCCGCCCCAAGTTACGCGGGGGTAAAACCTACGCGACGATTCTCAACCGTTTTTTCTTTTCCAACATCGCGTCAATGGCTCGCTTGGCTACGGCAACGGCTTCGGCCCGCGTTGCATAGACAGGCCGTAGCGCATCAACTGGAACGGCCTTGTTTTTCACCACCTTAGAATAGGTGATCATCCAGCGCCGCGCGCCGTCATCATTGCGAGGGATCGCGAAAGAGATTCCTCGATGTTCAAGCCTCTCGTTCATGTGCTCCGACCTTTAAAGCAATTAGGCGTTGAGCTAATAGCCGTTACAGCGAAAACCCGCGATAGGCGTTTCCAACGCCGTGTAGGTGAGCTCTTACCAAAACCGAGCCACGGCTCAGCCCGACAACTTTGCCGATCAATATTGCTGCACAAGTGCCTGAGCAACGACTTCCCGCAATCGCTGCCAAATGCCGCGCTTTTCCCATGACCCCAGCTTGATTTCTTGCGCTCGCCCGAGATCCGACGCGAACGTCGCCTCGAGAGTATGAGCGAAGTTCGCGTCGGCGATACCGAACACGATTTCATCGTTCAGCTTGCGGCTGCGATTGTCCATGTTTGCGGAGCCAATGACCGACCAGACGCCGTCAACAATGAGCAGTTTGCTATGATTGAAAGTCCGCTGAAATTCGTAGATCCGGACGCCGGATCGCAAAAGGTCCTCATAGGAGTAGTGACTCGCATAGCGCACGCTCGCTTCGTCGTTATGCTCGTCAGGGACCAGCAGACGCACAATCACACCAGCTTTTGCTTTATTGATTAGCATACGCCGTATCGAATCGTCGGGCAGAAAATAGGGCGTGACAATGTCGATCTCGTGTTGCGCGCCCAACATGGAAAGCAGCATGAAGGTTTCCATCTTGAACAGATCCGGAGAAGGAGCGCTCGCGAGCGGAAGATATGTGAGCGAAGGTTCGGTGTTGGGAACCGGTGTCGGGTAAAACCGATCGCCGACCAGAAGCTCGCCCGTCGTGCTCGCCCACAGCTCGGCAAAGGCGCCCTGCAGGTATCCTGCCATACTGCCTTTTACGCGGAACATCACATCACGAAATTCCCGATCGTTGCGCGCGTTGCCAAGCCAGTTGTCGTCGATTCCAACGCCTCCTGTGTAACCGGTCGTTCCGTCGATGACGATTGCCCGCCGATGATTACGCTTGTGGTCTCTGGCCATTGTCCAGGGAAGCGGCGCGAGCGAATGGAACACCGACACCTTGCCGCCGAGGGCCTTAAATCGTGCAAATTTTTCCGAAGGCGCTGAGATGCCGCCATAGGCATCCAGCATGACGCGCACCTGAACGCCGACACGCAGCTTCTGCTCCAGATGCGCCAGTATGACATCGCTAAAGGTGCCGTCCGTCCACACGTAGTCCATGAAGTTGATCGAGCGCTGCGCGGCGTCGATATCCGCCAGAACCGGCTTTAAGAAGGCGTCTCCATTGTTGAATAGTTCAATGGCCGGAGCCTTTTCGACGGGAATTCCCAAAGTATCGGACAATGTCGAAATGAATTGCGGACTGCCGGCCGCCGGCATGGGTCCGGATTCGCGGGTCAGCGCGGGCCCGCTTCCGAGGGGAAGGATGAGGATAACGGCGACCGCGGTGAAGCTGATGAATCCAATGAATAGAAGATAGATTTCCCACCATGCGTATTGCGCCACAAAATCGCGCGTTACATGCCACGCTGCGCTGGACTTCTTATATATCGCCGAACGGTATGTCGATTTCTTACGCGCCATGTCCTTGAAGCGACCCCCTTATGTCCCCGTTTGTCGCGCCATAGCACAATAACGATTGGCCGCCACTACGCCATGCGTATTGGTACAACGTCCATGCAATTGGATCGTTGCGGTTTTGTTGGTGCAGGCACGGGTGACGCAACCTTGAAAGGCCGCGCGAGAAAGCGTCGCAGAAACTATAGTTCATTCATCATCAGAGGGCTCGGCATAGTATGAAACAAATCTTCAAGTTTACAATCGTCGGCACTCAGCAGGCTGACCGCATTAGTTTCTTGGCAGCGCCCTACGAAAATCTCGACGTTCTCTTGTTTTGTTTATCCGACGCCTGTCGCGTCGCGGTCGTCTTCGTGGCGGGCCATGATCGCTGCGAAAGCCGCGAGAACTGCCCCAAATAAAAGCGATGCGGCAATCCACAAGCTCGTATAGCTGGCGACCTTGCGAGCAGTTTCGGCGGCGCGCTTGGTCTTGTCCTGAATGTCTGCTTGCATGTGATCGATGCGGGCACCCGCCTCTGAGCTATCCACGCCCGCGTTCGTCGAGACTAGGCTGATGAGGCGTGTGCGATCGTCGGGAGCAATCTGCTCGCCGCGCACAAGGCCCGCGTTCAGGATGCGCGCTGCTTCACCGCGGGCAGCATCACTGCCCGCAGAAGGCGCGGCCGGACTTGCCATCGGCATTGAGGTCGATTGGGCGGTCGCCGTGTTGTCGGTTGCAGGTGTAGCGTTGGGCGCCGTGCCTGCACTGTCCCCTGCGGTAGCCGGTGGTGTCTGAACGCTGGACGCCTGCTTCGCCGCCATCGCTTCGCTCGGACGAAAAAGGACATCGACCAAATAGGCCGTTGGCGTGGTGCCACTCGCCTTCGTGGCTGGGGTCGTTCCGTATAGCGCCGCCGTCATTGCGCCCGTGCTGGCCGCAGTCAGCCCGGCGAGCGCGAGCATCGTCAGAGTCGCGAGCACCGTCACGGCCCACGCAACAAAACCGTGTGCTGCCGCGCGAAAATCTTCCTGAATTGGGCTTTCGACGATCGGGCCAAGCAAGCGACCGACAAGATGACCGCCGACTGCAAATCCGAATGCTTGTGCGGCCAGGAAATAGAGCGCGCCACCGGTCAGAAATGCCGGGGCTGACGGTCCCGCATGGCTCATCGGATGGACGAGCATGAGTCCGAATCCGGAGCCCAAAGTGAGCAAAAAGAAGATGACAGCGGTGGCGGAAATGCCGCCAGCGAAGGCGAGCCCCCATGAAAAGCGATATCCAGAATTCTCTTCAGAGCCTTCGGCGATCACGACTGTGTCGGTCATAGTTTGTCCCCAAGCGCGTGGCGGGCCGTGAAGGCCGTGGTTTGTTGCGGCAACCGGTCAGGCGTGGCCGGTGATAAGCCAAAGAATGATGATGATGGGAATCGGAATGCCGATAAGCCAGAGACAGCCAGAGCGCATGGGAAACCCCGAGAGTTCGTTGGGGCTAAAACGCAATGAGCTTCCGTAAGTTCCATCGCGCTCCAAAGGCTGAGGATTGCGGCGCGTTGCCGCTCGGCGTGGTTGGCGGCGGCCGGCTGGGAAATATCATTTCTATGCCCCCCGCCCTTGTTCGCGAAATAGGCGTGCGGGCGGGGATGTCTCGATCTATCTATACGCTAGCCATACTGGGTATTTTCGTCTCCGTATTTGGACTGGCGTTCGCGATGAGCGGGCCACTGGTAATAGCGACAAAGGTTATCGCGCAGTTTATCTCGACAACGACGACTGAGTTCATTGCGCCCGAAATAGGCGGACCGGACCGGCATACGCCCCTTGTTCGGAATCTCCGCAGGTTCAAGCCCGTACAGCTTGAAAACCGCGTCAATGTGCATGAGGTCCGCCTGTAGCTTGTCCACTTGCCGCCGCAGATCGACAATCTGCCCCACGACGGCTGACCGTCGCTCGCGCAATCCAGAAATGATGTATGCATCGTCTGACATGCTGAAAATGTAGGGCGCGCGGGCCTAGATTTCATTTTCCCTTTGCGCCAACATACCGAAAACCTGGCGACCCCGGGAGGACTCGAACCACCGGCCTACGGTTTAGGAAACCGCCGCTCCGTGTCAATCGAGGTCGGTAGAAGTCAATATCTACAGCGATTCTGTATGGACCCGACTCCTGGAAGGCGGCTTGGGGCACAGTTGGGGCACAAAACCGAGGAATTCTAGGAGTTGGGCGCCGACAGCACCTTGGCCTTTGGGGTTTCCCGGTTTATGGATCGCCGTGTGACCCCGTAGCTCAGCAGGATAGAGCATCAGTTTCCTAAACTGAGGGCCGGAAGTTCGAGTCTTCCCGGGGTCGCCAGCATCCGGGTGTGCGTGCTGGATTATGGGGTTGCTTAGATCAGCTTCAATAACCACGCTCTTGTCACTGCCCGCTCGGATTGCTCCATGTCTCCCGATAACTACAAGCGAAACGATCCGTGCCCGTGCCAGAGCGGTAAGCCCTATAAGTTTTGCCACCAGCCTATTTTCGACGCGGCATACGATGAAATGCTTCCGGTCGCGCAACGCGAATATGAACTGGATTGGAGAGGCAATTCGAGCCACTACCGGGATCAGGGACTTTACGAATCTCTTGCAGGAGAACTCGTGGCAGCGGGGTCTGTGGCGAAAGTCCTGGATATCGGGTCTGGACGTGGCGAAGGAATTGAGGCCTTGAGGGGTGTTCTTCCCCAAGATCATCTCATCGTTGGAATTGACGAAAATCCGAAATGCTTAGAAGTTGCCGCAGTCATTTTGGGACTTAGTGCCGATGCGGTATCAGATAATCGCATCGCTGTGACTGCACATCAGGATAAGACCTACGAAATTAGTCTAGTCCCGGGGCGCTTAAAGCCCATTCGTCCCGTTACGTTGATACAGTCGGACGTGCTTTTGGAAGACGGCGAACTTGTCGAGTGCCTAAGCAATGCGGGCCCTTTCGATGCCATCACCCTCTGGTTTACCGGCATTCACAAAGCCAAGCAGAGCGCCCGCGCGATGAAAGAACGGGGCATTACCAGCGATGCGGTACACCGCCAAGCCGTCGAAGACGCAGCTGCGAGCTTGGGCAGTTTGCTGCTGCGGCCTGGCGGGTGGCTCCAGCTCGCCAGTCGCGGTGCCCATAGCGATGAGACCGCCATTAAGTCAGAATATGAACCGGAGATGCTGGATCTCGGCCAAACTAATGGGTTCGATCTCCGCACGATCAGCGCAAGGCCCTATACCGAGCCAAGCGGGGGCCGGAGGCTGGGTGTCAGATCTTTGGACTTTGATCGGTCTGGATTGAAGTTGTTTGTGCTGTCCGCGTTGTTCCAAAAACCGAGTTGACCCAGACAGGGTTATTACTTTGTAAAATCAATTAGTTAGTAGTTTGCGGAGATTAGCACCGATATTCTCCGCATAAATTGCCTAGAATGTTCTTGCATTGCGGAGAATGATCCCCATAATCACCGCATAGGATGCGGAGATTATGAATAGCTACATTCACCAGTTACCGGATTGGCCAAACTTCCAATGGCAGAGCGACGAACTGGCCGAGAAGCTTGCAAACGTGCGCCACCAACAAGGCCGCCTGCTTGGCCGCATCGAAGGCTTCGGTATCAGGCTTCGAGACCAAGCTGCGTTGAGTACACTGACCGAAGAGGTCGTGAAATCCAGCGAGATTGAAGGTGAGAAACTCAACCCCGAGCAGGTGAGATCATCGCTCGCGCGTCGCCTCGGTATCGACATTGGCGCGCTCACGCCGGCCGACCGGAATGTCGAGGGCATCGTGCAAATGATCCTCGACGCCACACAGAACTACGATAAGCCGATAACAAAAGAACGGCTGTTTGGTTGGCATGCGGCCTTGTTCCCGACGGGATACAGCGGGCTGTTGAAGATTACCGTCGGCCAATGGCGTCCCGCTGAGGCTGGACCGATGCAAGTCGTCTCCGGGCCGCACGGCAAGGAGCGCGTCCATTACGAGGCGCCCGCAGCAGGGCTTATCGAACAGGAAATGCAGGCATTCATCGCCTGGTTCAATCGCGATGTGCCCGGCCTCGATCTCGTTCTCAAGGCTGCCATCGCCCATCTCTGGTTTGAGACCATCCATCCGTTCGAGGACGGCAATGGGCGGATCGGTCGTGCGCTGTCCGATATGCTGCTGGCGCGGTCGGAACAGAGCGCCCAGCGCTATTACAGCATCTCCGGCCAAATCAAGCTGGAACAGGGCAAATACTATGACCACCTTGAAGAGACCCAAAAAGGCGATCTCAACATCACCAAATATCTCGGTTGGTTCCTGGATTGCCTAGACCGCGCCTTCAATGGTGCGGAAACCATCCTGGCTGACGTGATCCGCAAGGCGAAGTTCTGGGAGGTTCATGCCGGCCGCTCCTTTAATGACCGCCAGAAATCCATGATCAATCGCATGCTCGACGGCATCGAAGGCAAGCTGACATCCTCCAAATGGGCAAAGATGGCGAAAACCTCGCAGGATACGGCAGGCCGCGACATTGAAGGGCTGCTACGCGCCAATGTGCTGGTCAAAGTACCAGGCCGCGGCCGAAGCACCAGCTATGCGATCGTCGTAACGCCAGCCGACGTTCTTCGTGTTTTGGCCGAATATGTCCGGACCTTCAAAGACATATTCGTAACCGAAGGACCGGCGATGCTTGCCCCCGACGAGCGGCAAAAGCGCATCGAAGCGATAGAAGACTTGGCGGCTCAAATCGATGATTTGGCCAATGCGAAGCCCCAAAGCCGCTATGCAGACTTCGAGCCGATACTGGAAAAACTTCACAACAAAGGTTTCTATCCGGATGGAGATCTGATCTCCGCCTTCGCATTCACCGCACATGAAGCGGCGGCGCACCATGGCATCTAACGATTTCGGGAAGAAGTTGATGGATGGCATAATCTCGTCCGTCAAACGAGAATTGCAGGGCCGTTTCTCTTCTATTCGACACCCCGAGACCGGGGAGTTTCCGACCGTCATCGTGGAAGGAGACCGGCTGGAGGATTTGAGGATCAAGATTGAGGGCTCGCCGGCGCTACTAGAACTCGTGCGAGCGCGATCGAAGCCCGAAGACCTCGAAGGGGTGCAAATGGAGCCCACTGGAACCTCGCAGCCAAAAGTCTTCCTCAGCTATGGAAGCAAAGATCGCGACTTAGCCAATTCGATTGCCCTTGCGCTGCAACAGAAGGGCATCGATACCTGGTGGGCCGAATGGGAAATCGGTCCAGGCGACAGTATCCGCCGCAAAATTGATGCTGGGCTCGGTCAATGCACGCATTTTGTCGTTCTTCTGACTCCAGACTCAATTGATCGAGCCTGGGTTCAAGAGGAAATGGACGCCGGCTTCGTGCGGATGATCGACGCGCGTTGCAAATTCATTCCGCTCCGCCATGATCTTAAGGTATCTCAGCTCCCACCCTTGTTGCAGGGAAAATTGTCGCCCGAAGTCGATGGCAGCGCTTCGAACCTATCCGGCCTTATCAGTTTCATTCACGGCGTGACCGCGAAGCCGCCGCTCGGTCCGGTACCGGCGGCGGTGACAAGTCCAAATACCGGCTATAGCGCCGCCGCCTCGGCTGTTGCAGGCTACCTAGCGCGCCAGAGCATAGATGGTCACTTTGCAGACCCCCAAACGAGCATTGAGGAACTGGCAAAGGAAACGGAGCTGACGCAAGAAGACGCTAGAGATGCCGTCCATGAGATTCGACATTATCTCGATACGTCATGGGATCGGGTGTGGCCGAAGGACATCTTCTTCTCTGAGTTCGACAAACACTTCATGCCGTGGGACCCACCTGCCGATGCACTTCGACTGGCGGCAGATATCGTGAATGATCCCAACTTCACCGACAAGCCTGCCGAAATCGCGAAGCTGTATGACTGGTCGGCTCGACGCCTGAATCCAGCGCTGTCGTTCCTGAAGTCTCGCGATCTCGCGAGCGTGGACGGCGCCATCGGATGTGCGCCGTATATCGCCTTCAGGGTCCGCGGAACCGATGCAACACGGCGGTTCGTAAAAAGCCGATCCTAGAATGCATTCCGAAATGGCTTCAATCCCCTGCATCTACTGCAATGGCAACGATCCTGAGAAATTCGCGGGCCGCGAGCACGTCATTCCGCAAGCATTCGGCACGTTCGGATCTCAGACACCGGTCCTGAATTGCGTGTGCGACGACTGCAACGGTTACTTTGGTAAAGAACTGGACCTAATCCATGCACGAGACACCCTGGAGGGGTTGCTTCGCTACAAACATGGAATTTTCTCCAGCGAGAACCGCCAACAGCGTCGCCTGCGCTTCACCCTGGCTGATGAAGACGAAAGCGGAGAGCTGGTTGGCGCAGCCGTGGGGGGTATCGATCCAACCAACGACCAGCTTCGACCTCTGATTGCACAGCTCCGGATTCTCAATAAACGGACGGGGCAAAACGACATCTTTACTCGTGCCCACCTCGGCACGCTCGCGCTGCCGGATGAGATCTATGGTGCCCCTGGCGACCGTAAGCTCCATGTTTTCGCGCCGTCCAAAGAAGACCATGAGGCGTTTGTCCGGGAGCTTAATCAGGCTGGGTTCGACATTCGCCTGGGTGAGCCTGAGATTTTCGATATCAAGCCGAAAGTTGACGACGATGGACGGGAATCCCTTGGGGTAAATATCGAAGGCGAGGTCGACAATCTGCATAAGCGGTGCTTGGCGAAGCTTCTCGTTAATTTCGGCGCGTATTACTTATCCGATAGCGAGATCCGAAAGCCGGAATGGGATTCGGTCAAGCGTTTTGTCCGCTATGGCGAAGGTCTAATGCCTACCCGCTTTTCCGGGAAGCCATTTTGGAACGGCCAGGAGACTGACAATATGCGCTGGCCCGACGCGATTAATATCCGGTTGGAGAATGCCGGTCGCGGACTGGTCGGTGCCATTCAGTTTTACAATCGCGACACCTACGAGCTGTTGCTCATCGAAGGGTATCAAACCGAGTGTGAAGCCGCCGCACGGTTCGAAGCGGGAAAAGAGCCGGAAATCGGATACCGCGGTCCTTTGCCCGCTCCAGCACCAGGTTGTTAGAAGGGACCTTGGCCGGCGCTACAACGGCGAAGATAGCGAAGCGCCGGCTTTCCCGACGGCGAATCCGCGATCTGCTGCGGCACGCCGCCAAGCACAGCTTCACTTATCTTTTGCGAGGCCAGATTGTCCAGGCCCACCACGGTTTCAACGAAGAAGTCGCCAAAGCCGCCGAAGCCCCGGACCATTTCGGTCAACGCCGCTTTGAACGTCGCGTTCGCCAGTCCCTGACCGCGAAATGCTTCCGGCACCGCGTATCCTGCTTGAAAGCAGGGAATTCCCTCGAGCCGGCCGGCGTCCACGAACTGCACTAGAACCAAAATCGTCTTGTCACGAAGTTTCATGTAACTCAGGCGATGGTGACCATTTATCTCGTCCGTCGCCAAATAGAGGCTTTTATCGAGAGTACCGCGCTGCATTGGGATTTGTCCCAACACGAGCGCTTTCTGAAAAAGCGGCAGAGCGTCTGACGGGTCCGTCAATCGGGCCTCACATCTTCATCTTGCGTTGTTCGGCCCACTCATCCTCACGCCGAGCGTCAGCCTCCCAATTTTTCGCTATCGCCCGAAGCATTTCCTGGGTTCTTGGCCACTTGGCCATCTTGTCGGCATATCCATGGAACTGCGCGGCAAAGCCGCGCTCCTCCTCGCCGCCGCCATATAGGCTGCGGAAATGGGCGCCCCGCATGTTGAACCGCTCCATCATCACTCCCCGCTCCAGCTCGTCGGAGCGCAGTCTCTCAAGCTGACCGCGGACGGCTTCGGCAGGCCATGCTTCGTCCGCACCATTGGGGGAATGTGCGAGGATGTGCCCAATATACTGGTCGGCCAGCAATAGCCGCTTGCCGTCCTTGGCAAGTTGCCGTACCCCGTCAATCCAGCGCGTCAGGACCGCCTCATCAATGTCGGCATCGTTGCGGCCTGGGATGGAGTGGAATTTGGACAAGAGCGAATAGCTGATGCGCCAACCGCCTCGTTCGGCCTCGGTGACCTCTTCAGTTGGCTCAGGTTCGTCTTCGGCACGGAAGACAGCCTTGAAGATCTCAAAATAAACATTTGGATCGGATGCCATGACGTCAAATACGCGCAGGCGATATTGAGAATGCTCAAGCAGCGGAAGCATTGCAATCTCATGGCGCGCAATATCTTCAATGGCGATGTCATCGCGCTTGTTCAATTCCTCGAACGCCTTCTGCGTTTCGTAACTGACCATGGTGGAATCGCGATTTGAACCCGTGTTTAGTTCGCGCACGATGGATTCAAGAATATTGAGAATTGTCCGCGTCGGCAGGTCGCCCAGTCGCTGCAAGCTCGCTTCCAATGCCGCTATCCCGCGGCCGTACGTCAGATATGTATCTATTGCCTCGAGCAGCTCGTCCTCATCGCCCTTCAGCCAGAACGGCCCTTTGGTCGTCCAGTAACTTGCCTCAACACCCGCGCCCAGCGATTTCACAAAAGCCCATGTGTCGCGATTGTCGGTAAATCCTTGACATAGCCGCGCCACCGCCGCGTCGGTAGGGTGCTTTTCACCCCAAATTTTCAGCAGCCATTGCTGCGCAGCCTCGACGCCAAATCTGTTCGCAATCGTGGCAAGTAAGCCGATAGTAAAGCCATTTGGCTCATCCGTGAGGCTCAGGGAAGCGATTGTTTCAAGCTGGTCCCGGCTGACGTCAATGCGACCCAGCACTTCCACGACTTCGTAACTGTTTTGGACCCGTGCCGCGAGATCGGCAACTGCGGCCGGTCCGTGCGATTTGAGAAATTCCGAAAGCCTAACTTGCCGCACGGAATTGACGGGTTCCCGGTCTCCCTTTGCGTCGAAGGACCAGCTGTCGAATAAGAGCCGGGTCTGTTCCAGCGGATCATTGGGCGCATATTGATCGACCAGGGCGCGTAATGGCGCGAGCTGATCCTTTGGAAGCGCCCATTTGGCGTCCGCGAACCGTTCGTGTTTTTCTACTTCCTTGAGCAAATCTTCCCATACGCTTTTGCGATCAGCATCCGAGAGTTTCGGCAACGCTTCCGACAGAGCCTTTGCTGTCAACTCCCGGTCGGCCGGCGCGAAATTTGTGATCCCGGCTATAAGGGTGTGCCAGCGGCTTGCGCGAAGTCCGGCTTGAGCAACGGCGCGTTGAATAACCGCCGACTGCATCGCCCAGAATTCTTCATAGGTTACCGTGATTTCCCCGCTGCCCGCCTCCCGCAGTTTTGGCCGCGCGGTCCCGGTGGCGACGCCGTGCATTGTCGGCAGCATTTTTGCGGTTAGTGCCCACCCGACATCGGGGAGTTCCTTGCAGATAAGGTCCAGTGCCGCCAAGCGGCGATCCGGTCCCGCCGCCGTGCCGGGATGCCAGGGCAAAAATATCTCGCCAAGGCTGTTGATTGGACGATTGACCAACTTCCCGCCGGGATCGAGCGCCGCCAGTCGCGCCAGCATCAGGACGGCGCGCTCGAAATAACCAGGCTCCCAGGCAATGGTTTCCAAAGCCCAGAGCAGGCCGGTGTGGTAACTCACTGGATGCAGAAAACCTTCCACCTCGTCGAAGACGCGGCGGAGCGCTTCACGGTTGCCCTCGAGCATTTGCTCGAGGGCCACCAACAAAGGGACCGGCGCCGCCTCAGCGAGGTAGGGCAGTTGGTTCTTCAAGGCGATCAGGACCTGATCGGTGGCCAGGCCGGGAATCGCGCCGACGACATCGTTGGCGAAACGCTGCCCGCCTCCTTCGGCAATGGGGATTTTAGCCATGCGATCCCACACGGCAATCTGCAGAAGGGTGTTCGCCAAGCCATCGCGCAACCAATCGCTATAACCGTCGGGTTGCCGATCCAGCCGGATCACTGCCTTAGGGTCCGGCGGCGGCGGCGCGTCGCCGAACACCTCGGCCATCACCGCCCGCAAGCCGGCAAGCACTTCCGGTCCGATATGCGGGCCAACACGAAGGAAGGCATCGCGCGGTGCCCGAACAGCCCATATCGTACCCGCAAGATCCAATGGTGGATCGTCGGCGACCGTAAATGGCCGCAACTTTCGCTCATAGTCGTAATAGTTCGCGGCTTCCGCCAGTCGCGCCAGAATGGTCTTGTCTCTGTCGTTCGCGTTGTCCCACGCTCCTGCCAGCAGGGCCGGCAACAACATCGGCGCATCTGCGACCCATTTGGGCGGCTCGGCGTGGCCCGAAGGCCTCAGCCTCTGCAGTGCCACGATGCTGCGCCCGCAGTCCCGCGCCAAGTTGACAGCCTGCTGCCGCTCCAGCGGCGGTTTGAAATCCATCTTCTGCAGGGCTTCGGCAAGACCATTCGGTGTCGGGCGTTCCAGGTAAGGCGTCGATCCGCCGATCTGCTGTCGCCCCAGCGGGACTAATGTAGCGCCGCGCGACGAGAATGCTCCGGCGCTGACGGCTGCTTCTCGCCCTCGCAGGAAGAAAATCAGACCCCGAGGGAGATTGAGCAGATCGCGGCTCGCCTCCAGGTCATCGACGATGATGGTATGCGCCTCAAGCCATTCCCGAATCTCGACGGGCGCGGTACGGATCGCGGCCACACCGAAGGCGATGGCCTCATCCGGAGAGTCCGAAATGAACTGGGTTATCCCGGTGCCCGCCTGCAATGCCTGGAGCAATCCCTTTGCCCGATCGCCGCGATCGGCAAGCAGCACGTCCTCGACAAGGGCGGGATCAAAACTGTGGCGGAAATCCTCCCAAAATTCATCCGTGCTGCGGGCGCCGCGCGCCGGCATTGTGTTCAGCGTGAATCGCGCAAATTTTGCCGCCACGGCCGGAGACTGCTCCAGCCAGTCTTCGACAGCGATAGCATCCAGGCATTGGATATGCTTCCAGCCGTAGCCGGTGCCGACACATTCGTTCACCCAGTCCTCTGGCCGCTTCTTGTCGCTATTCCAGGTTCGCGACGCGACGAAGTTATAGGTCGCGGTAGCCCTGTCCGCGGGAGCCATCGCTTTGGAACGCGCGTCAAATTCTTTCAACCCGTCTGCAAAAGCAGACTTCCCGGTTTTCAGCTCCCAGTAGGAGTCGCCGGTTGAAACCCGTCCCGCACCCGTGTTGCATACGACGTGTCCGTCCCAGCCCCGCATGTCGCCGGTCGCGCCGTTTGGAAACCGAAGCGCGGATATGTCCGGAACCGACGCCCGGATGAGGCTCGCAATCAGTGCCGGAAACTGCATCCGCGCATCCGGGCTGTCGGACCAATCATTGAGCTGTTGTGCGGTAATCCATTTCATGGTGGTTCGCCTGTATGTGGAAATGGAACGGATAGAAAAGAATAGACAGCACTTCCCGCATTTAATGGCGGGAAGTCATCATGCAGAAACCATAAACCACTGAAAATACGGAATATTATCGCACAATGCGGAGGCAGACACAGGTCTAGTTATACACCAAATCTGATCGTGCCAGCATTCAATATTCACGCTCTCATTCGCGGCGCTTCTCACCGCAACCTGATCGACGACCACGCGCTCATTCTCGAAGTCATCGGCTGAATCTGCCCCGAAACCCAAGCCTGGGTCGCCGCTCACAGCAACTTTACCGCCGCGCTCATCCTGTAAAGTTTATTCCGCCGGCTACCGGCCGCCGATCAGTCCGACGTGACGTGATCGAGATAAGCCGAGATCAAGATCATCAAGAATTTGGCGTCGGCGCGGGAATACTGCGTACCGCCGCGCCCTTCCGAATGCGTGGCCAATTGGGAAAACAGATGTGCTGTCGCTCCCACAGCGACCAGGCGCTCGCTTTTCTTCATCTCTTCGCGCGTTGCCAGTGACGCAAGACTGGCCCAAGGAAATTTCTCGCCCATGTCGCGCAATTCTTCTATCGCCTTGCGGCACTCTGCGACGCACTGATTATAAAGCCCTTGGTCAAAGAGTGTCTTGGCCTCGCGAAGATTGGTAACGACGGCCCTGCGATCCGCGGCTGCGTTCACAGCCGACATCGCGACCTCGATCAAAAAGATTTCCTTTGCGCCGGATTGCTTGAGTTGTTGAATCCAGGCTGACTGCGCCACATCAACGGTCAATGCTTGATGTTCTTCGTGTTTGCGGTCGCCCCTTCCACCGATGCCGGACAAGGTGACGGTGAAATGCAATTCCTCACCGTTGCGAAACTCTTCTAGTTTCGAAATCTGGTACGGGGATACCGGCATTTTCAACTCGATATTGAAATTGCCCTCATGCTCATTTTGCTGGATGAGAATTGGCTTGGATGGGAATCCCACCCCAAGCTCCTTCTGGCCGGCGGCCGTGCGCACTGCAAACCTTCCGCTGCTGATACTTATCCAGAGCGGTTTGTCCTTGAGAGGCGAAACCTTGCCCATCGCCATAAAGACGAATTCGTAACCACCTAGCATCGCCCTCAGGTCGATGCCTTTGTAGTTTTCGTTGACGAAGTCCTGATTATCGGCTCGCAGCGGCATTTTTCATTGGCCTTTCAGAAGGCGCGGTCAATCTGGACGCTACCGCATCACTGAACGTCAGTGGATACAGAAGAGAACAAACCCTCCGGCGGACGTTTCTTGGCTGTTGCAGATCTATCGAGACAGGATTGACTACTTGACCAAATTGCAATGGGCGCCACTACTTGAAATAACCGACCAAATCTCTGCACGAATTCATGTACTGGGGTTGTTCATTTCCAGGAAATTTCTTCCCGAGATCGTTAGCGCAGGCTTCCGTTAGGTCATATTTAGACTTGCCGTGCGCTATGCCAGCAAGCAACTGCATCTCGCTGACAATTCCAAGGCAACCCCTCGAACTAATGCGACCACAATTCTGAAGAAGCGCATACCCTGCATAGGGCCTGAATTTTTCTTGGTTCTCTTTGACCAATTTCATCACTGCATAGCAGACGGATCGAGTCGTGTAGACTGTCTCTGGACCCTCTATACCGCAGCCTACCATCTCATCCGGTTTAGCAATCGCGCTTTTGCGCATATCGTCATCCAACTGCGCCGCGATCTTTTTCTGCGCCGGGGAATGGCTGCCTTGAGCGAGTTCTGTGTCGGAGTGCCATCGCCAAGAGCTTACGCCGTTGACTCGGTCCTCTAGCAAGAGGCCGACCTCGGTAGTCCCTTCCGCGAAAACCAAAGTACCGTGACACCTGGTGTGCCTATCGGAGGTGTCATTCGCCTGAGGGGGAGCCCCCCGAATGGTCCTTACACGCTGGGCGGGGCCGCCGAATTGTCCAATTTTGGAGTTGAGGTAAGCGGCGATAGCCGGATTGCTCGTCTCTGGCTCTCCGCAACTGTTTCCAATATCCGCGTTGTTCCTTGCGGTTGCTGAGGCAACTTGTTCATCTGTTTCGCCGGGCAGCCGAGGCGCACCGCAGACTGAGTTCCAAAGGATTTCGTCGAATGTCCCGGGCTTAGGAGTCGTCCAGTCGAAACTGTCACTGGTGGTGCCTAACTCAAGACCAACGCCCATGCCGGAGTCATAATATGTATGATAGATTCCGACGGATTGATGCTTTACACAGTCGAACCTCACGCGCTCGGTCATTGATAAAATTGGCTTTGTAGCTCCCGAGCGCGGATTTTTGAAATTGACAAGAGCGATCATTTCCTTGGTCACGACACGATCCTGCTGCACGGGACCGTCACTCTTACTTTTTAGATCGAGGTATCCGTCAAATTCATTTGCCACAAATATCTTTGACCATTGAGGCACATACTCTGCCGCGAATGTTGGAGCGGCTATCGCAAATGCCGCAGTGAGAAAAATTACTATTGCGCGTTTCCAAATCCGCTTCATCGCAGTGTCCCTTGCCCGCGCCTCAGAATGTTCATCTAGCGCCTGACCGTGAAGTTTTCTCAAGTCCTAGTGGCTGGACTCCACGGGCCATTTGTTCTTATTTTGTTCTCATCGTCAAGATGGGAGGTCGCGCATGTATGTTGTCTTCGCTGAGGAGCTCGAGGACGCTGCTGACACCAAGGGGCATATCGTCCCGACCTTGGAGCAGGCCTTTGCTCAAATCGTCTGCCGGTGCGGTCTTTCCTACCATTTCGAGCAGGAACAGGAAGGCTGGCGGCTGGTCTTTACGGACGTTGAGCGGCCAGAGTGCAGCCCAGAGGCGGTCCATACCGACTACAGGCGTCCCCGCGACGCCAAGCATGACCTGATCGCCCAAGCCGTGGACGGACGGCTCAAGGGCCACGTCGCCATAAGCCTTCAAGATTTCGAGAAGCGTCGCCGTACCGCTGCACAATGAATCCGGTGTGTGCATGGCCGACCGCATTCCGATTTTTGGAAAGGACTTTAAGGCTTGGTCGCCTCCGCGGGTCCGGTGGACCTGGCTCTGGGTCAATTGTTTTAGCCCGTTCTGCGGTCACTCACGGGCAGTAGCGTTGATGCCTTGGCGTATCCGCTGGGACGTTGATAATCCCAGCGCGGCGATGCGGCATTACTTTAGGTGCAGCGTTTGCGGTCGAAGGGGCTGCACCTTCACTAGCCCTGCGATAGATGCTCAAGGCATAGAGCCGTTCCCAACCGGCCCAAATGTAATCCGGATGGGAGGCCAACGGCTCATTCCAGAAAGTTATCAAGGTAGGGATGCCAGGGTGTTGGCTGAATACCTTACGCGCTATCCTTCGGGTGACGCTTTGTCGGAATTTGAGGGAGGCCCGCCAGGGCCAGCGCAGATGTGCGGAAAGTTCACAGCCATGGCGTCATGGGCGGAGGTGGTTGCGTTTTCGCAGCCGTTGACGCGCGATCAGGTGCAGCCCACCGACAACGACCGGGAAATAACCTTCCGAGTCATGTCCAACCTGCCGGTTATCATCTGGGACCGTGATGCGCGTCAGCGCCGCGTTGTGCCCATGCGCTGGGGCTTCCCCGATCCGAAGAATTGGAAACTGCCGCGTCCCATACACGCGCGCTCAGAGACGATTGACACGACTAAGGCATTTGCGTCCGCATTTCTCGAAGGGCAGCGCGGGATTGTGATTGTCCGGACGTTCAATGAGGCACCAGACATCCCCGGCCCCACCATTCAACACACCATCACGCCGGGCGAAAGGGGCGCAATTGGAATTGCGTTTCTATGGCGCAGTTTCGACCTAGCGGACTTGCCAGGGACAATGCAAGCTTGCCTCATGGTAACGGTGCCGGCGAATAAACTCATTGCTACGCTACCCACTGATCGGATGCCCGCCATTCTTGCAGATGAAGACTGGAGTGCATGGTTGGGCGAAACGGGCTCGCCGGACGACGCCAAGGCGTGCCTAAAGACTGTGGAAGGTGTAAAATGGACGATGACAAAGGAAGACCGCGCCGCAACCGCAAAGCGCGGAAAGCCGTCGGTGTCTGATCCCGGCGGTTTGCTGTAGTCCTATATTCGAATTTCTGGCGTTCGCGACCGCCACTTCGCCAACCGTCTGATGGTATGACAATATTTGGAAAAAGGTTCCCTTATGTTCCTTGATCCTTTATACAATTCAACCAGTGGTAAATATTCACTGCTGAGGGGCTGTGGCAAGTCAAACCATTTCAATTGGCATCGACCTCGGCACCACCAACTCCTCGGTGGCGGTCAACAATAACGGCGCAATTGAAATCGTAAAAAAACCGGGCGGCGTTGAGTACACGCCCTCGGTATTCGGCTTCGACAAGGCAAAAAATAAGGTCGTCGGCCAGCGCGCTTATGACGCGCTCTATTCAGACACCTCCGACGCCGGCTTCAAGAATTTCAAACCCGAAATAAAGCGCATCATCGGTACGCCCGAGAAAATCTACTTCGAGCGCGCCGGGATTGAGATGAGCGCGGAGGAGATTTCCGCCGAGATTTTGAAAAGCCTCACGCAAGACATTCTGCGGAAATACCCCAAATTCGATACCACAGCCGCCGTCATTACGATTCCGGCAGCATTCTCGGTATTGCAGTGTGAAGCGACGAAGCGTGCGGGCAACCTCGCAGGTTTCAAGCATGTCGTCTTGCTCCAGGAACCTATCGCGGCAGCGGTCTCTTATGGCTTTGCCAGTACGACGAATGAAAACTGGCTGGTTTACGATTTGGGCGGCGGCACATTCGACGTTGCTCTCATTTCCTCCAAGGACGGCGTGCTCTCTGTCCTGGGTCACAACGGCGACAACTTTCTCGGCGGCAAGAATCTAGATTGGGAAATCGTCGATAAAATTCTAACGCCCAAGATCACTGAAGCTTTCAGTATTGAGAGTTTCCGCCGCGATAACAAAGCGCACCAAAGCAAATTTGCCCACCTCAAGTTTCTGGCTGAACGGGCAAAAATGGAACTGTCCAACTACGAGACGACCGCCCTTGAAGTGGACGGCATCGGCAACGACGCCGACGGAAATCCTATCGCCATTACGGTAGAGATTTCGCGTCAGGAAATTGAAACGCTGATGGACCCGTTAGTGAGCCGGACCATCGATTTGTGCAAGCAAACGCTAAAGGATAGTGGCCTTAACAGCTCCTCGGTTTCCAAGATCATTCTGGTCGGTGGACCGACGCAAATTCCTTACATCCGGCAACGCCTTGAAGCGGACCTGAATATTCAACCGGATTCTACCGTTGATCCTCTGACCGTCGTCGCGCGCGGTGCCTGCATCTTTGCAATGGGCCAAAGAGTTCCCGACGACGAAACGGAAAGAAAGCGCTCTCTCCCGGCAGGCACGCACGCTTTGAAACTGAACTACGAGGCCCTGACGGCTGAGACAGAACAAACGATTTCGGGGATTGTCGAAGGACTGCGCGAAGGCCAACACTATCTAAAAATCCAGTCCGACAGCGGCGCGTATTCAGGCGAGAAGGTCAGTCTCAAAAACGGAAAATTCTTCACTTCCGTCACGCTTGAACCCAATAACTCCAACCTGTTTTGGATTTACGTCTTTGATGCGAATGACAAGCCGGTTGCCGTAGATCCGGATTCCTTCACGATCATGCACGGCCTGTCGATTTCCGGCGCGCCCCTTCCTCATTCCATCGGTGTGGCTGTTTCAAAAAGGGGGCTTCAAGGCAAAACGGGAAGTACGGATGTTTTCGAGCGCCTGATCGAAAAAGGCTCAGTGCTTCCCGCCAAGAAAACAGAAAAATACAAGACCGTACGGGCGCTGAAGAAATCCCAAAACGATAACTCTCTCTGGATACGTGTTGGGGAAGGCGAGTCCGAAATTCCTGATCGCAACGCCTTCGTCTGCGAGTTAGGGATCAAGGGCAGCGATCTGCCCCGCGATCTGCCCGAGGGGACAGATGTTGAGCTGACCATTGAGATTAACGAAATACGGGAGCTTTCCGTTACAGCGTACATCTCCCTTATAGACCTGACGCTCAACGCGCGTTCCACCTTCATCGACGAGTTGATTAAGGTCGATGAGGTTGCCAATGAACTGGACGCGCAAATTGACCGCGCACGTTCCATGTCATCGAATTATTCCGATGGCCAGATGGAGAAGGTCGTCAACGCGGTAAACGCAGCGTCAACGAGCCTGCAAAACGCGCATATCGATGAAGACGAGAAGCGAAAGGCCGTCAAACAAGTCCGGGACCTGAAGCAGATATTGGACGAAACGCAGCAGGCGACCGAAATGCCGCAGCTTACCAAGGAGTTTAATGACGGAATAAAAAGCACCGCGGAGATCGTTGCCGAGATCCCGGATGCAAGCGAGAAAGACAAACATGCCGCGGAATTGGCCGAAGTCAAAGCCGAAGGCGAAAGAGCTATTCGCGATGCCGACAAGACCCTCCTGTTGGGTGTCAATAACCACCTACGCGACTTCGCTGGCCGGGCCTTGTTCTCTCATCCGTCCACATGGGTTCATCAATTCCGGACGCTCATTAACGAGGGCAACTTCAGCAGCCCAAAAGAGGCTGCATATTTCATCGAACAGGGCCAGCAGGCCATTGAAAAGAACGACATCGAAGGGCTCAAACGTAGCTGCCGTGGATTGAACGCCTTGCGGCCGATGGAGAGGCCGCAGGCTGCGAAGGTAAACACCTCTGGAATAACGCGGTGATGCCATGACCACTTCGCTTAAGGAAAATGCGTATCATGTGCTGGGCCTTTCTGGCGCCGCCACCGCCAAGCAAATACTTCAACGATCAAACGAGATCGTCCAGCGCCTCAAGATAGATGACGTGCCGGAATATGAACTCGACATTCCGGCCTTCAAGAAATACCGCACCGAAGACTCGGTTAAGGACGCCTTGCGGCGTCTTCAGGCGCCCAAGGCGCGCCTCCGCGAATATTTCTTTTGGTTCCGGATCGCCGATGACATCGATAAAGAAGCTGCTCGCCATCTCGCCCAAAAGGACTTCGACCAGGCCATTGCCGTATGGCAATCCGCTTCCGAAGAGCAAAACAGTAGTGGATTTTCGCACCAGCGAAACCTTGCCATGGCCCTGACCATATCTCTTTTACAGGGGGCCGATTCTGTCGGCCGCATTGAATCGTCCCTTTCAACATGGGCGTCGCTTTTGGACTCGTCGCAGTTCTGGAAGGCATTTGGGGACGATTACAAACATGACGCGGAACTCCTCAGCGAGGAGGCGATATCGGAATTTCAACGCAATGCCGCCAGCGACCTTTCCGACGTATACGCCGAGTTACAGGAAGTCCGCGGCGGCGGAAATTTTGTTTACAGGTTCCAGCAGCTCTTCAATGCGCGTGGCAAGAAGATTGAAGAGAACATCCTCAATCCCGTCTTTCATGCAATCCAGACGGCGATCGAGCAGCTTGAACAAGTTAAACTTGGCGAAACGGATAAATACGACAGCGCCAAATCAAGTCAGCTTAAAGGCCCGGTCGCCGCGATCCAGGCGGAGCTAAACAAGCTCATTGAGGCGGGCCTCTACGAAGACAGCACCACGAAGTTGTTGCGGGACCGAGCGGCGACGGCATTACGCAACGTCGTCATCGATATTCACAACCATCATAACGACATCGATACGGCATCCAGGCTGCTTCAGTTCGCGGATAAGATTGCAGGCACCGAGAGTCTTAAGGCACTCCTCAGGAACGATTTAGAGCAGATTCAAAAGAACCTCTCTTTTGAGCAGGAGAATACGCTTGCTGTAGAAATACCCGGCACCTTCGGCGGAGGTACGATCATCTTTAAGCCGGATCATGTCACCTATGACGGTCGCAAAATCTACTACAAAGATGCGACCACGGTGGCCTATCACGCAATGAAGCGTTCGGTAAACCTGATCCCCATTTCCCAATCCTACAGTTTTATGGTTGGCTCGGCGGACCAGACCATCAACGTGTCCTGGGGCACCACACTCTATATCGGCAATCAACAGAAACAGGACGTGTGGCAAAAGCTTGCCGGCGTCGCGTCCCATGTGATCGAGCCCCAAATTGTACAGAAAATGGTCCACCGCATCTTTGCGGATGGCCAGACAGTCCGTATTGGCGACCTGGAGTTTACGCGGGAGGGATATTCGCGATCCAAAACGTTCGGTGGCCGGGAACTCGTTCCCTGGTCCGATCCCATTTATATTCCGAAGTTCGGCGCTGGGAATGTGACCGTGTGGAAGAACAAGGCCGGGAAAGGCGTATCGTTCGCCACAATTCCCATGTCTACCCCCAACGCGGTAGTGCTTCCTGAATTTATTCAAGCCTGCGTCAATGTGCTGACCAATGCAAAACGATAAGGAACATCTCAACGTCGATTTGGGATTTCTTGACGAGGCCAAGCCTCGCGAGACGGAAACTCTTGTTAAATCCGGCTACAAAACCAATTGGCGCAACATTGCCATTATCGGCGGCCTCATTGTTGTCGCCGTCATTTGGGCTATTGCGGACAACACGCCATCCGCGCCGGGCACATCAACGGCGGCTCCGGCAAATTCAGCACCGGCTTCATCCGATCAAGCACCTGCGGACGACAGCAGCGGCGCCGTCAGGAATGGGCAATTCACTTGTTCGAGATATGATTCCGATCAGGCGGATAGACTTTCACCCGCCGGCGAAAGCGACCTGACGATAGAGAAGGAAGCGTTAGAGGGTCGCAGAAGTACGCTCGACAACTTAAAGTCACAAATGAATCTCAGCTCGGTTGATCAAAATTCCGATCAAACGGCCATCGACAGCTATAACGCCATGGTCGAGCAGTACAACACCCAGCTTGACGCCTTAAAATCTGACGAGGCGGCGTATCAGGGAAAAGTAGATCAATTCAACGCCCAGGTGCAGGCGCACAATGATTACCTGACGGCGCATTGCAGAAGTGGCGGGTGAGAATGTCTGTTACGACCAAACCGCTGCTGCACAATGGGTACAAGATTGGGGAAGGCGTAACGGTAAAGCAGCGTGTAGAGCGCGCCTTCTTTACCGAAGTCTATGCCCTATCGGACGGAAGCTTTCTCTATCTCTTTCTGAAGCTGAACCCGGAGAGCATCCCGAACCGAAGGGATCGCCATAATCTGATGAGCATTGCGATAGCTGGAGCCACTTATCCAGCCATCATTGTTCCGACCCACAGCCGCGAACAATTGGCGAGTATCACGGAAGACCTGACCACATTGCGCGGGCTGGACAGCGTCGCCGGCATGGGGGCTTTGAAGAATCTTCTCATCAGCGATGTCATCAACCCTCTCCTCAACCCGGAGAAATACCAGAAGTTCAAGTTGTCGATCCCGAACGGACTCCTTCTCTATGGACCGCCGGGGTGCGGCAAGACCTTTATCGTCAGGAAGCTTGCGGAAGAACTTCGGTATCACCTGTTTGAGATGAATCCATCCTCCGTGGGTACGCCCTACGTTCACGGTGCCGTGAGCAACATCGCCAAAGTCTTTGATATGGCTCGGAAGGAAAGCCCTTCCATCATCTTTATAGACGAAATCGAGGGCTTGATACCAAAACGTGAAGAGTTGGGAGCGCACGCAGACATCAAAAAGGAAGAAATCAACGAGTTCCTCCTTCAGCTTAACAACGCGGGCGCAGACAAGATTCTCGTGATTGGTGCGACGAACCGCCCGCAAATGATTGATACGGCGATCCTGCGCTCGGGAAGAATGGACAAACGTATTTTCGTGCCGCCGCCGGACTTTGAGGCGCGGCATGAAATGTTCCGGCTATGCCTCAATAACCGCCCTTACAGCGCCTCCATCGATTTCAACAAGCTTGCAACGATGACGGAGAATTACGTCGGTTCAGACCTGGAGTTGATCGTCACCGAAGCGGCCCGTGACGCCGTCATGCACGATAAGGCGGAAATTGACGAAGCGATGCTCACGCGTGTTATCGCGAGGGTGACGCCGTCGCTAACCGAAGGCGACATCGCCATGTACAGTCAATTCGCCAACATGGAACGATGGTAACAGTGTCTATGCGAACCATCATTTGTTCACTCGCTATCGTGGTTTTATCAACGACCGCGACGTTTGCGGCAGACCCGATCCTGCCGGACCCCAAACTGACACCCGGCGCAATCCTGACTACCGATGCCGCCACGATATGCCAGCCGGGCTATTCGCGGTCGGTGCGACATACACCAGGAAGCCTAAAGCACCGCGTCTACGTCGAATATGGCATCGCTCAAAGCAGCGGGCATTACGAGATCGACCATCTCATTCCGCTCAGCATTGGCGGCGCTGACACGCGTGAAAATCTATGGCCGGAAAGTCACAATACGAAGCCGTGGAATGCAGATGTGAAAGACCGCCTTGAAAACTATCTGCATGTTGAGGTCTGTGCGGGGCACATCGCTGTTGCAGATGCACAGAAAGCTGTGGCGGCGGATTGGATTGCAGCCTATCAGAAATATATGGGCGGGCCATAAGCCTGGTCAATATCAACCCGGCGCCTGAGGTTTGGGCCCTATCTGGCTCATCTTCTATCTCTGCGTTTGTAATAGGATTTTGATTTCAATGGCCCAAGGTCGAGCAGTCCTTTGGGACAGCCGTGTCTTGCGAAACTGGACCAATCTCTTTTCCCGAGGGGCTAAAAAGCCAAAGGCTGTCGTAGCTCCCGCCTTGAGCGTAGTAGCGGTGTTGCTCGACAACTAAGTCGCCTTGATATTCGCCACCGAGAACGACGCAAGTGATTTCGCCGGGCGCCACAAACAAAACCTGCTTTGTTGCGATATTTATTGAATGGATCGCATTTGAAGTTGCCCAAGCTTCGGTCTGAAAATAGAGCGTCCTGCTGTCGGGCGAAAGCACAAGCTTGCTGAAATTGGTCAAGTTCTTTTCAGGATCGGGCGAAGAGCGATTGAATAACAAAACGGTCGAAGACGAGTTGTTGTTGTACTTTGCCTCTATCTGCATGTTCGGATCGCCGTCTGAATTTCGGGTTGGCAGCGTCATTATGTAGTAAGTCGTGTTTCCGCCTGGAGCAGTGACGTATTGATCGACAGTGGGAGTGCCCGACGCCGCGACCTGAACCTGTTGGAAGTCGATATTTGGAACTATGTAAGTCTGTGAGCGCCCGTTGACGACGTATGTCGCAATCGAGGTATTTCGTCTCGCAGATGTGACCGAAATTCGCGCACCGATTTTAATATCGATGCAACCACCGTCTCGTTTGAGCGCAAGGTCTGACGGCGAGGGGTTAGGCCGGGCGGTCTTGCTGCTGCCATCCGGGAGCGTCAGTTTTGCCAGGGCGTCCGGAGAGACACACATAAGCCCCTGTCTGGTCGCCACGAGGTCGTCCGCCGAAGCTGTCGCGGAGACGGCGATCAGCGACAGTACCCCTATCGCGGTCGATTTAAAGGTCGTCCCCATCTAGCCTGTCCCCGTGTGCAGCCGCTTCCCAAAGACTAGCACGGGAGAGAATGGATTGAGGAGCGGAATTCTACTGCAGCGATGTGGAGTCAAAGGTCGATAATACTTGTCCTGAAACCCCATCGACCACAGCCGTGCAATCGGGCTGGATTACGAAGGCTTTCCTACGCACGGATAAATCATGGGGAGCTTGAACTGTCGGTGCTGCGTAATCTGAATCTTCGATTACATAAGGCGCTACTAGCGCCCCGGAAACCACAACAATAAGTCTACCCGTTATATTTTTAGCGACCTCCCGAGGGATCGAAATCGTGAGGCCTTCCACGGGAGGGGAACCTTCCTTTTGGGGAAAAACTATGTCGTACAAGTCTAATTGATCAACTGAAACTTGACGCTTCACACCGAAGGAATTTTCACCGACATACGATCCCTTCGTGGATCGTTTAGTCCCAAATTCTCTTCCCAAAAAAACTTTTGTATAAGGATCGCCGTCAAGTAAAAATTGTTCCGGAAAGAACGCTACCAAGGCGGGATTATCGATCGTGAACGTTTGCGCTTCCGCGTCGTACTTGCCGGTATCTCGAGGCATTGGTATCACCACCGTCAAATGATCGGCCTCCGGCATTATCTTGGTCAGACGTGAATGATATGCTTCATCAGTTTCGTATTGCGACTTGTTGATTTTAGGATCATTGAGCAGCCGTAATAACTCTGTCTGAGGAAGCGAGCTTTTAGTTGTGGCACAGGCACTTTGAGCCATCGTCGTTGTCCAACTAAAGGGCAGAAAAATCGCAACGACGGCTGCGATCACGCCACCATGTCGAAATTCAAACAACCTCCAACATAGATTTTTTCTGATGCTGATCAAAGTGGCTCTCTCCCCGCCCAATTTATCTGCGATTTTCCCGCATCACTATTTCACATGCTCGGGCATGCTAACTTCTCAGCCACATGTAAAGCCTCAACGTCTGACATGCCGGACGATTTGGCCGCTCTTCTGCCGAAGTCCTTATTTGATCTGCCGTCATCGTGCCATTACAAGCGGCCGCAGCCTGAACCCTGTTCATTTCGTCGTTGTAGTCCGAGCGGGACCATATGAGTAACACAACGACCAGCACCGCTCCTCCAACTGTCGCCGATGGATGCAGGTATGGAAGCCAGACACTGCGGCAGATCTGGAAATAATCATTTAAATACAATAAGTTGTAAGTGGGTTGGCCGCTTTGGCTACGTGGCATACGGAAGAAGAGATTTCCGCGAAATTATTCAACTCTTCGGGTAGGTTACGATCCGGGCATGGGGCAACGCGATGAACTTGGAAGGTCATATCGAGGAAATTCGCTCTGGGGTGAAGGCCGCTCGCTTTGCTAACGAAGCTTCTGTTTCCCAGGGCATTGTCCTGCGTCTTTTGCATGCCCTGGGTTGGCCCGCCTACGACACGCAAATCATTATTCCGGAATATTCACTCGAAGGGCGCCGGGTCGATTTCGCCCTGTGCCATCCCGCCGGCAAACCAGTTGCCTTTATCGAGGTCAAACAACTGGGGCAAAGCGAGGGTGCCGAGCGCCAGCTCTTCGAGTATGCGTTTCACAAGGGCATTCCGCTCGCAATTCTTACTGACGGCCAGGAGTGGAACTTCTTTTTGCCGGGCGAGCAAGGAGACTATGGGGAACGGCGAGTGTACAAGCTCGATATCGTCGAGCGGGATCTTCCAGAATGCGTGCTTCGACTCAACCGCTATCTTAAACATGACGCAGTAGTCTCAGGAGAAGCGATAGAGGCCGCTAGGTCTGATTACCGCAATGTCTCACGGGAAAGGCAAATTAATGCAACTTTGCCGGAAGCGTGGACTCGCCTGGTCGAGGATGAAGATGAGTTACTGCTTGAACTCGTCGCGGACCGAGCTGAAAGCCTATGCGGATTTAAACCTGACCCAGACACCGTTGCAGCCTTTCTAAGAACGCGCGCATTTCCGCCGACCACTTCGGCGTCTAACGGCCCTGCTGCACACAAGCCAGCGCGTCCGCGAGAAACAGTTTTACCTGTTGCACCAGCCAATGAACGAAGAACTTCATCCGTAGCCGCTATCGGATTTTCGTTAGATGGCCAATTTCATCCGGCGCGTAACGCTCGCGATGCCATGATCAATATATTCGAAGTGTTCGCAAAACGTGATCCGTCTTTCTTCGAGAAATTCGCATCCCTTCCGAAACATGGGCGCACACGTAGGTATCTCGCTCGAAATCCGGATGAATTGTATCCTGGGCGGCCCGACTTGGCGCGCGATCATTCAAAACAATTGAGTTCCGGATGGTGGCTCAGCACAAATCACAGCCGAAGAAGTATCACTCAGATCATCGAAATGGCATGCAATGTAATGCGTTTGCGCTACGGAAGTGACCTTCGAGCGGAACTAGGTGAATAGCGATGCAGGCGGTAAAAGCGCTTTTTCTATTCACGGCCGTGTCACTGCTGACTTCCACAACGTTCGTGGGACAGCCGGTTAGCGCAGAACCCGCATCTCTCACGGTGGCAATTTCGCTTGCGCCTGCATTGAATGACGGAAATATCGAAGGAAGCACGAATCTTCCGAATGGAACTAAGATGCAGGCTTCTCTTCAGCCGCCCCTTACTACGTGCCGGCCCAATTGCGGGTATGTCTGGGAAGGTAATTTCACGGTAACGAATGGCCATTTTTCAATCGGTCCGCTGAATGTGGCTCGTGGCGTCTATACGCTGGAGATAACAACACCGTTAGCCGAATTAGAACCCGTGAATGTCAGGTCGATCATTGGTTCGCATGGTGAAAACCTGAGGGGGCCATATTTGAAGGCGGAATTGGTTCCCGGTGGAGGGCCGACGATTGATATGACCGCCAACGTGACGATTAGCGGCTCACACACAGTTCAAAACAATGCACCTGCGCAAGCGCAAACCGATGAAGTATGGCGACCCAACCCACGAGAGGCGTATGGGCCATCGACTTACTGCAACTGGAACCGTACCGGGTTACCACCAGCACAACAGAAAATTTGCGCCGCGGAAGATCAAAAGAGCGTAGCACGGATTTATAAGGCAAAGCCGGGAGAAGTGCTTACAACGCTCATACCGAGCTGCCAGAGCGGCGGCGCATTGAGTTGCTCCGACGATCTCTATCAGAAAGTTTGGCGGAGGATTGAAGCAGACAATGGCGAGGTCACTAAGATCGATATGAATTCGATCGAGCACTTCAACAACGGCACAATTGATGTCGCGGTATATACCTACGTTCCAAATACAACATTTGATCCAACGAGATTAAGGCGTTTGCATTTCGACTGTCACGGTCATTTTATGGACAACGACAACATGTCCGCGATGATGGATGCCGCTCCGCGCTCTGTGGCGGGCGAAGTTGCCGCTATCGTGTGCGCCGGTGCGAAAGATACCAGGATGGAAGACGCAAATAAGGACAATGGAGCCGGCGAGTCGCCTGCGGAATATTGTGCGGGCTTTTCTGCCCAAGCGTGCGACCGAATAAAGGCGGTGTTCGAATCGAAAAGAACACCCGCGTTTTGCAAACCTGGATTTGCCGTAGTTGGTAACGAGGCTAATAAGGGCCTTACGCCTGAGCAAATCCGAATGTGTTATATGGCGCCACCGTCCCGTTAGTTCGCTACACCAAAAGGTAATCTGTCCGATGCAGCAGCGCGCGCGAATTGAACTCGAACCTAAAGCGCTCGGTGAGGTCGCCGACTGGATGTACGAGCGTTACAACAATCCAGCGGCGCAAGTAGCTGGGCAGTGCGAGTTCCTTCGCCGCCAAACATTAGCTCAGCAGGAAGCGGCGGCAGCGGCCGTAGAAACGGCTGAATTCACTCGGCGCACTGCACGATACATGTTGTGGTCCGTGGTTGTCTTGGCGTTGTCCGCCATAGCGGCGACTCTCATCTCTCTAGTGAAGTAGAGATAACGTGACGCCCACTGATTTTATCGCGAAATGGCGCAACAACCCTCTCACCGAGCGCCAAGCATCGCACACCCATTTCATTGATCTCTGTCGCCTACTCGATGTCCCGGCTCCCTATGATCCAGGTACGGACGCGGAAGAATATTGTTTCGAGCGCGGCGCGACGAAAACCACCGGCGCCGACGGCTGGGCAGATGTTTGGAAGCGCGGTTCTTTTGGCTGGGAGTACAAGGGTCCACGGAAAGATTTGAGGGCGGCCTATGCACAGCTACAACAATATGCTGTTGCGCTAGAAAATCCGCCACTCCTTGTCGTCTGTGACCGAGAACGTTTTCGCATCCACACTAATTTCACAAACAGCGTCAGCAAAATCTATGACATCGGATTAGAGGAACTGCTTGAACCGGACAAGCTAGCTCTTCTTAAGGCCGTGTTTTGCGATCCCGAAACATTGCGGCCGGGCAGGACGCGCCAATCGCTTACAGTTGAAGTGGCCGAGGAGTTTGCCACCCTGGCACAGCGGCTACGTGACCGAGGCAACGAGCCGCAATCGGCGGCACATTTTATCAATCGACTCGTTTTCTGCATGTTCGCGGAGGACGTAAAGCTGCTCCCAAATGACATGTTCAAGCGAATGCTTGAACATGCGGAGCATCGACCCGAAGAATTTCAAGACCTCGCTCGCGACCTCTTTCGTGTGATGCAGCGCGGCGGTCGCATTGGTTTTGAACAGGTCGATTGGTTCAATGGCGGCCTGTTCGATAGTGATGAAGCGCTTCCGCTTGAGGCGAACGATATAAAACTTGTTCTGCGCGTAGCGCGTCAGGACTGGAGTGATATTGACCCTTCGATCTTGGGGACGTTGTTTGAGCGCGGTCTTGACCCTGACAAGCGAAGCCAGTTGGGGGCCCACTACACCGACCGTGATAAAATAATGCAGATTATCGAACCTGTCGTTATTCGGCCTCTCGCTGCGGAATGGGTTGCAATTCGGGCGGAGATTGACGCTCAAATGAAAAAGGTTGCGGAAGCTCAGGAACGTAGACCAAAAATCCAATCGGAAGCACGCAAGGTGCACGCTGTCGCTCGACGGGAAGAAGAAAAGGCACGAAGGAGCGCGCAGCTTTTGCATACGACTTTTATAGAGCGCCTTCGCACGGTCCGGGTACTTGATCCCGCTTGCGGTTCTGGCAACTTCTTGTACCTCACCCTTTTGGGGCTCAAGGACCTTGAGCACAGAGCGAACTTAGACGCCGAAGCGATGGGGCTTGGACGCTTCAGCCCGACTGTCGGGCCAGAATCTCTTAAAGGGATTGAGATCAATCCATACGCCGCCGAACTTGCGCGAGTCACGGTCTGGATTGGTGAAATTCAATGGATGCGGCGCAATGGTTACGACGCCAGTCGTAACCCAATCCTTCGTCCACTGGACACAATCGAGTGCCGCGATGCGGTTCTCAATGCAGACGGAACCGCCGCGGAGTGGCCAGAAGCTGAGTTCATAGTTGGCAATCCGCCGTTTTTGGGCGCGAAGCTTATGAAACGCCGACTTGGACCGGAATATTCGGAATTGTTGCGGGCCGCTTACGTCGGACGCCTACAAGGATTTTCCGACCTCGTCTGTTACTGGTTTGAAAAAGCCCGCGCGCACGTCGTTGCAGGTAAAGCAAAGCGCGTGGGCCTCGTTGCGACCAGCTCAATTCGAGGTGGGACCAATCGGCCGATTATGGACTCCATCGGACGATCTTTGGCAATTTACGACGCGTGGAGCGAACAGCCGTGGACAATTGAAGGAGCCCGCGTTGAAGTTTCGCTTGTCTGCTTCTGCGCGCCGCAATTTGCTCCGTCACAAATCTATCTAGATGGAAAGCCCGTCACGAACATCAATCCCGACTTAACGACCGGAGTAGATGTGACGGTGGCTCAAACACTGTCCGACAACGACAAGGGCGCATTCATTGGTATTCAAAACTCCGGCCCGCTGGATGTTCCAGGAACCTTAGCCAGAGAATGGTTAGCTCTCCCGACAAACCCCAATGGCCGTAAAAATTCTGAGATTTTAAAACCTTATTGGAATGGGGATGATGTAACAGGGCGTCCTCGTGATCAGTGGTTGATTGATTTCAGACTTCATCAATCTCAAGAGGAAGCGGCAGCGTTCCAAGCACCATTTGAATACTTAAAGGCTGCAACGTATGTCCCCGAGCGCGGGAAACCGGAGGTTTCGTTCGCCAACTATAGGATTGTTACGGCGGGACAAAACTCCTCTTGGTGGGAGCCCCATCGCCCACGTCCGGAGATGCGGAAGCAAATTGAGAAATTGTCACGCTACATCGTAACGCCGGAAACTGCCGAACATCGGTTGTTTATTTGGCTCCGTTATCCCGTACTGCCAGACAAAAATCTCATCGTTATCGCTCGTGACGACGATACTACGTTTGGCATTCTTCAAAGTCGGTTTCACGAACTCTGGGCATTACGCCTCGGAACTAGCCTTGAAGATCGTCCGAGATATACGCTAACGACGACATTCGCTACGTTCCCTTTTCCTCACGCTATGACACCCAACAAGCCCGCCGCGTCTTTTGCGAAACTACCTGCGTCACAGGCTATAGCTACGGCCGCACGACACCTAACGGAACTGCGCGACGGTTGGCTTAACCCGCCAGATTTGGTCGAATGGAAGCCGGAAGTTTTCGAAGGATTGCCAGACCGACCAATTCCGGTATCGACTGAGGCTGCCAAGAAGTTACAGTCCCGAACACTGACAAACCTATACAATGAGCGGCCGACATGGCTCGACGCTGCTCACCGCGCATTGGATATCGCGGTGGCGGGTGCATACGGTGTGGACCCTGAGGCCTCAGACGAAGCGCTCTTGATCTACTTACTCGGCCTCAACCGCGAATACTCCGAGACTCTCTCCGTATAACAGGGACCGCATGGATACCGGATTGAGCCTACGACTTGGAATTCTTCGGCGTTATACTGAAAGTAAATTTCTAGAACCGCTCCGAGAACACAGTTGGACTTGGTGATGTCGCGAGCCGGCGTAATGGCCACTGCGGTATCCAGCGGTGGGCAAAAATTGTTGATGAAGCTCGGTGTGGAAGCGGTCGCAACTGAGACTGTCGTGCCGAAACTGAAGGGCTACAAACTATGAGCAGAGCAATCCTCGAACCTGGTCTCCACGCCGACCTTAAGGCCTTTCTCGATGGCGGGCTTGCTTCTGGCAAACTGCTGACAGACATTCAAGTAAAACAGCATATCAGCTTGTTCCGCGACCGTTTCGGGCCAGCCGTTCTGCGTGAGCTGGATGGAGAGCCGTTGTTGCGGCTGCTGCATGGACGCGAAGACAAGCAATCGAGAAGCCTTGCCTACTGGCTTGAGTTCAAAAACGACGACGAATTTCCTGGCAACCGGTACGGCGGAATCGGTGGCGGTTCTTCTATGAAGTTCGGCATTTACCAGCGTCAAGCCGACTTCGCATGGATGAGTGGACCGCACACGGCACCTCATGTGCTGACGCTCGATGAAGGTATCCAGATTGCGCGCCAGCAACGCGATGAGCTTGTCGCTGGCTGCAACGCCCTCGAAGGCCATAATCCAAACGATACATCTGACGAGGCGTATGCTCGCCTTCAAGCTGAAATGGAAAAAGCCGCACCTGAACTTTCTCGTGACGGATGGGCGCACAAGTATTGGTTTTTGATTCACCCCGACAAACTCGACGACTACCACAATCCTCGTTACCAGCGGTTCCATTTATTCAAACTATTGCAGATGCCGCCTGATGAGATCGGGGTACTCGATGGAGGTGCTCCACGTTTCAACTGCGCCGGTCGCTTCGTTTCGGTGGCGAAAGACTTGGCGGTGCCGATCACTACGCTCAACACTGTTCTGAACGAGCGAGATGGGGCTCTCCGACGTTACTGGCGCGTGGGAACAAAGGCAGGGGATACAGGCGAGAGCCAATGGGCAGTCATGCGCGACAGCGGGTTTGTCTCAATAGGCTGGCGCGATCATGTTCCCGATCTGTCGCAGGTAATCGGACAGGAAAAACCTGCGGCAAGAAATCAAATACGCGAATGGCTCGTGCCGAACTATCTTAATAAAGAAGGCACCGCTACGCGTAAGGCGGGAGAAATACTGAACTTCGCGCGCGAGATTTCCGAGAACGACTTGGTCCTCGCTTGCGATGGCCAAACTGTACTTGGGGTAGGCCGAGTTCGCGCGCCTTACGAATACGATAAAGAACTGGCATTTCCACATAAGCGCCAAGTCGATTGGCTTCTTCTGGAGCCTTGGCAAATGCCGCATGCCGAAGGTCTTCGCACTACGACTTTCGAGCTCGGCAAGTACGCTGCGAATTTGCTTGAGCTTGAGAAGCGTATTTTCCACCGGGGGCAGGCCGGACGCGACTTTAAAACCGGGTCTCGTGCTTCTCTGCCACACGCCGCGCTAACACTGCCGCCACTGGACCCCTTTGCGACCCGTGTCGAGAGCATCTTGCAGCGAAAGAGCCAAGTAATTCTCTATGGCCCTCCGGGAACAGGAAAGACTTACAACGCCATCCGAGTAGCCAAGGAGCTTGCCTCGCGGCGTGCCTTTCGCAAAAGTTTTGCAACGCTTGCGGACGCGGAGCGAGCGCTCATCTTCAACGATGCTCGGGGCGCAGGGTTGGTACGCCTTTGTACGTTCCATCCGGGTTACGGCTACGAAGATTTTATGGAAGGGCTCAGACCAAAAACCGTCAACGGCCAAATGATTTTTGAGCCGCGTGATGGCATCTTCAAACGCATTTGCGCGGATGCGGCTATTCAGCCCGAGAAAAGTTTCTTCCTGATCGTGGATGAAATAAATCGTGGTGATGTGCCCCGCATTTTCGGCGAGCTAATTACGGTGATCGAGCATGACAAGCGGGGCACTTCGATAGTTCTACCGATAACAGGTGTAGCATTTGAAGTGCCGGGAAATGTCTTTCTGATCGGTACGATGAACACCGCCGACCGCTCGATCTCTCTTCTAGACACCGCCCTTCGTCGGCGCTTCGGCTTTGCCGAGCTAATGCCAGATAGTTCGCTGTTGGGAAGACGTGCCGTCGGACGGCTGCCATTGGGTCCGTGGTTGGAAGCTCTGAACATGCGCCTACGCCGCAACCTACGGCGAGATGCGCGAAATTTGCAGATTGGGCATGCCTATCTGCTTCCGACGCAACCGATAACATCGGTAGCTGATTTCGCTCGCATTCTTCGCGATGACATCATCCCGTTGATCGAAGAATACTGCTACGACGACTTCGGAACACTCAAAGACATTCTCGGCGGCACATTGGTGGACGTTGATGCTGGATTGATACGGATCGAGTATTTCGAGCCAAACCGGGAAGATGATCTGCTTCAAGCGGTCTGGTTTGAGGAAATGCAGCCATTGGTCTTGGAGGAAGAACTGACGAGTGGATCGCCATCGCCAGACTCAGTCGGCGATGCCAGCGAAGAATCCGGGGATGAGGATGCCAGCGACTCTGCAACATGAACAGTCTGCTTTAGTAGTCAATTTGACGGAATGGGACTGGGCCGGCCCTTCGGATAACGCTGGGCTTAGGTCAACTTCGCTTATGGGCGATGCTGCGGCCAGACGGATCGCCGATGCGTTGCGTTCTAAAGTCGATATTCGCGAAGGATACGAAGGGCTGGAGATTTCCACTACCTCGTTCGTGGGAAGGGTGGACGTTGGCCCTCTGCGTATTGTGATCAAGCCGAAGTTGCCAGCGATGCCGCTTACACGCCTACTTCGCTATGCGTATGGACTTCGCGATCTCACAATCAAGGAAGAGACCCAGACGCCAACAGCGCGGGACGGATTGCAAGACTTGCTGATCGCCATGCTTGCGGCGGAGGTGGACGAACTATTGCACCGGGGGCTGGCGCGTTTTTATGTTCCGTTGGAAGATCGGTTAGAGAGCCCGAGAGGGAAAATTCTTATTCAAGAGTTGGTCAGTCGAGGAGGTCTTACAGAGGCGAAACTCCCATGTCGGCACTTTGAGCGCAGGGCTGATTGGCACCTGAATCAGGTTCTTAGAGCAGGTGTCATAGAAGCCGCAAAGTTCTGTGATGATCGCGAGGTTCGACGGCACCTTCATCGAAGTGTTGATATGTTTGGCGATGTTACAGCCCTGGCCGTGCTGGAAGCCAAAGAGCTTGATCGAGCGGAACGCGGGTTGTCTCGACAAACATCGTCATACGCTTCGGCGCTGACGATCATTAGACTCCTGCTTGAAATGCGGGGTGTTGCCTTTGGCTCAGACAATAAGCCAAGCAGCACACCGGGCTTCTTGTTTGATATGAACGTGTTCTTCCAGAGGCTTCTTTCTCGGTTTCTTCACGAGAATCTCGCGACTCGACGAATAGAGGACGAGTTTGTGATCCGGGAGATATTTACTTTTGCGCATGACGCTAACCCAAAGCGACGAACCCCACCAAAGCCGAGGCCGGACTACGGCCTGTTTGACGGCAAGAAGCTGATCGGATTTCTCGACGCAAAATATAGGGACAGTTGGACACGAGGGTTTCCGGCGGAATGGCTCTATCAGGCGTCGATCTATGCGCTCGCCTCTCCAAGCCACGTTAGTGTGTTACTCTATGCGACTATGTCGGAAGCGGCCTGCGATGAGAAAATCAACATTCAACAGCCGATAACTTGGTCTAACAATTCGCCGGGTTCTGTCATATTGCGCCCGGTGCCTCTGATCCAGTTGGCGGAACTTCTTGATCCTAAACGTATCCGCGCCCAGACCATTCAACGCCAGCAGTGGGCGGAAGATTTGGTTCGGCTTACTGTGCGCAAGATTAAGATCAGTCAGTTGGGCATAAGTCAGAGTGCGGCATGACCCTGGATCGCCCGCCTCAGAGTGCTTGCCGCGCGGCCCTCATCCAGAGATTTCGCAGATTGTCTCCCCGGATTGCATTGGATGAAAAGGGTTATGTCGGCGAAGCAACTTTGAACTTGATTGATGGGGTGCGTCTGGATGACTTCGAAGCGGATCTTCGTCAAGGGGATGGTAATGAGATGGAAGGGAAGTTTCTTGCTGCCCACTCGTCTTCGGCTCTGGCGGTCAACACCTTTGCTCCCTTCAAGAGGGATATAGCGGCGCTGCGGCTTCCGGGGGGCGTAGGCTTATTTTCCAGCCTACAGTTTGAGCGGAAATGTCCACACGGGCTTGTTGGGCGTCGCTCGCCGAACCTCGATCTGCTTGCAGAAGGCCCAAATGAGGTGGTCGCTGTCGAGTCCAAATGCCTAGAACATTTGGCTCCGCATACAGCCGAATTTTCGCCAGCCTACGGGGCAGAAATTATCGACGACAGGCGTCAGACGGCATGGTTCAGGGAAATGCAGCGCTTAGTTGAGGAGCCCCGCCGCTACCGCTGGCTGGATGCGGCACAGCTTGTGAAGCACGCATTCGGCATCGCGCACACTTTTCCAGATCGTGCCGCGACCTTGCTCTACCTTTTTTGGGAACCCTCCAATCCTGACGGATACCCAACTTTTGCGGAGCACCGTTCCGAGGTGTCGCGGTTTAAGGCATCAGTGGTCGGCAGCGGGCCTAAGTTCATCGCGATGTCGTATCCGGAACTTTGGGAACTATGGAGCAAGCAGGGCGAGCCTGAGTGGCTGATGCCTCATGTCAGTCGCGTGAGGGCGCGATATGGTGTCGAGGTCTAACCGGCACGCACTCCAGAAATCATCGATCACTTTCTTGCTTTTATAAGCCGCGCGCATAACCACGCGCTGGTGTTTTTCTCAATCGTGACGAAATTGCGGCAATCACGCGCATTGAAGGCGGATTGTTGAGGAACACGGTTCTGAAAACGTATGCACACTAACGGGTTCCTTGAATTGCGCATTGATCGTGCCTCAACCGAGTATGCGGTCCAGTAATCACAAACATATGAGCGCAGACGTTTTGCGTGGACTCGGAATGGCAGACACGCCTTAATTGTGCCGTCGAAGTCCTCTCGTAATACGAGCGTTGGGTTTGAACAGCGACTAGGCAAGAAAATATTTGCCAGCGCTGTGCCGGTGCGACAAGAAAAAGAAACAACCGGGGGTGTGGTGGTGACAAGTGCAAATGATTCATCTCGTCCAAACGGACCGAGAGCCCGTTCGTAATTCCTGTTGGTCGGATCTGGCGAGCTATCGCTGGATGTCCGATTTGTCCAATCTTGCTTGGGCATGGGAGTTTCTGCGACGCGACCCCGGTTATCGTTGCGCGTATAACAGCTCAGTCGCTGACGCTCCTGTCGCGGATGCGCCTGCGGACAGCCCAGCTCTGCGCTTTGGGCTGCTCCGCTTCGGTGATCCCGACCAGGATTCACTTCTAGCGAATGTCTTTTGGCGCATGAGAGCGTGCCGCGAAGTGCTGCCGCTCGCAACGTCACCTATGCGCAGTGGCACGGCAGCCAGCACGCTCAATCTGGAAAAACTGCAATGCCGGACAACGGTTTCCCAACTGGGGGAGGACCAGCGGCAGGATGTTCTATTCGCGCAGGATGGCCGCTTTCTGCAACTCGCCGTCTTTGGCGAAACCCCGCTTGCCGAAGCGCTTCTTCTTACGCCAGCGTTGCCGGCGCCGGGCTTCGCCGACAGCCGATTACTCGCCGTGCGACGCCTGACAGACCTTGTCAAGCATGGTTGGATGCGGCCCTCGCTCTATCCGCGCCAACAACGCTCGGAACGGCTGATGCGCGTCGTCCAGGCGCTGGATGGCTGGCAGGCCGAAGTATCCCACCGTGATATCGGTATTGCTCTCTACGGCGACGCTCGTGTTGAGCGCGATTGGATGCACCCTGGCGACAATCTTCGCGACCAAGTACGCCGCGCCATCCGCTACGGCCGCGATTTGATGGCGGAGGGATACAAGCGGTTTCTGAATTAAACGGCGCCATTGTTCTTATTTCAAAAGGTGACGGTAGCCATGTTCCGTCATCCAGCGCGCACGGCGCAAATGGCTGTCGAGTACGGATTTGGCGCGTGCTGGCTCTTTTGTGGGATCGATACCAAGCACGATGCGGGACATTTCTGCGTCACTCGCGCCGGCAGTGCAGGCGTCGAGCAGTCTTAGATAGACGACAAAATGTTTCCGATCGTAGTCCGTGAGTCCGTCGGACCACGGGACTTCGTTTAAGAGTTCAATGTCGGCTTTGCGCTTTGACACAATTGCCTCCGCGTTCCAGCATTACACAACGCAGATTTGGTGGCAGTTCGTTTTGAGAACGTAGAGCGCGATTCTGCTTCAATTAAGTCAAGAATGTTTCATGTTCCCTTAGTTCCAAAACATGGGCGCACGCGCGGCAGGCCGCGCGCCGGGCTCTACGGCGCGTACCGCGCCGCCGAGTCCGCCTTCTCATGTCCGCACGCTGGCGCTACGGACTTCGGCGGCGGTCTCGGCCTTCGGTAACGATCCCTTGCGCAAGAGGCACGGACAGCGCGCTGCCGCGCGCTGACGTTGTTTAAGGGCCTTCCCCCAGAAACCAGGGTGGGCGGCTCTCCCTTCTAGGCCCGCCGCGGCGAGCCGCAACGCGCAAGAGCGCGTCCTCCACTTCGTTCCGGTCCTTCGGATGCGGCCCGCCTCTGACGGCGGGCCTTTGCGGTCGTTTAACGCCGCCCACCCTGCTTTCCGGGGGAATGCGCGCGCGAGATTCGAGCAGGAGGCACCGCATGAGCCAGATATTGCATCAGTCAGAAGCCGTCCCGTCCCGGTCCAAGGTGACCCTGTATCAAGATGTTACCGACCGCATCATCCGGGAACTCGAACAGGGGCGGGTTCCTTGGGTTCAGCCTTGGGGGAGCGCTAGCGCGAACCTTGGCCTGCCGAAGAACGCCATCAGCGCCCGGCATTATTCGGGGATCAATATCCTCATTCTGTGGGATGCCGTCATTCAGCGCGGTTTCGGCGCGCAGCAATGGCTGACTTTCCGGCAGGCGCTTGGCCTTGGTGGGCATGTCCGCAAAGGCGAGCGCGGCACGACCATTTGCTATGCCGACCGTTTCATTCCGAAAGGCGAACACGCGCGCGCCCGCGATAGCGGCGACGAACCGTCAAGCATTCCGTTCCTTAAACGCTTCACCGTGTTCAACGTTGAGCAATGCGAAGGCTTGCCGCAAACCGCGAGCGAACCGCCGCAACTACATTGCGAAGCGAAGACCATACCAGCCGCCGAGGCGACGATTGCCGCCACGGCGGCAGACTTCCGCATCGGCGGGGGCGAAGCCTTCTATCATCGCGGCGACGACTATATCCGCGTCCCGCCGCAAACCTCGTTTTTCGAGTCCATCAATTATTACCGGACCTGCCTGCACGAGCTTGGACACTGGACCGGACACCCTACACGGCTCGCGCGCGACCTGACAAACCGCTTCGGCTCGACCGGGTATGCGCGCGAAGAACTTGTCGCGGAAATGACTAGCGCATTCCTTTGTGCGCAGCTTTCGATTCAGCCGACCGTCCGCCATGCCGATTATATCGGCTCTTGGCTGGAAGTGTTGCGCGGCGACTCCAAGGCGATCTTTCAGGCCGCAAGCATGGCGTCCAAAGCCGCAGACTTCATTCTGAATGTTGCTACCGCACAGCAAGATGACGCCAGCGAGGCGGCATGAACATGCGCCCGCGCATCAGAGCCGAGACGGAATGGAGCGAATGCGGCGAGCAGATGCTCGTTCCCGGCGTTCGCCCCGTCACCTTGCGCGAGCGTCTGACGCTGCAAACGAGCGCGCCGCTGATCCCAAGAAAAGCCCAGAAGCCGCTGAACATCGGCCTGTTCGATGAAGACGCGCGCAACCAATTGAACCTGTTTTGAGGAGACGCCGATGAAACTCTGGACCGTGCAATGCAGCTTCGCCTCATACGACGCCAAGACGGTCGTGGTCGAAGCCGAGACAATCGAACAAGCCTTGGACCGCGCCATTGCAGCCGCCAACGAAGGCGACGGCTGGTCGTCGCAGGATATTTGCGGCGACACGTTTGTGGACGCCGTGGCGCAAGGCAATGACGCGGACCCTTGGAAAGATTTCGCGTCATCCTTGCCGGTCCCCGCGCGATTCACCGAACGTGGGCAACCGCCGTTTGTCACCATCACCGTGTCAGGTGGCGTGGTGCAGGACGTGAGCATCGAAGGCGGCAAAGCCCGCGTCCATATCCACGATTACGATACGGACGGCGCGGACCCTAGCGATCCCTCCATTCAGACCGATGAGGCAGGCGACCATTTCACGCTGGCCGATTGGTCGAACGAACTTCCCCCGGTCACCCCGGCGGAATCCTCGCGCGCGGGCCAGCGCGCATCAACCCAAGAAAGATAAAGTCATGGAACTGCGTCACATAAACATCGAAAACATTCACGACACCAAGCTCAATATGCGTCACGACCGGCGACCACCGGACGTGTCTGACATCCTGCCGACCGTGAAAGCCAAGGGCATTTTACAGCCCCTTTTGGTCCGGCCCTATGCCAGCGGCGGCGACGATGCTGTCGAAATCGTCGCTGGACGGCGGCGCTATTGGTGCGGACGGGCCATCGTGGACGAGCAGGGCAGCTTCGCACCGCTCCCCTGCGCCGTGATGGAATCGGGCGACGACGCCTCGGCAATAGAAGCCTCGCTGATTGAGAATGCCGCTCGGCGCGATGCCGATCCGATGACCGAGCATGTCACCTTCGTCCGTCTCATCAAGGAAGGCCGCAAGGTGGGCGAGATTGCCGCCACCTTCGGCATGACGCAGATCATGGTCGAGCAGCGTTTGGCGCTCGGCAACCTGTTGCCGAAGATTCAGGACGCTTTTACGAGCGAGGAGATCGACGATCAGACGGTGCAATACCTCACAATGGCCTCCAGGCAGCAGCAGAAGGATTGGCTCAAGCTGTTCGAGAACGACGACGGCAACGCGCCGATGGGCCATCAGGTCAAGCAATGGTTGTTCGGCGGACAGTCGATTTCAACCACGGGCGCGCTGTTTGCGCTCGATGCCTATACCGGCCACATCATCGCCGATCTGTTCGGCGAGGAGAGCTATTTCGCGGACGCGGATATGTTCTGGGAGTTGCAGAACGCGGCCATCGCCGCCAAACGCGATGCCCTGCTTGCGGCCAAATGGCCGGAGGTTGTCGTGCTGGACGCGGGCGAACGTTTCGACCAATGGGCGTATGACAAGACGCCGAAGAAGAAAGGCGGCAAGGTGTTCATTACCCTGTCGCAGCGCGGCGAGGTCGAGGTTCACGAAGGCTGGTTGTCGCGCAAAGAGGCGCGCAAGGCTAAAGACAAGACAGAAGGCAACGGCGCAGAGTCCGCCGCTAAGGCGCGTCCGGCCATGACGCAGGCGATGGAAAACTATCTCGAACTTCATCGCCACGCCGCCGTGCGGCTCGCATTGTTGAAGTCCCCGGATGCCGCTATGCGGTTGCTGGTTGCCCATGCCGTTGCATCGTCCGGCAATTGGCAAGTGAAGCCGGACCCGCAGCGCACCCGTAGCAACGACATTCGCGCCAGTGTGGAACAAAGCCCCGCGCAAGCGGCATTTGCCGCAGAGCGCGAGGCAGTATTGGCGCTTCTGGCGTTGCCCGTTGACGATAAGGAGTTCGCGCATCGCAGCGGCGATGACGAACGAACGGCATCCGTGTTCGCGCGGCTTCTCACCCTGTCCGCCGAGGAGGTACAGCGCATTGCGGCGTTCGCAATGGCCGAAACCTTGGCGGCGGGAAGCGCCGCCGTCGAAGCGGCTGGCGTTCATCTTAAGGTCGATTCCCGCGAGGCGTGGCAGCCCGATGCCACGTTCTTTGAATTGATCCGGGAACGGGCAACCATCAACGCCATGCTGGCGGAAGTGGCGGGCGAGGCCGTCGCCAAGGGCAATGTGACGGAGAAGGTCAAGACGCAGAGGCAGATCATTAGTGACTGTATTGCGGGCAAGAATGATCGCCCGAAGGTGGAGAATTGGCTTCCGGGTTGGATGGCGTTTCCGTTCCACAGTTATGGCAACGGCGCATGTTCCATCGCTACTGCCGCGCGCGCGGTGGCTACAACGGTCTGACTCGCGAGCCAGTGACTTGTGAAGGCGGGCGGCGGCGAAAGCCGCCGCCCGCTTCGTTATGGGAACACACGCGAAGCCCCGCGCAGATCGTGTCCCGGTACTCGTATCGGTCGCAAATCGGGCACCCCAGACAGCCACAATATCGTCGGCCACCGCGCGAAACTCATGGGCAAGCGTCTTCGGCCCGAACGCGGGATCACGGCTCATTCTCTCAGTCCTGCCATCGCTTCGCCGTGGTCCGGCCCGCGTCTCTCATACGGCCTGAACAGCCGCGAGCGGCGGCGTGTCGCCGCCATATTGGGCGACGGATTATGGGCGGGGCGGAACGCTTGCGTTGTTCGCGCCCCTTGTGCGTCTTCGTTGTTTCGCATGACACGATGCTGATTGCGTTGTCTCCTTGGCTCCGCCGACCATGTCTCCTTGCTTTTTGGCGACAACCTATGGGCGGCTCCGTCCCGCTTAAAACCCTCGCTTCCAACTATTTTCCCCGCCGTGCTCGCCCCTTCGGTGCTTGCGCGCGGCTCCTCGCGCGGCGCTATCGCTCAAAATAGTTGTACGCTTCGGTCCTTCGCTGCGCTGCGGCCCAAGAGGGTTCCGCGGGCCAGAACGCCGCCCATCACGGTTCGCCATCGCAAGGGAGAATGGTCTCCCGGCGAGCCAAATGGAGACAGCAATGACAGCCATCGGTCACGTCACGAAGCACAAAGACGGCAGCTACAAGGGCCAGCTCAAGACACTTTCCTTCCGCGCCCCCATCGACATCCTGCCCAATACGGCCAAGAACGGCGACACGCAGCCCGACTATCGCGTCTACAGCCAGGCCGTCGAGATCGGCGCGGGTTGGACCAAGACAGGCGAAACTTCTGGCAAGGAGTATGTGAGCATGAGCCTCGCCGATCCGGCATTCGGGCCGAAAAAGCTCTACGCCAATCTCGGTCGCGCGGCAGGCCAGGACGACGAGAATGTGTTCGCCGTCATCTGGAATCCGGTCGATTAGACGAGCGAAACGAGCCCCGCGCCGCAAGGCGCGGGGCTTCGCGCGTATTCGTTCCGCATTCGCATACGGCGATAATCGCGAGTCCCGGTTTTCGCCGGTCCCTTACCGTCTCTTGTTCGCGCATACTCGCTCATGGGGGTACGACGCACCCTGTCGTACCTTCGTTCTTGAACAGAGCGAGGCGATTCATGGACTACAATGGCGCACGCGTGCCTGCTGCAAAACACACCAGCCCATTTCTCACAACGCCTCAAGCGGCGGACTTTATCGGACTGTCGGACCGCACACTGGAACGGATGCGGACGGAAGGAGCCGGCCCCGACTACCGCAAACATGGGCGCTATGTGCGCTATCACATCGACGATTTGCAATCATGGTCCACGGCCCATGTAATGCACTGCACGCACGGTGTATGAGGCAGAAGCGGTCGCCCAATCAATCCATGCCGCGCCCGCCGAAAACCGCATATCACGATCTCTAAGCGTCGCAATAATTGCGTCAGCCATCGCGATTGTGGCTTTGGCGACACCACTCAGAATGACGCCCCGGTTGATCTGGAACGCCACTGCCAGTGCGCCGGTCGGTCTCTATGAAGTCCGGTCGCAGGCAGCATTCACGCGCGGCGAACTGGTGCTTATCCGGCCACCGCAATGGGTGCGTATCTTCGCGGCAGCACGCGGCTATTTGCCGGACACGGTGCCGATGGCGAAGCGGATTGCGGCGCAGAACGGCGACATCGTTTGCCGCCAGCGGGACGCGATTACGATCAACAATCGCGTTGTTGCGCACGCTTTGCTTGCGGACGGGAAAGGGCGAACGCTACCCACCTGGTCCGGTTGCCGCAGGCTTGGTGAAGACGAGATATTTCCTCTGATGGACAGCGTTCGCGCGTCTTTCGACGGCCGCTATTTCGGCCCCGTTCCAACAACGGCAATCATCGGAAAGCTGGTGCCAATATGGACGCGGTGACAATGTTCGTGGCTTGCACTCTGACGCTTGCGCCGCCTCAAAGCGGTTTGCCCTGCGGAAGCGTGCCGGACCCATTGCACGTTACAGCCTTGCCGGTTGTCGCGCGCCCAGCGGGCGATATTTCGTCGGGATTTGGCGGTCATTTTGCGGCACACGCGGCATCCCTCATCGACCATTGGGAGCCTTACATTGCCGAAGCCGCCCAACGTTTCGCGATTCCTCAAGATTGGATACGCGCCGTCATGCACAGCGAAAGCGGTGGCCGCACGACGCTCAATGGACAGCCCATTACGTCGGTCGCAGGCGCAATGGGGCTGATGCAACTCATGCCGGGCACCTATTCAGACATGCGCAGTCGTTATGGGCTTGGCACCGATTCCTACGATCCCCATGATAATGTTCTGGCCGGCGCTGCCTATCTTCGACTGATGTACCAGCAATACGGCTATCCCTCGATGTTCGCCGCTTACAATGCCGGACCCGCGCGGTTCGATGGCTATTTGTTGCGAGGTAAATCACTGCCAAGTGCCACGCTCGCCTATGTCGGTGGCATCGTTCCCGGTGTTGAATTGACGAGGACGCGGCGCGGTTCGGCCTACCAGAAAGCGACGCCGAACGCAGCTCTTCCCGTCACCAACAACCATCGTGCTGCACCAAATCAGAGGCTTTTCTTCGCTCTAAATCAGCCTCTAAATGCGCAATTATTGCCAGCAAACCAAGAGTTAGAGTCACGGAATTCTGTGACACAGACCGGCGGATTGTTCATTCCGCTGTCTCACCCCACTCCCTGACAGATCGTAGGAGAACGTAAGTGAGCGCAGATGAGAGCGTGAGAGAGGGATTGTCGTGGTAGGGCAAGATAAAGCGATGGCGCCATAAATGCGCTATCGTGTTGTCTGCACATCTTTTTTTATGGCGCCATCCCCTGTCGGGATGGCGCCATACTGGCGACAAGCCATTGGGCGTACACGATTTGCGTGGCGCCATATTACCGACACACGCTTTCATCGCATGTTCGCCTGCAACGATCACGCTGATCGCAGAGGCCCGCATGGCGTATGACGACGACTTCAAGCCAAGGCTCGGAAAAATCCGTGGCACCAGCGGCAAGCAGGCGCGGACCTATTTACAGCGCGTCTTGCAGTCGGCGGCGCTCTCAGGTGGACGCAGTTCGGCGGCCGGAGCAGGTCGCTTTCACGGCAACCGGATCGGTCGAGGTGCTGGCGTCGGCAGAGTGCTGGCGGCGCGCGACCGCTATGCCAGCTTTCGGGTGCGCCGGGTCATCATCAAAACCCGGATCGTAAAGTTCAAAGGTCAGGGGCTGAAAGCGGCCAAGCTGCATCTTCGCTACATCCAGCGCGACGGCGTTACCCGTGACGGACAGCCAGGAGAGCTTTACGACCGTGCTAGCGAACGTGCCGACGGTAAGAGCTTCATCGAGCGGGCGGAAGGCGACCGTCACCAATTCCGCTTCATCGTCTCGGCCGAGGACGGCGCGGAATATGAAGACCTGAAACCCTTCGTGCGGCGTCTCATGGAACGGATGGAAGAAGACCTGGGAACCAAGCTCGATTGGGTCGCGGTCGATCACCACAATACTGGCCATCCCCATACGCATATTGTTCTGCGGGGGCGAGACGAGTTGGACCGGGATCTGATTATCGCCCGCGAATACATCACGCATGGAATGCGGGAGCGGGCGGCGGAGATAGTAACCCTCGATCTGGGTCCAAAATCCGATTTGGAGATCGAGGACCGGCTCAGCCGGCAAGTCGAGCAGGATCGCTTGACCGACCTGGACCGCAGCATACGACGGGAAGCAGACACTGAGGGGCTGGTGCGGTCGGGCAGCGGAAGCGGCGAAGCGATCAGCCAGAGCTTGCGCGCCGGACGCCTTCAGAAGCTCTCGAAACTCGGCTTGGCGGAAGAGATTGCGCCCGGTCATTGGAAGCTTGCGGACGATCTTGAAGCGACACTGCGCCGGATGGGCGAACGCGGTGACATCATCAAGACCATGCATCGTGAAATGTCAGCCCAGAAGGTCGTGCGAAATGCGGGCGACTATGCCATTTACGATCCGGCCGACCCGGAGGCGAAACGGATCGTTGGCCGGGTGGTCGCGCGGGGCCTCTCGGACGAGGACCAGGACCGGCACTTTGTCATCATCGATAGTGTCGATGGCAGGACGCACTACATCGACATTGGCCGAGGCGATGCGATTGAAGCCACGCCGAACGACAGCATCGTCGCCATTGCGCCCAAGCATAGCGGTCCCAAAGCGGTCGATCGCACCGTGGCGGACATCGCCGCCGCGAATGACGGGCGCTACAGCGTCGATATCCATTTGCGACACGACCCGACCGCGTCAGCAGCTTTTGTCGAGACCCATGTGCGCAGGCTGGAGGCCATGCGCCGCCTTGGCGGTCAGGTCGAGCGCGAGGCGGACGAAAGCTGGAAGATTGGGCCGGATCACCTCGAACGGGCGGCAGTGTTCGAGCGGAGCCAGGCGCAATTGAGCCCGGTCACGGTCGAGCCTTTATCGATGGTTCCGTTGCAGCGACAAACGGGCATCGAAGGCGCGACCTGGCTTGACCGCGAGCTGGTCGCGGAGAAGCCCGTCGCTCTTCGGGACTTGGGGTTTGGGCGAGAGGTCCGCGATGCACTGACGCGGCGCCGGCAATGGCTCATTGAACAGGGCTTTGCGCGCGAGGAACAAGACCGGACCCTGTACCGCGGAAACATGCTGTCCCAATTGCAGGGCCGCGAACTCAAGCGCGCTGCCGGTCAGCTTTCTGGAGAACTTGGGCTTGCCTATACCGAAGCCAAATCCGGGACGCGGATCGAGGGCGTTTATCGCCGTCACATCGATCTGGCGAGCGGACGGTTTGCGGTGATCGAGAAGAGCCGCGAGTTCACGCTCGTGCCTTGGCGGCCGGTGCTGGAACGTAACCTCGGAAAATCCGTGTCGGGGGTCATGCGCGGTGATGCAATCTCGTGGACGCTTGGACGCCAGCGCGGAGGTCCGTCAATTGTATGAGCTACGCCCCAGCGCCGGCCCATGAGCGTCAAGATAACTATGCCGCCATAGGGCCGAAGAGCCGTGGTCCTCGAACATCAACCGTAAAACGCCGCGCCGAAGTTTCGTCATGACGGCGTTCCAGATAGCAGAAACCCGCAAGCGATCGTTGAAAGGTAAGATTGCGCTCGGCCAAATATCGGGCAACGGCATTTTTCGCCCAATCATCGGCACGGAAGTGACCGCTGAAATAGAGGTCCGCAAAATCTTCGAGATCGTCTTCGTGCCAGGCACCTTCATTGCAAACGAGAAGCCGAACCGGCCCTTTCTCAGCCGGCGTCAACAACGCCATCTTGGCCTCAAGTTCGATCGTGCGCTGGATCAAACTCCAACGGGCTTTGAGGAACTGTGTGCCAAGCGCGGCGCCACAAAAGGCGCGATCCACGATTAGCGCAGCATTATCCGGAAAGTCGTTGGCAATACGAGAGAATTGTTCCCAGGCCGCAGTGTCGTTCTTCCACTGCGGCGCCACTGTCTTCATATCGATCCAGCTGCGCGCGCCGTCGGCCCAAACCACGCAGAAATCGATCGACTTGGGTGTTTGCACCAGCTTGGGCTCGTAGAGCAGCCGATCTTGAGACCTCATATCATCCAAGATGGCCGCGGCCGCGCTTAGTTCGTTGCCATCGTTGATGACGGATCGAAAGTTACCGCCCTTATGCCAGCGCGCCACACAGTCCTCAAAGCGCCCAACCATGGCCTTGGCACCAGCAAACCGTGTGTCCGCGAGAAGGCGCGCGACAACATCCACGCGCATACGGTCGATCCAGTCTTCTTTCGACGCCTGCCAGTCGATGATCACGAGAAATATCCGAATTTGGCCGAGAACATTAGCAGAACGCCATCGCTGTGTCGAGAGACGCGCGCGCACGGCCCAGTCTTGATCGGGTATCCGCCCGAAGAGACGTACATCTCGGACAGAGGGAATCGGGGTTCTCTGCGCGCCCTCCTTTGGCAGCAACAATCATGGCGGAGACCCACCTACCGTCTGAGCGTCGTTACGACGGGCGATTGCCCGTTGAACAACGGCGTCAGGTGCGGCAGCGGTTTTCGTTGCAAGGTCCGCTGTTTCAAATGGCAGCTTTTGGCGCAGGACGAACGGTGTGCAGTGCCACGTTGCATTCCCGCTTAGGCAAGTCGTTGGTGGATTTTCATATGCGTTTGCATGAGAGCGTAGCTGTGGCGGCGAGAGCGTAAATAAAGGCGATTTTCATTTTGAGACTTTTGCATCAATCCTGATTCGCACAGGAGATCGTCGTGACCCCCACCAAATTTCTTCTCGGTCAGATCATCGTGGTGTTCGCAGTCGCCATCGGCGGCCTGTGGTTCGCGACCGAGTGGGCGGCTTGGCATCTCGGCTTTCAACCAAGGCTTGGGCTTCCATGGTTTGTCCTCTACGCACAACCGATCTATCACCCTTGGTGCCTGTTCGTTTGGTGGTACGCCTATGACGCCTATGCGCCGCGATTGTTCAACGAGGCGGGCGCCATTGCCGCGACAAGCGGATTTGCGGGCTGCGCGGTAGCCGTCATCGGCTCGCTATGGCGCGCGCGGCAGAACAAGAACGTTACGACCTACGGCTCGTCTCGCTGGGCGACACTTCGTGAGATCGAAGATGCCGGCCTGTTTCGGCCGGCTGGCGTTTTCCTAGGCCAGCTCGCAAATCGCTATCTGCGCCATGACGGTCCCGAACACGTTATGGCGTTCGCGCCCACGCGCTCCGGCAAGGGCGTGGGTCTGGTTGTTCCGACGTTGCTTTCTTGGACGCAGAGCGCCGTCATCCACGACATCAAGGGCGAGAACTGGCAGCTCACGGCCGGGTGGCGCAGCCGCTTTTCCTATTGCCTGCTGTTCAATCCAACCGACCCGCGCAGCGCCCGTTACAATCCTTTGCTGGAAGTGCGCAAAGGGCCGGATGAGGTTCGCGACGTTCAGAACATCGCCGACATCCTGGTCGATCCCGAAGGCGCGCTGGAACGGCGCAGCCATTGGGAGAAGACCAGTCACTCGCTGCTGGTCGGCGTCATTCTTCATGTTCTCTATGCCGAAGAACAAAAGACTTTGGCGCGTGTCGCTAGCTTTCTGTCCGATCCGCAGCGCTCCTTCGAACACACGCTAAGGGCCATGATGGCGACCAACCATCTCGGCACGCCGCAAAGGCCCGTCGTGCATCCGGTGGTCGCGTCCGCGGCACGCGAAGTCCTCAACAAGTCGGAAAACGAGCGCTCCGGCGTGCTGTCCACCGCGATGTCATTCCTCGGCCTCTACCGCGATCCGACGGTCGCCGCGACGACATCTGCCTGCGATTGGCGCATCGCCGATCTAGTCGATGCCGATCGCCCGGTCTCGCTCTATCTTGTCATTCCGCCGTCCGATATTTCGCGGACCAAGCCATTGGTGCGTCTGGTACTCAACCAGATTGGCCGCTGCCTGACGGAGCGCCTGGAAGGCGACCCAAGCAAGAGCCGCAAGCACAAGCTGTTGCTGATGCTGGACGAGTTTCCGGCGCTTGGGCGGCTCGACTTCTTCGAGACGGCGCTTGCCTTCATGGCCGGCTATGGTATCCGCGCCTATCTTATCGCGCAGTCGCTCAATCAGATCACCAAGGCTTACGGCGAAAACAATTCCATCCTCGACAATTGCCATGTGCGAATCGCGTTCGCCTCCAACGACGAACGCACCGCCAAACGCATTTCAGACGCATTGGGCACGGCGACAGAACTTCGCGCCCAGCGGAACTACGCCGGACACCGGCTCTCGCCTTGGCTGAGCCACGTCATGGTTTCAAAGCAGGAGACGGCGCGTCCTCTCCTGACGCCCGGCGAAGTCATGCAACTGCCGCCTGCGGATGAACTGGTGCTGGTTTCCGGTTTGGCGCCGATCCGCGCCAAGAAAGTGCGCCATTACGAAGACGGCAATTTCACCACGCGCATATCGGATGTTCCAGAACTCGGCGATGGCGTCTTTCGGGATCGCCCCAAACCGCGCCCGAACGATTGGGGTGGGCAGATTCGAGGCGAGCACGGCGATCTGGCCTCTGTCATCGACGGCGAACTCGGCGTCCCGAACGATGAGGGCGGACTTGGGCAGCAACGTCATCCGGGGCTCCCTGACTCCGAGTTGGTCAGAAAGACACCGCCGGATCACGTCACCGATCTCGGATTGGACGACGCCGAGGATGACGCTTCTGGACAAGGCCAAACAATCGAACGCTTGCGTGCAGCCGCAGGCATCACCCGTGCCCATGCGATGAACGAAGGCGAACATCATCGCAGCGGCGACGACGATCTTCTACCGGCATTTTAGGGAATCCCGATGAAACCGCGCCATCATGTCTATCTCGACGAGGAATTGACGGAACGTTTGGACGCCCTGGCGGCCAAGCCGGGTTCCTCCAAATCCGCGATTGTCGCCGATGCGCTGAAATCCTATCTCGGCCGCCGCGCCGCGCGCGAGCTCGACGATCTTCTCAGAGTGCGGCTCGACCGCTTCGGCAACCAGCTCGGCCGCATCGAGCGCGACCAACAAGTTGTGATGGAGAGCCTGGCACTCTTCATCCGCTATCAGTTCATGGTGACAGCGCCGGTCCCCGAGGCCGATCTGCCGGCAGCGCGCGCCGCCGCGCAGGAACGGTTTCAAGCCTTCATCGATCAGGTGGGCCGCCGCTTGGCGGCTGGCAAACGCACGGCAGCCGAAGTGGTCGCCAAAATCACGCCAGAGGGCGTCACTCTCGCGCCATCGGCAAAGGTGGAGGCAGCGGAATGAGCGCGGTTGGTGGACATGCCGAAAGCCGCGAACGTCGCCGCGCCATGCTGCGCACGGCGATGGGTGCGGAGATCGCTACCGCGCTCAGCGATCCCTTGGTCATAGAAGTCATGGTCAATCCCGATGGCGCTCTGCGGCTGGACCGGCTTGGCGAGGGTCGTATCGACACCGGCACGCGGCTGGCGGCAACGGATGTGGAAAGGATCATCCGGCTTGTCGCCTCCCATGTGCGTCTGGAGGCGCATGCGGACAGTCCCATTATCAGCGCCGAACTGCCGCCGCGTGAAGACAATGCGGCCGGGGAGCGCTTCGAAGGCTTGCTGCCGCCCGTATCGGTTGCGCCGTGCTTCACGATCCGAAAGCCAGCAACGCGGATCTATACGCTGAATGACTATGTTACGGATCGCATCGTTTCGGCCCCACAGGCCGACGCTCTGCGCCGCGCCGTTAGCGAGCACAAAAATATCCTTGTCGCCGGTGGCACCAGTTCCGGCAAGACTACTTTGGCGAACGCGCTGCTCGCCGAGATCGCCACGCGAGACGAGCGGGTCATCATCCTGGAAGATACGCGCGAACTGCAATGCGCGGCGCCCGATTGCGTGGCGCTGCGCACCAGGGCCGGCAGCGTTACATTGGCGGACCTCGTTCGCTCGACACTGCGCTTGAGGCCAGATCGTATCATCGTGGGAGAAGTCCGCGGCCCCGAAGCCCTGGACATGCTCAAGGCTTGGAACACGGGCCACCCAGGCGGGATCGCCACCGTTCATGCCAATTCCGCGTCATCCGCCCTCTATCGCCTCGAACAATTGGTGCAGGAAAGCGTCGTCACCGTGCCGCGCCGATTGATCGCTGAAGCGATCGATCTGGTGGTGTTTATCGCAGGACGCGGACTCACCCGCCGCATCGAGACCATCGCCGAGGTGCGCGGATTGGCGGCCGACGGCGACTACGAACTCGTTCAATCAACCATCCCAAAACTACACGTCCTTTAATCAGACAGGAGAACCCTATGCCCGGTTACAGATATTTCGTCCGCCCTCTGGCTCTCGCGATTGCAGTCCAATCGATGCTCGTTTCCACCGCTTATGCGGCGGGCACGAACATGCCTTGGGAACAGCCGCTGCAACAAATCCTCGACTCCATTCAGGGGCCGGTCGCCAAGATCGTCGCCGTCATCGTCATCATCATGACGGGATTGACGCTCGCTTTCGGCGAGACGGCCGGAGGCTTTAGAAAGCTCATCCAGATCGTCTTCGGCCTGTCGATCGCGTTCGCCGCGTCGAGCTTCTTCCTTTCGTTTTTCTCGTTTGCCGGCGGAGCGCTGGTGCAATGAGCATCGAAGGCTTCGAGGTGCCGCTACATCGCGCGTTGACCGAGCCGATCCTGCTCGCGGGTGCGCCGCGCGCCATCGCGATTGTCAACGGCACCGTCGCCGCCGCCATGGGACTTGGGCTGCGCATGTGGATCGCGGGCCTTCTACTTTGGCTCATCGGCCATTCCATCGCCGTCTTTGCCGCCAAGCGCGATCCGGATTTCGTGGACGTGCTGCGCCGCCATCTGCGTCAGAGGACACATCTGAGATGCTAAACCTCGCCGAATATCGCCATAAGACGGATCGGCTGGCCGATCATCTGCCTTGGGCGGCGCTTGTCGCCCCCGGCGTGATCCTGAACAAGGATGCGAGCTTTCAGCGGACTTTTCGGTTCCGCGGGCCTGACCTTGAGAGCGCCACCGAAGCCGAACTCGTTGCGGCGTGCGCGCGCGTCAACAACGTCTTCAGACGTTTTGGCTCCGGCTGGGCCTTGTTTTTCGAGGCGGAGCGCTATGCTGCGCCCGATTATCCGCAAGGCCAGTTTCCGGAAGCCACGTCCTGGCTGGTGGATTGGGAGCGCCGTGCCGCGTTCCAGGAAGGAACGCCGTTCGACGCTTCGGGGCAGGCGAACACCGCGCGGCGCGAACACTTCGAGAACGCCTATTTTCTCACACTTATATATATGGCGCCGATCGATCATGTCGCGCGTGCCGAGCGAGCCCTGATCGAAAGTGACGACGCGGAGACAAACCGAGACTGGCACCGCGAGTTGAACGGTTTCATCGCCGAAACCAATCGCGCCCTCGATCTTCTCGGCCAGCTTATGCCGGAAATTCGTGCCCTCGATGACCGCGAGACGCTGACTTATCTGCATCGCACCGTCTCGACCAAGCGCCATGAGGTGCGCGTTCCGGAAACGCCCCTCTATCTCGACGCCATTTTGGCCGACGAAAGTCTGAGCGGCGGTCTCGATCCGATGCTCGGCGATACCCATCTACGGACATTGACCATCCTTGGCTTCCCGAACACGACGCGGCCGGGAATCCTCGATGCCCTCAACCATCTCGATTTTCCGTATCGCTGGGTCACGCGCTTTATCACCATCGACAAGACCGAAGCGACCAAGACACTCACGAAATTGCGGCGCCAATGGTTCTCGAAGCGCAAATCGATCACGCAAATCTTGCGCGAGGTTATGTACAACGAGCCCGTCCAGCTCCTGGATTCCGATGCCGACAATAAGGTGATCGATGCGGATATGGCGCTTCAAGCCTTGGGCGGCGACCATGTCTCCTTCGGGTATCTGACGACCACAGTGACGGTGTTCGACAAAAGCAAAATCGGCGTGGAGGAAAAGGTTCGCGCCGTCGAACGTGTCATCAACGGGCTCGGTTTCACAACCATTCGGGAAAGCCTGAATGCGGTGGAAGCCTGGCTTGGCAGTCTGCCGGGCCACCTCTACGCCAATGTGCGCCAGCCCCTCGTGCATACGCTCAATCTCGCGCACCTCATGCCGCTCTCGTCGGTTTGGGCGGGGCCGATCCGCAACGACCATCTGAATGGTGCGCCGCTGCTCTATGCCGAGACCTCCGGTTCGACGCCGTTCCGGCTTTCCACCCATGTCGGCGATGTCGGACACATGCTGATTGTCGGGCCGACAGGGGCCGGCAAGTCGGTGTTGCTCGCCATCATGGCGCTCCAGTTTCGCCGTTACCCGGATTCCCAGGTCTATTTGTTCGACAAGGGCAATTCCGCGCGCGCCGCGATCCTGGCCATGAACGGCGCCCATCACGAGCTAGGTTCCAGCGGTACGCTCGCATTCCAGCCCCTGCGCGGTATCGACGATGCCGGCGAACGCAGTTGGGCGGCGGAGTGGATCGCCACGCTGCTCGATCACGAGAAGGTATGCGTTACCCCGGAGGTCAAAGAGACCCTTTGGTTGGCTCTGACGAGCCTGGCCTCCGCGCCACCCTCCGAACGCACGCTGACGGGATTGTCGGTACTGCTCCAATCCAATGCGCTCAAATCGGCGCTTCTGTCCTACACGTTGGAAGGCCCGTTCGGACAGTTGCTGGACGCGGCCGAAGATCGGCTTGCTCTGGCAGATGTTCAGTGCTTCGAAACCGAAGGCTTGATGCACGAGACGAGTGTCGTTCTGCCGGTTCTGACCTATCTCTTTCATCGGTTGGAGGCACGCTTCACCGGACGGCCAACGCTCCTCATTCTGGATGAAGCCTGGGTCTATCTGGATAATCCGCTTTTTGCCGCGCGCATCCGCGAATGGCTGAAAGTGCTGCGCAAGAAGAACGTCTCCGTCGTTTTCGCCACGCAATCGCTCGCGGACATCGCCAATTCCTCGATTGCTCCGGCCATCGTCGAAAGTTGCCCGCAGCGTATCTTCCTGCCTAACGACCGGGCAATCGAGCCGCAGGGACGCGAAGCCTATGAAAAGTTCGGCTTGAACGACCGCCAAATCGAACTCATTTCCCGCGCCATTCCCAAACGGCAATATTATCTCCAATCACGCCGCGGCAACCGGCTGTTCGAATTGGGACTGGGGCCGGTGGCGCTTGCCTTCTGCGGGGCTTCGTCGCCCGCCGATCAGGCTCTTATCGATGGCGTTCTGGCAGAGAACGGTGGCGACAACTTCGCCGCCAATTTCCTTGGCGCGCGCGGTCTCGATTGGGGCGCGGCCCTGCTCGATCAATTCCAAGACAAACACCTGGAGGCTGCCGAATGACCCGTAAGAAACTCGCCACATTACTACTCGCAACAACACTCGCTTTGGGTGGGATAGCTACACCGGCGACAGCCCAATGGGCCGTGTTCGATGCCCAGAACTATGTCCAGAACGTGCTCGAAGCGGCGCGCGCGTTGCAGCAGATCAACAATCAGATTCAGTCGCTTCAGAACGAAGCCAACATGCTCACGGGCATGGGCAAGAACCTGCAATCGCTCAACGTCTCCTCGCTGGGCTCCATCGTTTCCGACCTGACACAAATCAGTACCTTGATGAATCAGGCCCAAGGCATCTCCTTCAACGTAAATGCCTCTCAGACGGCCTTCGCCCAAACCTATCCGCAGAGCTACACCGCATCCACGACGAATGGCACGCTCGCCGCCGATGCGCTCAAGCGCTGGCAGGATGCGATGGCGGCGTTTCACCAGACGCTTACCGTTCAGTCTCAGGTGGCACAGAATGTTCAGACCGATACCGCCACGCTCTCGCAGCTCGTGACGGCGAGCGAGGGCGCCGTCGGTAATCTGCAAGTCAGCCAGGCTACGAACGAGCTTCTGGCGCTCTCCATCAAACAACAGCTTCAGATCCAAAGCATGATGGCGGCGCAGTACCGCGCCAGCACGCTGGAGCAGGGACGAAACGCCGAATCCGAGACGCAAAGTCAAACGGCGTTCTCGAACTTCATCGGTTCCGGACAAGCATACACACCGCAATAGGAATTATTGAAGGACACGATGGACAATCTCAACGTCATCGACAACTTCATGCAGACCTTCATCCGCTATATCGATAGCGGATTCGGGTTGCTGTCGGGTGACGTTGGAGCGCTGACCACCATTCTGGTCGGTATCGACATCACGCTGGCGGGTCTCTTCTGGGCGATGGAAGGCGACGGCAATGTGCTCGCCCGCCTCATCAAGAAGGTTCTCTATGTCGGCACCTTCGCGCTGATCCTGAACAATTTTTCGTCGCTCTCGATGATCGTATTCAATTCCTTTTCAACCCTTGGCCTCCATGCGACGCAGAACAGCCTGACCGCTGCCGATTTACTCAGACCCGGCAAGCTCGCATCCACCGGCTATCAGGCCGCCTATCCGCTGTTGCAGCAGGCCGGCAAGCTGATCGGCTTCACCAGCTTCTTCAACAATGTCGTGACAATCTTGGTTCTGGTCTTTGCGTGGATCGTGGTGATTCTCTCGTTCTTTGTGGTCGCGGTACAGCTCTTCATAACGATCATCGAGTTCAAGCTGACCACGCTGGCCGGGTTCGTGCTGGTCCCGTTCGCACTCTGGGGCAAGACTGCGTTTCTGGCGGAACGGGTACTCGGAAACGTCATCGCTTCCGGCATCAAGGTGATGGTGCTCGCCATTATCATCGGGATTGGCACAACATTCTTCAGCACTTTCATCACGGCCCTGCAGGGCCATGACCCAAGTCTTGCGGATGCCATGTCTTTGGTTCTCGCATCGCTTTCGCTGTTCGGCCTCGCCATTTTTGGACCGGGGATTGCCACCGGCCTTGTCTCCGGAGCCCCCCAGTTGGGCGCAGGGGCGGTTTTGGGCACCGCGGGCGCCCTCGTTGGCGCAGGCGCCCTGGCCGCAGGCGGAGCAGCAGGCGCCGCCCGTCTGGCCGGCGGAGCCGGTCTGGGGGCAGTCCGGGCCGGGACTTCGGTGGGCGCTGGCGCAGCGTCAGCCTACCAGATGGCCCAGGCCACGTCCGGTGCAACTGGCGCGGCGGGCGTCGGGGCAGGACTGGCCGGCGTGGCGCGGGCCGGAGCCGGTGCCGTCGGCAATGCGGCGCGCAGCGCAGCGGGAAAAATGACATCGGGATTGCGCGATGCGGCGCAGGCCGGCCGAGAGGGTGCGTTCCGTGCCACGGGCGGCAAAACCGCCGAAAGCCCCGCCGCGAACGAGAACACTGGCTCATCATCATCCGGCAGCAGTCCTCCGGCATGGGCCAGAAAACTGCGCAGCGAGCAACGCACACGCGCTAATGCCCACGCGACTTCACAAGCCATCAAAGAAGGCGACCGGCCCGGTGCCTCAGCCAACCCGGACCTCGACCAGAGGGAGACCTAAATGATTTTCAAACGCACGCAGCAACGTTACGGACTGACCCCGGAACCCGCCACGCCGTACCAGCGCGCCGGGCAGCTCTGGGACGAGCGCATCGGGTCGGCCCGAGTGCAGGCGAAGAATTGGCGCCTGATGTCGTTCGGTTCTCTCGGCCTGGCGATTGCGATGGCTGGCGGCCTCATCTGGCAATCGATGCAAAGCCGCGTCACGCCCTATGTCGTCGAAGTTGACAAGCTCGGCGAGGTGCAGGCCGTCGGACCCGCAAGCCAAACGTACCATCCGACCGATGCGGAGTTCGCTTGGTATCTCGCCCGCTTCATCACCGACGTGCGTTCGCTGTCGAGCGATCCTGTTGTCGTCCGCAAGAACTGGCTGGACGCATATGACTACGCCACCGACCATGGCGCCGTCTTCCTCAACCAGTTCGCGCAGGCCAACGACCCATTCAAGGCGGTGGGCGAACGCACGGTATCGGTACAGGTCACAAGCGTCGTGCGCGCGTCCGACTCATCGTTCCAGGTCAAATGGGTCGAGCAAATCTATGAACACGACGCGCTCGCCAAGACCGAGCGCTGGACCGCAATCGTCTCGGTCATAACCCAACAGCCGAATACCGCGGAGGTGCTGCGGAAGAATCCGCTTGGGCTTTACGTCAACGGACTCAACTGGTCGCGTGAACTGGATACCCCATGAAGGAGATCGCCATGAATCGCTTTACCCGCCTTATCGTCGTCGTGCCCATCTGTTCGGTCGTGCTCTCGGGTTGCGCTGGCATGAACTTCCTTCCCTCTTTCACGCGCCCGACACCGGCCGAGGCCCATACGCTGGCGGCGCCGGCGCCAGCGCCAGCGCCAGCACCAGCACCACTGATACAGGTCGCACAAATCGTGCAGCCTGTGCCGTTGTCCCCCGGACAGTTGCAGCCACCGCCCAAGCCCGTGCATCAGGCCAAGTTGCGCCCACGCTTGCGTGTGGATTCAGCGAACCTTGCCGCGTTGCAGGAGCCGACATCCGATGGATACATCAATGCTATCCAAGTTTATCCTTATTCCGACGGCGTGCTCTATCGGCTCTATGCCGCACCGCAGGAAGTCAGCGACATTGCACTTCAACCCGGCGAGAGCCTGACCGCGATTTCGGCAGGCGACACAACACGCTGGGTCGTCGGCGATACATCGAGCGGAACGGGATCGGGTAAACAGGTCCATATCCTCGTCAAACCATTTGCCGCGGGCCTTCGCACCAATCTCGTCGTCACGACGGATCGGCGCAGCTATCACCTTCAGCTCGAAAGCACCGACCGCACCTATATGGCGGCAGTCTCCTGGACCTATCCGCAGGATGGTTTGGTGTCGCCAAGGGCAGATGGCGCTTTGCCGGCGCAAGTCACGTCGATGCAGTCGGGCCTTTCGCCGGACGATCTGCATTTCCGGTATGCGATCAGCGGGGACAATCCGTCCTGGAAGCCTCTTCGGGCCTTCGACGACGGAACGCATGTCTATATCGAGTTCCCGGCGACAATGGCCCAAGGGGAAGCCCCTCCCTTGTTCGTCAAAGGCGCCGACGGCAACAGCAACCTCGTCAATTACCGCGTCCGCGGAAATTACTACATCGTCGATCAGCTTTTCGACGGCGCGGAACTTCGCCTCGGCCAGGATCATCAGCAGGTGGTGCGGATAAAACGCACCGAAGAAACCCGGACAGCACAAACATCCACCCACTTCCTGGGAATTTGGTGAGGGCCACGCGATGACCGACGCTGCAATGCGAACAGACACGCTTAAAGTCGATCCCGAGAGCCTGGTGCTGCGGGCAAAGCCGCGCGGTGTCACGCGATTCAAGCGGCACGTCGTTATCGGCGTCGCGGCGATTGTCTCAGTCGCGGTGTCCGCAGCGGCTTGGCTGGCATTGAGCGCGCCGTCCCTTCATGTCCGAACCAACGGTCAGGAACTTTACAATGTCGACCGCAAATCGACGGCCGATGGACTGGCGTCGCTTCCCGCCACCTATGACAAGCTGAAACCGCCTACGCTTGGCCCGGCATTGCCGGGCGATCTCGGCCCTCCGATATTGCGTGCGCAAAGTGGACTGGGTGTAGCGCCCGCCAATGGTGCGAGCTTGGAGGACGCCGCACGCGCCGATAAAATGCATGTGGCACAGCTCGCCCGGCAGGCAAAGGAAGGCGGCGTATTCTTTCAGGTCGCCAGTAACGATCATGGCGTAGCGGGTGCGCTCGCTGGACTAGGCGGTCCGCAAAGTGGACCCACGAATGCGACAGGGGCTCCAGCCAATCGATTGACGCTCGACCCGACCCGCGATCAGAACGCGCAAGGACGCAAGCTCGACTTCGTGAATCAGCAAGACGGCCGAGCCATCTACAACCCACATGGCATCCAAGATCCCGTATCGCCGTTCGAAGTGATGGCGGGTACGTTGATTTCGGCGAGTTTGATTACCGGACTCGATTCCGACCTTCCGGGTTTGGTCGTCGCTCAAGTGACGCAGAATGTCTATGACACCGTGACGGGCCGGATGTTGCTCATTCCGCAAGGCTCAAGGCTCATCGGCACCTATGACAGCGTCATAGCCTATGGCCAAAGCCGGGCACTGGTCGTTTGGCAGCGCATCATCATGCCGGACGGCTCATCCATACAGATCGACAATCTCCCGGCTACGGACCCGCAAGGCTATTCGGGACTTTCAGACGATGTCGATTATCACACCTGGGCGCTCCTCAAGGGCGTCGCGATCTCAACGCTCCTGGGTATTGGGACCCAGCTATCGCTTGGCGGCACACAGCAAGGCGATCTCCTCTCTGCCATCCGCCAATCGACACAGGACAGCCTCAATCAGGCCGGGCAGCAGATCACGCAGAAGAATTTGAATATTCAACCGACGATCAAAGTACGGCCAGGTTGGCCGCTGCGCGTCATCGTTCACAAGGACTTGGTGCTACGGCCTTACCGTGGCTAAAGGAGGAATTCATGCCTGAATTGAAACTCGGCAAATTGCCGGATCGCAAGCCCGTCAAGATAACCATCATGGCCAGTGCCACGTTGGACAAGAAGCTCCATTCCTACGCCGAGGCTTACCGCGCCGCCTACGGCGAGGACGAAAAGGTCGGCGATCTGATCCCGTTCATGCTCGAACAATTCCTCGACGGCGATCGAGGGTTTGCGAAAGCACGAAGGGAAAAGGAACCGGCGAGTGAAGCACAAACGGGCGTGGGCGCGTCACGAACCCGCCCCAAGCGTCGAGAAAGTCAACCATCAACCGTGAGCTAAGGAGAACACTATGTCTGTAATCGGAACATTCACGCCAGCCAAAGATGGAGGTTGGGACGGCAACGTCCAAACCCTGACCATCAACACCAAGGTACGCCTTGTGCCAAACGACAACCGCGAGAACGAGAATGCGCCAGCATTCCGCGTCTTCGCCGGCCGCTCCGAACTCGGTGCTGCTTGGAAGCAGAGATCAAGCGGCGAAAATCCGCGCGACTATCTCAGCGTCAAGCTCGACGATCCGAGCCTGCCGGAAGCGATTTCGGCGGCGCTGTTCGAGGCGGCAGACGGCAAGGAAGCGCAACTCGTATGGAGTAGACGAGCGTAGCGTCAACTCCGTGCAATTGGACGACCCGGCCTTCGCCCGACCGATAGCAGCAGCACTTTCTTATACGGCTGATGATCCCGCCGCCTACTTGGTATGGCGCCGCGACGACGGCCGAACACAGAGGTAGCATGGTAACCACAGAGCGATCGACGCCGTCCGAGCCTGATTATCAGGGCCTGCAAGATCGCAGGCTTATCCCTGGCTCGAAAGTTTATGGCAAAACCGGATGTACGTCTCTCTCGCGCACGAGCATTTGGCGCGGGGTTCGCGAGGGCTGGTTTCCAAGCCCAGTCAGCGTCTCGCCAGGCCGCATTGCCTGGTTTGAGGACGAAGTAACGTCTTGGCTGACGAGCCGCCCTAGGCTGCGATCTGACCACGCCGCCGCGAAGCAGCGCGACCGCCTCTTGCCGGCAGCGCCGCGACATTAGAGCCGGCGCCACTGGGCGACGTGCCCACGATCCGGAATAGCAAGCCCTGCCATTTTGTGAGCGCGATCCGTTTGTCAGCGACGTACTCATTGGCATCGTAATGCTTCATGCTGACCGCTGATCCACCGCCGGCATCGGTGGTGTGGCCAAGGACTTTGGATCGAATAAACGGCAGGACCCCGATCCGCTCAGAGGTCAGTGCGGTTGAGCCTGTCCGGCGGAGATCATGTGGAGTTGCGTGTTTCATTTCCTTGGCGCCGATGATGTCCACCATCGCATGATAGATGCTGCTGGGCAGTACTCCCTTATTTTCAATGCGCCACCGCGGCGACGGAAAGACGTAATCCAGCTTATCGCTGGGACGAACCGCGATGGCTTCTTCAATTAGGTCTATGGCTTCGTCCGTCAAAGGCACCAAGTGTGGAATACCAGCCTTCATGCGGTCGCCAGAAATCAACCAGGTCTTGGTATCGAAGTTCAGTTCATCAAGGCGCATTCCGGCGACTTCGTTCTCTCGTACTAAAAGGAGGGTGCAAAGCTGAAGCGCTATTCCCATCGACCGGCTGAGGTAGAGCGGGAGAACTTTGCCCTTCTTGTTGGGCGCCAAGAATTTGGGCGGGTCCAGAACCGCTTGCCAGAATTCACGAAGCTCACTGTCGGTGAGTGTGCGGGTTCGGGGTTTGGTCGTGCCAATAACACCGAATCCCGTCGCCGGGTTGATGAGAATGAGATCATCGTACTCGGCAATTCCAAAGGCGTAAGTTTGCCGAATGACAGCTTGCACTTGGATGGTCTGGGCCTTGATCCCTTTGTCCATCAAATCGCGCAATATCTTTTTGACCGTCGAGCGCTGAATATCCTCGATGAACGTCGTGCCAAGCTTTGCCTTGATGTAACGCCGATAGACACTTTCTTCGTCTGAGATAGTCCGGTCGCGCTTTTGCTTCTTGCGCGGCTTCCAGTGTCCCTTTCGGCTGGCGTCGATGTAGGTGGTAAAAAGTTCCCCGAAGGTCCGCACGGGGGCTGTTTTGACGGCCTGACGGGTTCGGCGTCGCTCCGAAGCGGGGTCGTCACCAGTCTTGGTCTGGGCGAGCAACCTGAGGGCTTCGTCCCGAGCGTCGGCAAGTTTAAGAGCTGGATAGGTTCCAATTGTGAAGCGGGGCTGGCGCCCGCTGTCTGTCCGGTAGCGGAGGACCCAAGTCTTCCGACCTTGGCTGGAGACCCGTAAGACGAGCCCACTAATCTTTTGGTCAAAAATCTCAACCCGCTTGCCAGCGGGGGCCGTTAGCGCCTTGATGAAGTTGTCTGTCAGGTGGGGATTCGCCACAGGTTTCAGGCCTCCTTAGAACGTCACCGTCGGTCGGATCGATTGTCCTGGCGGGGCACGTTTGGGGCACACATGGGGCACAGAAAACCGAAACTGCCCGGATGCGTGTGAAACGACCTGTAACCCGATTTCCAAGGTCCTCTAGGGGACACCGATCAGGTGAAACAGCGGTGAACAGGCTGAAACACCTGTTTTTATTATTAGGAAACCGCCGCTCTATCCTGCTGAGCTACGGGGTCACGCGGGGCGAAATTGCCCGAGCCTACGCTGGGGAGCAAGGCTTTAGGGACGACCGGCGATCGAAAGCCAGCGCGTGCGGTTGAAGCCGCGGACATTCGGTATCCAACCCTTCACCCAAGGCTGCACGATGTCCTGCGTCACCATGAAATAGCAGGGCACCCAGGCGAAATCATTCAACGCCATCTGCTCGGCCCGCCCCATGAGCAGGCTGCGAGTTTTCAAATCAGGTTCCTGTTGCGCCTTGCCGATCAGCGCATCGAATTCGGGATTTCGATAAAGACCATAATTGTTGTCGCTGTTCGACAGCAGCAAGTCGAGAAAATTGCTGGCATCGTTGAAGTCCGCAATCCATGCCGCATTCGCGATGTCGAAATCATGCTGCTGCAGGCGCACGAAATGCTGCTGTAGTTCGACCGAACTTATCGAAACGTCGATATAGATCTGGGCCAGCATCTGCTGAACCAGTGCGGCGCTGCGCCGCTGATCGGGATTGGTGGAGGTCGCAAAGGTGAGGTGAAAACGGTGCGCCGGGCCATATCCCATCTGCGCCATCAGTGCTCGCGCTTTCGCGAGGCGCGCATCGCGACTCAGCGTCTGAAAATTCAGCCGCGCATTGTTCGGATAATTGGCGGTGCCTGGCGGCACCATGTTGTAGGCGGGTGTCTCCCCGATGCGGCGGACTTTATAAACCATCGCTTCGCGATCATAGGCGAGCGTGATCGCCTCGCGCATTCTGATATCCTGGAACGGCTTGCGGCTGAGATTGATCGCCAGATAATCGATCCCAAGATAGGGCACGCTGCGGATTTCGTGCGGGATATTCGCTTTCATCCAGCCGATGTCGAGCGCGGGATAGGGATTTTGCGTATCGATCTGATGGCCGCGAAATTCGAACAGCGCCGCCTGTGAATCCGTCGTGTCGTAATAGCGCACCGTATCGATGTGGACGTGCGCGGCATCATAGAAGCGCAGGTTCCTCGTCAGCGTCACGTGGTCGTTCGGAACCCACTCCTTCACGATATAGGGGCCATTGGAGACATAATTCTCCTGCCGCGCCCAAAAATTGCCGAGCTTGAGATAGGAATGGCGCGGAATTGGCAGCGCCGTCTGATGCATCAGCAATTGCGGCAGATAGGCGGCGGGATGTTCCAGGTGGACCACGAAGGTTTTGTCGTCCGGCGTTTCGACACCCAAGGTACGCACCGGCATCCTGCCGCTGTTGATCGCCTCCGCGTTTTTGACGACCCACATATTGTAGGCGTAAGGCGCGGCGGTTTTGGGGTCGAGCAGTCTTTGCCACGCCAGTGCAAAGTCATGCGACGTAACGGGCACGCCATCCGACCAGACGTGATTGCGGATGTGAAAGGTCCAGGTCTTGCCGTCCGGCGAGGTTTCCCAGCGTGCGGCGGCGCCTGGGATCGGTTGCCCGGCGGCATCTTCCGTCGCGAGGCCCATCAGCAGATCGCCGATGACATTGTCTTCCCACTGGCCATCGATGAAGTGCGGATCGAGACTCTTCGGCTCACCGCCATTGCCGCGATTGAGGTAACTGCCTTGCGGACCGGACGGTGAGCAGGCCGCAAGAACGGCCACGCAGGCGAGCGCAAAAAGCGTCCGAAAGCGGGGCATGAACGCTTTCGAGAAAAGGCGAATTAAACGCCGGCGGCGCCGCGATCGAGCGAGAGGTAGCGCGTGCGATTGATATTGACCGCGTTGTCGATCCAGTTTTTCACCTGCTTGGAAACAGTGCCGCGCGATACGCCATAGAAGACCGGCGCGAAGGCCGCGTCGTCAAGCAATATCTGCTCGGCCTTGCGCAGAACGTCATCGCGCGTATTCGCATCGCCGATCATGTCCGACTGTGCGACAAGCGAATCGAATTTCGGATTCGAGTAGCGGCCCAAGTTCATGTCCTTGGAAGACGTCTGGGCAAGGAACAGATAGTCCTTCGCGTCGCGATAATCGGCGATCCAGCCGGCCCAGGCGGCCATGAAATCCTGGCGGCGCATAGCGCTGTAGTGAACCTGCGAATCCGCCGGAACGAGGCGCACATTGGCGCCGATCTGGCTCCACATCGACTGCAGCGCAACCGCGATCAGCCGTGCGTCCGTCTGGCTCTGATAGGCATATTCGAAGGCCAGTGGATTTTCGGGGCCGTAGCCTGCCTCGCGTAGGAGCGCCCTGGCTTTTGCCAGACGCTCGGACATGCCCATATTGCGGAATGCCATTTGCGCCTTGCCCGAATAGTTGGGCATATGCGGCGGCACGAGCGCGTACGCCGGTTGTTCGCCTGCGCTCATTACGCGGCCCGCGATCGTTTCGCGGTCGATCGCCATCGAAACGGCTTCGCGCACACGCCGGTCGTCGAACGGTTTGCGCATTACGTTGAACTGGACGTATTGGGTGAGAATAAAGGGTGCCAGGTGCAGCACGCCGGGAATGTTGTCGCGCAGCCATTCGATTTCCGATGACGGCACGCCGTTGGTGATATCCAGTTCACCCGCACGGAAGCGCTTGATTGCTTCGGCGTAATCCTGCGTCGGATAGAAATTGACGGTTTCGATATTCACTTTGTGGGCGTCGTAGAAATGCGGGTTCCTGACCAGCGTGATGTGGTCGTTCGGCACCCATTCTTTCAGCACATAGGGGCCGTTCGTGACAATGTTCTCCGGTTCAAGCCATTGCGAACCGTGCTTTTCAACCACGTGCTGCGGCACCGGCATCATCGTGTAATGCGTCAGTAATTGCGGCAGATATGGCACTTCGAACTCAAACGCGATCTCAAGCGTGCCGCTATCCAGCGCGCGAACGCCCAGGGCAGACGTCGGCAGCTTGCCGCCGTTCACTTCCTCGGCGTTCTTGATCGGATAAAGAAGCGACGCATATTGCGCCGATGTTTTGGGATCGAGGATGCGGCGCAGCGAGAATACGAAGTCGTAGGCCGTGACCGGCACGCCGTCCGACCAGTTGTGCGCGCGCATTTTGAACGTGTAGGTCAGGCCGTCGGCGCTCTTGACGTAACTTTCGGCGGCGCCCGGCACGGGATCGGCCATGGCGTCTTCCGTCAGCAGGCCCATGAACATGTCGCCGACGACGTTGTTTTCCCAATTGCTCTGGATTTTTTGCGGGTCGAGCGTATCCGGCTCCGCCGCATTACCGCGATTAAATGTTTTGCTGTCGCTGGAGGAGCGGCGCATCAAAGCCGCCGGTTTGCCGGCAAGCGTAAAGGCCGTGCCGCCCGCAACGGCGGCAATCGCAGCGGCGCTCATCAATGCGCGCCGGCTCAACCCGGATCGGGTGATTGCCATTTTACCTCCTCGCGCCTCCCCCGGCGCACTCGCCTAGCGCGCGGGCGTCACCTATGATCGAGAGGGCCCGCCCGCTACCAGCCCGTGTATTTAGCCAGAAGGGAGTGAATGACAGATGAATCTGCGCGCTATTCCGGTAACCACCTTGATGATTCTGGCTGTTTCGGCTGGTGCCGCGTTGGCCGCGCCGCGCGACGAGGTGCTAGAAGCATTGGGAAAATGCAGTGTGCTGACCGACGATAAGGCGCGGCTGTCTTGCTACGATGCACTGGCGCCGCATGTTCGCGATGCGCTGAACATCCCACCGGAATCCCTGTCACGGCCGCCAACGGCAGACGAACAGAAATCTTGGTTCGGCTTCGATCTGGCGGGGCTGTTCGGCTCCGCTCCTGCACAGCAGACAACGCCGCAGCAATTCGGCGCGGAGAACACGTCTACGACGCATCAGAAAGAAGCCGTTGCAGAGCAGGAAGTCGACAGCATTAGCGCGGACATTACAGATTACTCCCTAACGCCATTCGGCAAGTTCGTCGTCTTCCTCGACAATGGGCAGGTCTGGAAGCAGATACAGGGCGATACGGACAAGGCCCATTTCCTCTCGAAGGCGACGGACAACAAGGTCACCATCGATCGCGGCGCTCTGGGCAGTTACAATCTGATGCTCAACGACAGCGCGAAAACTTACAAAGTGACGCGCGTGAAGTAACCGGCGTCAGACTGAATCGTGTTCGGCCACGAAATGGCCAGTCGTCACTTCGATCAGCTGCGGCCTGTATTGCTCGGCATCCGGATCATCGATCACTTTCGATTTGAGAAAGCTGAGTTGTGCGCGGCTGTCGAGCGGCGACGGCAGGTCGCTCATGAGCGCGGGATGCGGTTTTCCGCGTTCGGCCTTAGGATCGGGAACCGGAACGGCGGAAATCAGCGCCTTGGTATAGGGATGGCGCGGGTCTTCGTAGATCGAGTTGCGGTCGGCCAGCTCCACGATGCGGCCCAGATAGAGGACCATCACGCGGTGCGCGACCTGGCGGACTATCGACAGATCGTGGCTGATGAAAATCATCGACATGCCGAATTCGGATTGCAGCTTGAGGATCAAGTCCACGATCTGCGACTGAATAGAAACGTCGAGGGCGCTGACCGCTTCGTCACACACGATCAGCTTGGGCCGCACGATCATCGCGCGCGCGATGCCGACGCGCTGGTTTTGTCCGCCTGAGAATTCGTGGGGATAGCGGTTGATCCAGCCCGGATCGAGACCGACGCGGTCCATCATGGCGCGAACCTCAACGTGCACACGCTCGGCCGATAGCTCCGGGCGCAACGACTTGAGGGGCTCGGCGATCGATTGGCCGATCGTCATGCGCGGATCGAGGCTGGCGAGCGGATCTTGAAAGACAATCTGAAATTCCTTGCGCAGACGGCGAAGGTCGGGGCCGCGCAGATCGTTGAGATCGCGGCCGCACCAGACGACGGCGCCGTCGGTCTTGTCGACGAGTTTCATCACGGCGCGCGCGAGCGTGGACTTGCCGCAACCAGATTCGCCCACGACGCCGAGAGTCTCGCCCTGGCGCAAGGTGAAGCTCACGCCATCGACCGCGCGAAGCGGTTTGGTGCGGGTGAAGGGAAAGCTGCCCGTGCTGATAGGGAAATAGACTTTCAGGTCCTCGACATCGAGCAATTGCTGCTCGGCGCCAATGGTGGAAAGCGGTTTGAGCGTTTCGTGGCCGGCGCGCGTGGGCTTGTCGATGCGCGGCATCGCATCGAGCAAGGCCTTCGTATAGTCGTGTTTCGGCTTGTAGAAAATTTCATCGACGGTGCCGGTTTCCACCACGTCGCCGTCGCGCATGACCTGGACGCGGTCAGCCATGCCGGCAATCACGCCCATGTCGTGGCTGACCATGACGATGGCGGTTTTCAATTCCTTTTTGAGATCGCGCATGATCTCCAGGATTTGCGCTTGCACCGTCACGTCCAGAGCGGTGGTCGGCTCGTCGGCGATCAGAAGGTCGGGTCCGCACACCGTCGCCATCGCGATCATCACGCGCTGACGCATGCCGCCGGAAAGCTCGTAGGGATATTGCCGCATCCGGCTTTTGGCCTCCTGAATGCGAACAAGATCGAGAATTTCAAGGCAACGCTTCTCCGCCTCGGCGTAGGGAACGCGCTGATGCGTGCGCAACGCCTCGATGACCTGAGCGCCGATCGTCAGATGCGGCGTCAGCGAGGTCAGGGGATCCTGAAAGATCATCGTGATCTTGGAGCCGCGCACCTTGTTAAGCTGGCGCTCGGGCAGGCCGAGGATTTCCTGTCCGCGGTATTTCACGCTGCCCGTTGCGCGGCCGTTGGACGTCAAAAGGCCGAGAGTGGCGAGGAAGAGCTGACTCTTGCCCGAGCCCGACTCGCCCACAACGCCAAGGCATTCGCCTTCCGCTATGCTGAAGTTCAGGTTTTTGACCGCGTGAACTTCGCCGTCGGGCGTATCGAAACGCACGTCGAGATCGCGGACCTGAAAGATCGAAGCAGGCATCCTAGCGGTCTTTCGGGTCAAGCGCGTCGCGAAGACCGTCGCCGATGAAGTTAAAGCAGAAGAGCGTGATGCCCATGATCAGGGCGGGAAAGATCAACATCCACGGCGCCGTTTCCATATGACCGGCGCCGTCGAAAATCAGAACCCCCCAGGATGTCAGCGGTTCGCGGATGCCCAGGCCAAGGAATGAGAGGAAACTTTCCGACAGGATCACGGTTGGGATTGTCAGCGTGACGTAGACGACGACGGGGCCGAGCACGTTGGGAATAACGTGCTGCCGGATATTAGTGAGCGTGCCGACGCCCGCCGCACGCGCAGCCTCGATGAATTCCTTCTGCTTGATGGACAGTGTCTGGCCGCGAACAATCCGCGCCATGGTCAGCCATTCCACCGCGCCGATGGCGACAAAGAGCAAAAAGAAGTTCTGGTTGAACACGACCATCAAGATGATGACGAGGAAGATGTAGGGCAGCGAATAGACCACGTCGACGAAGCGCATCATCAACTCGTCCAACTTGCCGCCGACGAAGCCGGCAATCGCGCCATAGCTGACGCCGATCAGGAGGCTGACGAGCGTGGCGACGAGCCCAATCGCCAGCGACACGCGTGCCCCATAAAGCACGCGGACAAAGAGATCGCGGCCATTCTGTTCGGTCCCGAAAATGTGGTAGCCGCCGGCGAAACACGTGACGCTGCTGTCCGGCCACCAGGCCGGTGCGCAGGAAATATGATCGTAGTCGATCGTGTTGTAGGAGTAAGGCCAAACGAACGGCACGAAAATCGCGATGATCGCGACAAGTGAAAGCACGATGATGCTGACTAGTGCCGCGCGGTTGCGGATCAGGCGCCGCCTGGCGTCCACCCAAAGGCTGCGTCCCTTGATGTCGAGCGCGCGCTCGATGGTTTGCGTGTTGCGGTTGGTGAGGCCTGGCGCGCTCATTGAAACCTCACGCGCGGGTCCATGACGGCATAGAGAATGTCTGCGACGAGATTGAGGATGATAACGAACACGGCGTAGTAGATCACCACGCCCATCACCAGCGTGTAGTCGCGGTCGATGGCGCCTTCCACAAAGTAGCGGCCGATGCCGGGAATGCCGAAGATCGTTTCGACAACCAGAGAGCCGGTCAGAAGGCCGGCGACGGCGGGGCCGAGATAGCTGACCACCGGCAACAACGCGGCCCGCAATGCGTGGCGGAACACGACGACGCGGCTTGGCAGTCCTTTGGCGCGTGCGGTGCGCACATAGTTGGAGCGCAACACCTCAACCATGCTGCCGCGCACCAGCCGGGCGATGACCGCGATCTGCGGCAATGCCAATACAATGACAGGCAGGATCATGTTGGCGAAGGCGCCGCCGTTCCAGCCTCCGGCGGGCAGGAAAATGTTTATGCCGAAGAAATGGAGCCCGTAGATTCCGAAAATCAGCGTCAGAATAGGCGCGGTCACGAATGTCGGAATGGTGATGCCGATCATCGCCACGCTCATCACGCCGTAATCGGCGAATTTGTTCTGGTTCAGTGCGGCCAGCGTGCCCAGCGATATGCCGAGCAGAATAGCCAGCACGATGGCGCTGAAGCCGAGCTTCGCGCTTACCGGCAGTCCATCGGCGATCAATTCGGTGACGGTGAAGTCGTGGTTCTTGAACGACGGACCAAGGTCGCCATGCGCCAGCCGGCCGAGATAGATTCCGTATTGCTCATAGAGCGGCTTATCGAGGTTATAGGCAGCGCGGATATTGTGTTCGATTTCCGGCGGCAAATGACGCTGCGCGTCGAAGGGACCGCCGGGTGCGATCCGCATCATGAAGAATGTCAGCGTCACGATGATAAATATCGTGGGGATGGCCCCGAGTATCCGCCGGATCGCATAAGGCCACATGGAATTGTTCAATCCCCGCCCACTAACCAACTGCATGCCCCCTGCGTGGCGCGAACGTTGATGAGTATGCCAATAACGTCAAAGCGTTAGGGCGCACCGCCCAATCGCGGGCACATATTTGGGTTAAAGCTTTGCCAAAGTGTTAACCAAGCCGAACTTCGCGCCAAATCAGTCTGCATTCCGGCCAAATGTTAATCACTGGAAGGCAAGCGCAGGCCCGGTTCAAGCAGACCTTCGAAGGCCCGCGCGCGGACCAGCGTCTGCGTCGCCGCAATCGACGGCGCAAAGAAGCGATCCCGATCAAAACGGGGACTCTTGGAGCGGATAGCGGCATGCGCCGTCTCCAGCGCCTTCGAGCTTTTCAACGGCCGGTGGAATTCGATGCCTTCCGCCGCCGCCAGCAATTCGACCGCCAGAATGTTTGCCGTATTGGCGTTCATCTGCTGCAGGCGGCGGGCGGCGAACGTCGCCATCGAGACGAAGTCTTCCTGATTGGCGGATGTCGGCAACGAGTCCACCGAAGCCGGATGCGCCAGGGACTTGTTCTCGGATGCCAGCGCCGCCGCGGTTACATGCGCGATCATGAAGCCCGAATTGACGCCGCTCTCGGAGGCGAGAAACGGCGGAAGCCCGCTCAGCGATGAATCTATAAGAAGTGCGGTGCGCCGCTCGGACAGCGCGCCGATCTCCGAAATCGCGATGGCCAACGCATCGGCGGCGATGGCGATGGGTTCGGCATGGAAATTTCCACCCGAAAGAATGTCGCCGCCATCGAAGATCAGTGGATTGTCGGTCGCCGCATTGGCTTCGATGGCGAATGTGCCGGCGACATAGCGCAGCATGTCGAGGCACGGCCCCAGCACCTGCGGCTGGCAGCGGATGGAATAAGGATCCTGCACACGGTCGCATTCCAGATGGGACGTGCGGATCGCGCTTCCCGCCATCAGCGCGCGCAGCGCGGCGGCGCATTCGATCTGGCCGGGCTGACCGCGCGCGTCGTGAATACGCGCATCGAAGGGCGTGTCGCTGCCTTTGATCGCATCGGTGGACAGCGCGCCGGCAATAAAAGCTGCTTCCAAATTGGCTTCCCCGCCGAACAGACCGACGAGCGCCAATGCGGTCGAGACCTGCGTACCGTTGAGCAGCGCGAGGCCTTCCTTGGCTTCCAGTTCCAGCGGTTGAAGACCGGATCGCTTCAACGCTTCGCCGCCTTCGAGCCGTTCGCCGTTCAGATGCGCATGGCCTTCGCCAATGAGCACACAGGACATATGCGCGAGCGGTGCCAGATCGCCAGACGCGCCGACAGAGCCTTGCCCCGGAATTTCCGGCAACACGCCTTTGTTCAAAAGATCGAGCAGCCGCTCGACGACCATGCGCCGCACGCCGGAATGGCCGCGCGCAAGGCTCGCCACTTTCAGCGCAACGACCAGACGCACCACCGAATCCGAAAGCGGTTCGCCCACCCCTGTTGCATGTGACAGAACAAGGTTGCGCTGCAGCCGTTTTAGATCGGCATCGGGAATGCGCGTCTGGGCCAGTTTGCCGAAGCCGGTATTCACGCCATAGATCGCCTCTCCCGACGCGAGTGCTTTTTCAAGCGTGGCGCGGCTGCGGTCGATGGACGTCCATGCGGTTGGTGCCAGCGCAACGCTGCCCGCGCGCCCTTCCGCGATGCACCGCCATAAAGACAGTTTTGCGTTTCCCGGTTCGATGATGGTGTCGGCCATGTGTCCGATAAACCTCGATAGCGGATGCCTTTTCGCCTTCCGCGCGATTCGCCGCAAGGGCGCCGTTGCGGCACCGGCTTGACGGCTGCGCGCACGCAAGGATCAGTTGCGCCAACCGCTATTCCCGAAAGGAAAGACCATGAGCCTGCCCAAGGTGCTTCAGGGCACCCTTCGCATTCCGGTGATCGGCTCGCCGCTGTTCATTGTTTCCGGACCGGAGCTTGTCATTGCGCAATGCAAGGCTGGAATCGTGGGCTCGTTCCCGGCGCTGAACGCGCGGCCCGAGCCCGTGCTGGAAGAATGGATTATCCGCATCAAGACAGAGCTGGCCGAATTCGAGCGCAGCACCAGCAAGAAAGCCGCGCCGTTCGCCGTGAACCAGATTTGCCATGTCTCCAACGACCGGCTTCCGCACGATATCGAGGTCTGCAAACGTCAGGAAGTGCCGATCATCATCACCTCCCTTCGCGCACCGAAGGAAGTTGTAGAGGCGACGCATTCCTATGGCGGCGTGGTGTTCCACGACGTCATCAACGTCCGCCATGCGAAGAAGGCGGTGGATGGAGGCGTCGATGGTCTCATTCCAGTTTGCGCAGGTGCAGGCGGTCATGCAGGTGTGATGAGCCCGTTCGCGCTGGTGGCCGAACTGCGCATATTCTGGCGGGGCACTATCGCGCTCTCCGGTTCGATCGCGAATGGGCGGTCGGTTTTGGCAGCGCAGGCGCTGGGCGCGGATCTCGCCTATATGGGCACGCGCTTCATCGCCACGCGGGAAGCGAATGCGCCGGCGGCTTATAAAGCAGCGCTTGTGGAAGCGTCGGGTGGTGGCGACATCATCTATTCCAACCTGTTCACCGGCGTGCATGGAAACTATCTGCGTTCGTCGGTGATTGCAGCGGGTCTCGATCCCGACAATCTTCCGGAGTCCGACAAGTCGAAGATGAATTTCGGCTCAGGCGGCAACACCAAACAGAAGGCATGGCGGGACATTTGGGGCGCGGGGCAGGGCGTGGGCCAAATTGGCGATGCGCCCACCGTGCAGGAATTGGTGGATCGCCTCGCTGCAGAATATGAAGAGGCCAGGCAGGCGCTCGCGGCATAGGCGAGATTTTGGCGCCGCTTTTAGCCCGGAGTGAGGAAAACCCTTGTGCCGAACCATCGCCTTGATTTTGCTGTGGCGCGATCCTAGTTTCCGGCCCCTTCGCTCGTCTTGAAACGGGCCCGTGCAGTTGTAGCTCAGTTGGTTAGAGCGCCGGATTGTGGATCCGGAGGTCGGTGGTTCGAACCCACCCAACTGTACCAATTTATCCATATATATCAGTAAATTGTCAGAGTAACCCACTTCGTCGCAGTTGCGATGACGATTACGGTAAGCGTCCGGTAAGCAAATTGGTCATTCAAAGATTAGCCCGACAGATTTCGGGTTTAAACGCGAACCAGTTGACCGAAGCCAGGGGAATCGCGTGCCACGGACCAATGACTATCGCGGCCGGAAAGCAGCGGCGGACATCCATCGATTCCGAGCCTTCGTCAAAGCCAGCTTGCCCCCTCAGGCACCCGAATTTGATAACATCGCTCCTTCTTCCCAGAACCCGGAATCCGAATTTGCTTCGTGAGCTTACCGTTTGGGTTTTGGGACATACACGCAAGCCACCGAGAGGCGCCTGGTCGGTGCAGCTTGGCGGCCATGCGCCTCGAATCATTCAAGTGGCCGACAAGCTCGATCCGTGGTCTGGCGCGATTGAGCGCCATCTGGATCGTCTCAAAAGGCCCAGGCGAAGTGCAATGATAAAATGTAAAAATTGTCCACACAGCTTGTTTCGAGGCAGCAGGTGCGAGCGCGAGAATTAGACAGCGCTCGTGCTCAACATGCGCTTCTAGACCTCTGGGCACACGGACTATAGTGGCGCCACTAAGTTCCTTTCCCGTTTGCGCATTCGGGAAGCGTCTTTCGGTGCTAACGAAGTCGCCGGACTTTCGCGGCTGAAATTATCGTAGCCCAAGCTTTGTGCAGCGGAGCCGCAAATCTTGCCAATTCGGTCATAGTTGTCACCGAAAAAGCGGCGCGGGAGCTCCGAAATCGGGTCTCGGCGCTGATAGTCAATTTCAAGAAGCGGGGTTACATCTGCGACGACCTTGAGCCCGAATGCATTCGCGAGCTGCTCGATTTTCTCCTTTTTCGCGCGCAAGAAATCCTCGTAACGAATGAGAACAAAATTTTCGCGACGGCTTTGCAATATCTCAACAGCGCGTAGCCAGCGATGCGCGAGTATTTCGACATAATGGGAGTTTGGCGCATTGAGATCCTTGCCGGAAAGGATTTTGCGCCAGGTTGGATTTAACCGCGTTCTGGCCGGGAGTGCGTCTAGAGCGGTTTTGGAATGAGTTGACTCGGAGAGGGATTCCCATCGGGAGGTGGTTGGGCGAATCTCGGGATCACATCTGATTCGGGGGTCGCTGATGACACAAGCCTATTCTCAGGATTTGCGTATC
>Ga0209483_1000122_pt1 | contig 75346 bp, 69 predicted proteins | sample NGEPerA_FD_184508 | JGI IMG/M metagenome (GOLD analysis project Ga0209483, IMG submission 184508) | Arctic peat soil microbial communities from the Barrow Environmental Observatory site, Barrow, Alaska, USA - NGEE PermafrostL2-A... | ecosystem: Environmental > Terrestrial > Soil > Wetlands >... | reverse complement strand
GCCCCCGCCCGACCCCAACGCGCTCCCGCGGTTCATCACCGAGTTCGCCGATGCGACCTCGCAGGTCGTCGGCGGAAAAGTCGGCGACCGGCGCTTCGCCTTCGGCTTCTATCCCGACGGGATCATCCGGTTCGTCGACGTCGACGGCGGCCGGTACGCAGGCAAGGCCGAGAGCGCGCGCGCGCGGATGCGCGAGATCGACGGGATGCGCGCCTTCACGGTGCAGATCGGACAGGGCGAGGACCGCCGGCTGCAAGCGACGTTCACCGGCGGAAACCATGACGGTGAAACCATTGCGCTGGAACCGCTCGTCGGATGGACCGTCGCATGAACGTCCTCGATCGTCTCGATACAACCTTGCGCGTCGTCGGCGGCGCGCGCCTGGAAGGCAGCGTCGAGGTGCAAGGCGCCAAGAACGCCGCCCTGCCGATCATGGCCGCCGCACTCCTCGCGCGCGGCAAGGTGACGCTGCACCGCGTTCCGCGCATCACCGACGTCTCGGTGATGTGGTCGCTGCTCGAAGCGCTCGGCGCGCGCCTCTCGCTGCAGGACCGCAACACGATCACGATCGACGCCGCGAACGTCAACAAGTCGCGCGCGCCGTACACGCTGGTACGCAAGCTGGCGGCGTCGTTCGATCTCTGCGGCCCGCTGCTCGGACGTTTTGGGCGCGCCGAGGTCCCGCTGCCGGGCGGATGCGTGCTCGGCACGCGCGCCACCGACATGCACGAGCTCGCATTCCGTGCGCTCGACGCGGAGGTCTCGGTCGCCCACGGCTATCTGATCGCGAACGCGCGCAGCGGCCGCCTGCGCGGCGGCGAGATCGAGTTCCGCATGCCGTCGGTCGGCGCGACGAAGAACGCGATGCTGGCGGCGGTCACCGCCGAAGGCGACACGATCATCCACAACGCCGCGATGGAGCCCGAGGTCGTCGACCTCGCGAACTTCCTCGTCGCGATGGGCGCGAAGATCCAAGGACAGGGCGGCGACACGCTGCGCGTCACCGGCGTCGCGGAGCTGCGCGGCGTGGAGTACGAGATCATCCCCGACCGCATCGCGACCGGAACGCTGCTGATCGCCGGCGCGATCACGCGCGGCGACGTGACGGTGAAGAAGACGTTGCCCGACGACGTGCTTTCGCTGCAAGTCGCGCTCGGCGAGTGCGGCGTCGAGGTCACCAGCGGCGCCGACTGGGTTCGAGTGAAAGCCAACGCCGTGAAAGGCGGGACCGACGTCGTCACCGCGCCGCATCCCGGCTTCGCGACCGACCTGCAGCCGCAACTGCTTTCGTTTCTGTGTACGGCGCCCGGCGTGAGCGTCGTCGAGGAGTCGATCTTCAACGCGCGCTTCTCGTACGTCAACGAGCTGGTCCGCATGGGTGCCGACGTGCGCGTCGCGATGGACAACAACACGGCGCTGGTCAAAGGCGTCGCACAGCTCTCCGGCGCGCCGGTCGAAGCGCCCGACATTCGCGCCGGCGCGGCGCTCGTGCTGGCCGGACTCGGCGCCTCCGGCGAAACCGAGATCATCGGGCTCGAGTACATCGACCGCGGTTACGAGCGCCTCGAAGAGACGCTCTCCTCGCTCGGTGCACAAGTCCAGCGCGCCAGCGGCATCGTCTCGTTCAGCGAGCCGACCGGCACCTTCGAAACCGCGATCTACCCGAGCGTCTAACGGTCGAAGTCGACGGCGGCGCTGTTGCCGCCGCTGACGAGGACGCAGACGCGCTCGTCCGGTGACGGAACGTATGCGCGGGAGAGCAGCGCAGCGAACGCCGCTGCGCCGCCGGGCTCGGCGACGACGGTGAGCGCGCGCAGCAGCGCGTGCTGTGCGGCGCGGATCGCCTCGTCGGTGACGAGCACGACGCGCTCGACGTAGCGCTGCGCGTACGGGAACATCAGCTCGCCGACGCGGCGCGGCGCGAGCGAATCGGCGGCGATCCCTTCGGTCGGTGCGTCGACCGGCTTCCCGGCGGCCAGCGCGCGCGCGAGCGTCGGTGCGCCTTCCGGCTCGACGGCAACGATGCGCACCCGACCCGCGTACCAGGCCGCGATCCCGCCGATCAGCCCGCCGCCGCCGACCGCGACCAGCAGCGTGTCGAGTTCGGGAAGCTGCTCCTCCAGCTCGGCGCCGAGCGTCGCTTGTCCGAGCAGCGTCTCGCGCTGGTCGAACGCGTGCACCGGCAGCGCGCCGGTCGCGGCGACGTGCGCGAGCGAGGCTTCGAGCGCGTCGGCGTAGCGGTCGCCGGCGACGACCAGCTCGGCGCCGTACGCGCGGATCCGGTCGAGCTTCGCCGGCGGCGAGATGCTCGGCACGAAGATCGTCGCGTGCACGCCGCGTCTCATGGCGGCGTACGCGACCGCGGCTCCGTGGTTGCCGCCCGACGCTGCGACGACGCCCGCCGCCGGAACCTCGCGCGCGAGCAAGTTCGCGAACGCGCCGCGCGTCTTGAACGAACCGGCGTGCTGCAGCAGTTCGAGCTTGGCGTGAAGCGCGAACGCTCCGAGCCCGAAGTCGCCGGGCTCGAGCGCGAGCACCGGCGTCCGCCGGATGTACGGGGCGATGAGGTCGCGCGTCGCGATGACGTCAGGCCGGTCGATCGAGGGGGCGGTCACGGCCCTTCGACAAGCTCAGGATGACAAAAGGTTGGGGCCGGCCCGTCACCCTGAGCTCGTCGAAGGGTTCTGAGCGACAAGGTTGGCGCTCGCCAGGCACCTTCTGAGGATTTCGTGGGCGGGGCCCGAACCGGATGGGGTCGTTTTCAACGGCGTCAAGCAACGGCGTCGGCATGCCTCGCAGCCGCCGCCAGTCCGGGAGTCATCGTCATCGATATCGGGATCGATCTTGGAACCGCCAACGTCCTCGTCTATGTCAGGGGCAAAGGCATCGTACTGCGCGAGCCCTCCGTCGTCGCGAAGGACGTGCGGACGAACAAGACCCTCGCCGTCGGTGAAGAGGCGCGGCTGATGCTCGGCAAGACGCCGAGCAACATCCAGGCGATCCGGCCGCTGCGCGACGGGGTCATCGCCGACTTCGAGGTGACCGAGGTGATGCTCGGCTACTTCATCAAAAAGGTGACCCGCCAGCGTGGGTTCTGGAGCACGCTGTTCCGGCCGAAACCGTCGGTCGTCATCTGCGTCCCGGCCGAGATCACCTCGGTCGAAGAACGCGCGGTGCGTGATGCCGCGAAGCTCGCCGGCGCGAAGTCGGTCGACATCATCGAAGAACCGATGGCCGCCGCGATCGGCGCCGGCCTTCCGATCGACGGACCCTCGGGCAACATGGTCGTCGACATCGGCGGCGGCACGACCGACGTCGCAGTGATCTCGCTCGGCGGGATCGTCGTCTCGCAGTCGATTCGGGTCGCGGGCAACAAGCTCGACGAAGCGATCATCCGTCACATCCGGCGCGTCTACAACCTGATGATCGGCGAGCGCACCGCCGAGGAGATCAAGATCAAGATCGGGTCCGCCTACCGGCTCGAGCAAGAGCTGGCGATGGAGATCCGTGGGCGCGATCTGATCAACGGGCTGCCCAAGACGGTGAAGATCACCTCCGAGGAGGTGCGCGAAGCGCTCTCCGAACCGGTCCAGGCGATCGTAGAAGCCGTGAAGACCGTGCTCGAGAAGACGCCGCCCGAGCTGGCCGCCGACATCATCGACCGCGGGGTGATCCTGACCGGCGGCGGGGCGCTCCTGCGGGGGCTCGATACCCTCCTGGGAGAGGTCACAGGAATCCCGGTTATCGTCGCGGAGGACCCGATGTCGTGCGTCGCGATCGGCACCGGGCAGCGCGTCGGCTACTCCGGCTCGCACCGTTTTTGAGGCGCGACCTTCACTTCCGCGAGACCGTTCTGTAGCGTGATGAAACTTCGCCGTCCCGTCGCCCGCTTTGCCTTCGCGCTCGGCCTCGTGCTGGCGTGCGGCGCTGCCGCGCCCGCCACGGCACCGCCGAGCGCGCCGGCCTCGAACGGGCTCTCGACCCCCGACTACCGGATCGAGACCAGCGAGACGCACTGGAACTTCAACACCGGCGACTTCACCATGCCGCACCGCGTGCGGTTCTTCCGGCCCGGGACCGACGCCGTCGGCGACAAGGCGAACGGCAATTCGAAACAGGGGACCGCGACGCTGATCGGCAGCGTCGTCGTGCATGACAGCGGAAACGCGACCGAAGCCGGCGACGCGGCGTATCGCGGCAGCGGTCCGGCGACGCTCACCTGCGACAAGCTCGACATCGACTCGAAGGCGAAGCTCTACACCGCGACCGGCAACGTCCACTTCTCGCAGGGCGCGCGCACGGGCACCGCCGATCACGGCGTGCTGAACCGTGCCACCGGCATGCTGCATCTCGACGGCAGCGTGCACCTGAGCGACAACGGCTCGACGCTCTCGGCGGACTCGGTCGACTACAATCTCAACACCAAGGACGCCGACGTGCACGGCAACCCCGCGGCGATGACGCAGCCCGCGAACCGGCCGGCGCCGCCGCCCACCGCGGCACCGTCGCAGAAACCGAAACCGAAACCGAAACCGAAACCGAAGCCCTCGCCGACCCGGAAACCCTGACCCGATGCACGCGGCGCGCACGTCGTTGGTGGGCCTGGCGCTGATCGCGCTTTGCGCCGGTGCGGCGCCCTCGCCCGCGCCCTCTCCGAGTGCGGCGCCGTCGCTGTCGCCGGCTCCCGCGGTCTCCGCTTCGCCGGGTGCCGCACCTTCGTCCGCGCCGAAGAAATCGCTGCCCTCGCTCGAGACACCGTACTACAAGCTCGAGACCGACGATATCAGCCGCAAGGCGAACGGCGATTTCACGATGCCGCATAAGGTGACGTTCTCGCGACCCGGGAGCGACGGCACCGCGGATCGCGCCGAAGGGAACGACAAGCGCAGCACGATCACGCTGATCGGCAACGTCGTGATTCACGACAACGGCAACGCGCCCGAGGCGGACTCGAACGACGACTATGCCAAGGGCGGGCCCTCGACGCTCACCTGCGACCGGCTCGACGTCGACTCGAAAGCGAAAATCTACAACGCGATCGGTCACGTCCACTTCGAGCAGGGCGCGCGCAAGGCCGACGCGGAGCGCGGCGTGTTGAACCGCGGCACCGGGATGCTGCACCTGCAGGGGAACGTGAAAACCTCCGAAGGCGGTTCGTCGATGCGCGCGGACGAGATGGACTACAACCTGACCACCAAGCACATGGAGTCGACGGGAAAGCCGATCCTCATCAAACAGCCGGTGCCGACGCCGGCGCCGGGTTCCGCCTCGCCGACGCCGGCGCCGAAGAAAAAGCGCCGGCTGCCGATACCGATTTGATCGGGCTGTTCGACACCGGCGAGGGCGGGGGGCGCAGCGTTCGCGAGCCGCTCGCGGCGCGGATGCGGCCGCGCACGCTCGACGAGTTCGTCGGACAGGAGCAGATCGTCGGCCCGGGACGCGCGCTGCGCCGCGCGATCGAGTCCGATCAGGTCCCTTCGATGATCCTCTGGGGCCCGCCCGGAACGGGGAAGACGACGCTCGCGCAGATCATCGCGAACCAGACCGGCGCGCATTTCTCGGCGCTCTCCGCCGTCAGCGCGGGCGTCGCCGACCTGCGGCGCGTCGTCGCCGACGCGCGCAAGCTGCGCGCAGCCGGCCGGCGCACGGTCATGTTCATCGACGAGATCCATCGCTTTAACAAGGCGCAGCAGGACGCCGTGCTGCCCTATGTCGAGGACGGGACCGTGACGCTGATCGGCGCGACGACCGAGAACCCCTCGTTCGAGGTCAACTCCGCGCTGCTCTCGCGCTCGCGCGTGTTCGTGCTGAAAGCGCTCGGCGACGACGACGTGCGCGTGCTGGTCGAACGCGCGCTCGCCGATGAGGAACGCGGGCTCGGCAAGCAGCGCGTCGAGGTGCGTCCGGATGCGCTCGAAGCGCTGGTCAACTTGGCGAACGGCGACGCGCGCTCGGCGCTGAGCACGCTCGAGTTCGCGGCATCGGCGGCGCCGAAGCGCGAGGACGGCCGCCGCGTCGTCGACGTGCAGACGATCGCCGACGCGCTGCAGCGCCGCGCGACCGGCTACGACAAGTCCGGCGACTCGCACTACGACACGATCAGCGCGTTCATCAAGACGATCCGCGGCAGCGATCCGGATGCCGCGGTCTACTGGCTGGCGCGGATGATCGACGCCGGTGAAGACCCGCTGTTCATCGCGCGCCGATTGGTGATCCTCGCCAGCGAGGACGTCGGCCTCGCCGACAAGCACGCGCTGCCGATGGCGATGGCGGCGCAGCAGGCGGTGCACTTCGTGGGGATGCCCGAAGGGTTCTACCCGCTGGCGCACGCGGTGCTCTACCTTGCGACCGCGCCGAAATCGAACACCGTCGGACGCGCGTACTCCGCCGCGCTCGCAGACGTCGAATCGTCGCGCAACGATCCGATCCCGCTGCACCTGCGCAACGCGCCGACGAAGCTGATGCGCAACCTCGGCTACGGCGAGGGCTACCGCTACGCGCACACCGACTACGCCGAGATGGGCGCCGAAGGCGATCTCCCGCCGGCCGTCGCCCTCCAGTCGAACCTCCCCGACGCGCTCGGCAACCGCGCCTACTTCGCGCCCGGCAAACAAGGCGACGAAGCCCGCCTCCACGCCTGGATCGCCGCCCGCCGCGGCAGCGCAACCGCCGCCGAGTCCGATCCGTTCGGTGACGACACATGACGCGGATTTATCTCGATCATGCGGCGACGACGACGGCTCGGCCGGAGGTCGTGGCGGCGATGGTACCGTTGCTCGGCGGCGGGTTCAACCCGAGCTCGCTGCATGCCGAGGGGCGGGCTGCGCGCGAGGCGCTCGACGCGGCGCGCGAGACGGTCGCGCGCGTGCTCGGCGCGTTGCCGCGCGAGATCGTCTTCACCGGCTGCGGGTCGGAGGCCGACGTGTTGGCGGTCGTCGGCGCGGCGCGTGCGCTCGGCGCGCGCGGCCGGCACGTGGTCACGACGGCGATCGAGCACCACGCCGTCCTGCACGCGGTCGACGTGCTCGAGCGCGACGGCTGGCGCATCACCCGGCTGCCGGTCGATCCGCGCGGCCTCGTCGATCCGGCCGCGTTCGCCGCGGCACTGACGCCCGAGACGACGCTCGCGAGCGTGATCTGGGCGAACAACGAGATCGGCGTCCTGCAGACGATCGCGGAGCTGGCGCGGCTTGCGCACGCGCGCGGCGTCGTGTTCCACACCGACGCCGTGCAAGCCGCGGGTTGGCTCCCGCTCTCGGTCGACGAGCTCGGCGTCGATCTGCTCTCGCTCTCGAGCCACAAGTTCTACGGCCCGAAAGGTGTCGGCGTGCTGTACGTTCGCAGCGGCACGGCGCTCGAGCCGCTGATCGTCGGCGGCGGCCAGGAGCACGGCCTGCGGGCCGGGACCGAAGACGTCGCCGGGATCACCGGCTTCGCGACCGCGCTTGCGCTCGCCGACGCCGAGCGGCCGCAGACCGCGCCGCGCGTCGCCGCGCTGCGCGACCGGCTCGAGGTGGGGATCCTAGCCTCCGTTCCGGATGCCGTCGTCAACGGTGCGGGTGCGCCGCGGCTCCCGGGGTGCCTTTCGGTCGCCTTCGCCGACCTGCCCTCGGACGCGCTGCTGATCCGGCTCGACCTCGACGGCATCGCCGCATCCGCCGGAAGCGCGTGTGCCGCCGGCTCGCTCGAGCCGAGCCACGTCGCCGCCGCGCTCGGTCTGGACGAGCGCCATCGGCTCGGGGTGATCCGGCTCTCGCTCGGGCGCAAGACGAGCGCCGTTGAGATCGACGACGTTTTGCTGCGCTTGCCTTCTCTGATAGCAAGCGTGCGCACCCCGCTAGCGGTGTAGCGCCCCGCGATTGTGGGAAAGGGCCGACCGTGGCTCTAGCGAGCACGCGGAGGATCGGTTTTTGAGCTCGGGCGTTAACTGGGGAGCGATCATCTTAGATGTTGGGGTCGGTCTCGGCGTGCTGCTGATCGGCGTCGGCGTTTTCCGTGCCTGCTCGGCGCTTGCCACGACCTTCGCCCGCCTCAACGGAACCTTGGACGAAGTCGACCGGCAGATCTCGGCGCTCTCGGCGCCAGTGGTCGAGACGCTCGCGCACGTCGGCGGGATCGCTGACTCGGCGGACGCCGCGGTCGCACGCCTCGGCGCCGTCGTCGGAACGCTCGAAACCGTCGCCGGCAGCGTCGGCAACACGGCGAAGCTCGCGTCGGATGCCGTCGCGCCCGCGCTGGTCAACGTCGGCTCCGCGCTCACCGGAATCACGGCCGGGCTCAAGCGGCTCGTCGGCGGCCGACGCGGCCGCCCGTCGAACGATGCGCCGGCAACTGCACCCGTCGTCGACCCTGGGGTGCCGACCGGTGTCTGACGAGCAGCGCAGCGGTGAGGGCGGCGGAAGCTTCGGCGGCTTCGTCACCGGCCTCGCGATCGGCACCCTCGCAGGTGCGGTTCTCGCGATGATCCTCGCGCCGCAATCGGGTGAAGACACCCGCGATCTGCTCGTCGCCAAAGCCCGTGAAGCCGGCGAGCGCGCGCGAGACAGCGCCGGCGATGCCGGCGATCTGCTGGCGCGCGGGCGCCAGATCGTCGCCGAAGCGAAGGCCCGCATCGACGGCGCGATCATCGAGGGCAAGGACGCGGCGGCGCAGCAGCGCACGACGCTCGAGAACGACGGCCCCGAAAGCTAGAACTTCCCGACGCTAGGAGATACGGTGGATATCAAAGTCAACGTTCGTGAATCAGAAGGCGACGCGTACGTCGTCGACCTCACCGGCGAGATCGACGTCTACACTTCGCCCAAGGTCAAGGACGCGATCACCGAGCTGATCGATCAGGAACACTACAACCTGGTCATCAACTTGGAGAAGGTGCGGTACATCGATTCGACCGGGCTCGGCGTCCTCATCGGCGGTCTCAAGCGCGTGCGCGAGCACGGCGGTTCGGTGAATCTCGTCTGCACCAACCCGCAGATCAAGAAGATCTTCGACATCACGGGACTGGTGAAGATCTTCGGGATCTTCGACGACGAGCAGAGCGCGATGAAGGCGCTGGTGTGAGCCAGGCCCTTCTCGAAGTGTCTTCCTCGCACGGGACAGTCGAGCTGAAAATTCCCGGTCGTGCCGAGTGGGTCGCGGTCGCGCGCCTCGCCGTGGCGGCGGTCGCCAGCCGTCTCCGCTTCTCGGTCGACGAGATCGAGGACATCAAGCTCGCCATCGCCGAGGCCTGCACCAACTCGATCCAGAGCGCCGGCGGGGAAGACGCCGGGACGATCGAGATCGTCTGCGATGCTCTCGAGGACGAGCTTCGCGTCACCGTCCGCGACCACTCCCCCGCGGCCCGCCTCGAACCCGTCAAAATAGGCGGGCTCGACGAAGGCCGTACCGAAGAACTGGGCGTGTTCCTGATTCGCGCCCTGATGGACAGCGTCACCTACACGAGCGATCCGCACACCGGTACGGAGCTCGTCATGGCGAAGCGCGTTTCCACCTAGAAATGTCGTCGTCGGTTCCTCACGTAGACGAGGAACGCTGGGACCGCAATCGCGCGCGCCAGGCGTTCGCGCGCTTTGCCGAGCTGCGCGCGCACAAGGAGCTGGACAGTGGCCCGGATCACTCCGGCGTCAGCGAGTTCGACCGCCTGCGCAACGAGCTGGTCGTCGCGCACCTGAACTTGGTCCGCTACCTGGCCGTGAAGTTCGCCAACCGCGGCGAGGCGCTCGACGACTTGATCCAGGTCGGCACCGTCGGCCTGCTCAAGGCGATCGACCGCTTCGACTTGGAGCGGGGCGTCGAATTCACCACCTACGCGACGCCGACGATCGTCGGCGAGATCAAGCGGTATTTCCGTGACAAGGGCTGGGCCGTCAAGGTCCCCCGCCGGTTGCAGGAGCTCAACCTCTCCGTCAACCGCGCGATCGAGAAGCTGACCGTCAAGCTCGGCCACTCGCCGACGGTCGCCGAGCTCGCTGCGCACCTGGGCGCGTCCGAAGAAGACATCCTCGAGGCGCAAGAGCTCGGTCAGGCCTACAACCTGCTCTCGCTCGACACCGAGCTCAACGGCGAAGGCGACAAGAAGTCACAGACGCTCGCCGACTACGTCGGCCAGAACGACGCCGGCCTCGAACTGCTCGAAGACCGCGCCAACCTCGAGCGCGCGTTCCAAGTGCTCACCGGCCGCGAGCGCGTGATCCTCTACCTGCGCTTCTACGAAAGCGTCTCGCAGACCGAGATCGCGAAGCGCCTGAACGTCTCGCAGATGCACGTCTCACGCCTCCAGCAGAAAGCGCTCGAAAAGCTCAAGAACTTTCTCCAAGAGAAGTAGCGGCGCGGCCGAACGGCCGGCGCTTTCGCAGGCCCGCGAGAAACGCGACGATGAGCAGCACCGAGCCGTCGATCACGGCGTAGCCGCCGGCGATCGCCGAGGGCGGGTTTCCGGAGGTGACGTGCGCCCAGGGCGTGTTCGCGAGCCAGGTCCAGGCGCCGAACCACGTGCCGGCGATCTCGAGGTCGGTGACGGCGATGAAGATTCCGGCGAAGAGCGCCTTGCGCGGGCCGAACAGGATCGCCAGCGTGAACAGCGGCAGCCAATACCAGCCGTGCCAGTCGACGCGCCCGGTGAACGCCGGGAGCGCGGTGACGCCGGCGATCGCCCAGGCCCACGCCAGCGCGAGCACCACGTAGGCGAACCGGCGCTCGTGGCGCTGCACCCAGGGCATCGCCGCCAGCGTGAACGCGAACACGTAGACGAGGCCGTGGCCGAACGGCACGAATGTCGGGATCGCGCCGAACTTGTAGCGATAGCCGCCCCAAATCTGCGAGCCGAGGTACTCCCAGCCGGTCGCGACGACGACGCAGATCCAGACCTGCGCGCGGTCGGATGCGGAGAGGCGAGTCGTCCATAGCGCCAGGACGGCGAGCGTGAGCGCGCCCAGGACGTACTCCCACGGCCACGCGTTCGCCAGCCGGCCGTCGACGTACAGGATCGCCGGCGCGTAGATCAGGACCGCGATCAAGAACCACGGCGAGCTGCGGGTCCGGCCCGCCTGCACGGCGCTCACGCCGTCGATCTTCCGATCCCCGCAGTCGCTCACCTCGCCGAAACGGCCGCCGGCCGGCGACGGATTCCGGGGCGCGGGCGCGAACCTGAGGTGTCGGCTATGACTTCCCAAGAACTCCGTCAAGCGTTCATCGACTATTTCGTGAAACACGGGCACGCGCATCTGCCCTCCGCCTCGCTCATCCCCGACGAGATGAGCACCACGCTGTTCACGATCGCGGGGATGGAGCAGTTCGTCCCGGTCTTTCTCGGCGACATGCCGGCGCCGGCGACGCGGGCCGTTACCGTGCAGCGCTGCCTGCGCGTCGCGGGGGCGAAGTCGGATATCGAGAACGTCGGGCGCACCGGGCGGCACGGTACGTTTCTCGAGATGCTCGGGAACTTCTCGTTCGGCGACTACTACAAATCCGAAGCGATCCGTTTCGCGTGGGACTTTCTCACCACCGTGATGCACGTCGATCCGGCGAAGCTCTACGTCACCGTCCACACCTCGGACGACGACGCGCAGCGCATCTGGGAGCGCGAGATCGGGCTCGAACCGGCGCGCATCACGCGCTGGGACGAAGACAACTTCTGGACGATGGGCCCGACCGGTCCGTGCGGTCCGTGCAGCGAGATCTTCTTCGACACCGGCGCCGAGAACGCGTCGGGCCCGGATGACGACGGGCCGAACAAAGGCGACCGCTACGTCGAGATTTGGAACGTCGTCTTTCAGCAGTACAATCGCGGCGCCGACGGCACGCTCTCGGAACTGCCGCGCAAGGCGATCGACACCGGCGCCGGCTTCGAGCGCATGCTCGCGGTCGCGAACGGCAAGGTCTCGATGTACGAGACCGATCTGTTCACCGATCTGATCGCGGCGCAGCCTGCGGTCGGCAAGACTTCGCTGCTCCCCGACGAGCAGCTCGTGCGCCGGCGGATCATCGCCGACCACGCGCGCGCCGCGACGTTCCTGATCGCCGACGGCGTCTACCCGTCGAACACCGAGCGCGGGTTCGTGCTGCGCTTCCTGATCCGGCGGGCGATCCGTAACGGGCGGCTGCTGGGTTTTCCGCGCGAGTTCATGGCCGATCTCGCCGGCGCGGTGGTCGCCTCGCTCGAGAGCGGCTACCCCGAGCTGCGCGCGCGGCTCGGCGACGTGCAGAACGCGCTGCGCACCGAGGAAGCCGGCTTCCTGCGCACGCTCGACCGCGGGATCGAGCTGCTCGAGGCCGAGATCGACGAAGCGATCACCGACTGCACGATGCTGATCTCCGGCGAGGATGCGTTCGTCCTGCACGACACCTACGGGTTTCCGTTCGAGCTCACTCGCGAGATCGCGAGCGAACGCGGTGTCGCGATCGACTCGATCGGCTTCGAGCAGAAGATGAACGAGCAGCGTGTGCGCGCGCGCACCGATGCAGCGTCGAAGCGCGGAACCGTGAGCGTCAGCGAGGTCGCGATGAGCTCGTCGGCGTTCGAAGGGTATGCCGGACTCGAGGCCGACGGTACCGTGCAGCAGATTCTGGTCGCCGGCATGCCGGTCGACGCGATCGACGCGGGGCGCGAAGCGCAGATCATCCTCGACCGCACCTCGTTCTACGCCGAGAAGGGCGGCCAGGTCGGTGACCACGGCCGGATCACGACCGCGACCGGCGTCTTCGAGGTGACCGACACGCAGTTCGTCGGCGAGGCGATCGCGCATCACGGCCGAGTGGCGAGCGGCGTCCTTTCGGCCGGCATTGTCGCGCATACCGAGGTGTATCCCGAGTGGCGCGAAGAGATTCGGCGGCACCACACCTCGGCACACTTGCTGCAGCGCGCGCTCAAGGACGTCCTCGGCGAGGGCGTGATCCAGGCCGGCTCGTGGGTCGGCGTCGATCGCATGCGCTTCGACTTCCGCAGTCCGGCGGGCGCGCTGACGCCGTCGCAGCGCCGCGCGGTGACGCAGCGCGTGAACGAGATGATTCGTGCCGACTACCATCAGGAGATGAACGAGCTCGCGATCGACGAGGCGAAAGCGACCGGCGCGATCACGATGGCCGGCGAGAAGTACGGCGACCGCGTGCGCGTCGTCGGGTTCGGCCCGTCGGTCGAGTTCTGCGGCGGCACGCACGCGCACACGACCGGCGAGCTGGGGCTGTTCGTGATGTTGAGCGAGAGCTCGATCGGGAGCGGCGTGCGGCGGATCGAAGCGATCGTCGGCAAAGCCGCCGAGGCGCACGTCGAGCGCCAGCAGGACACGCTCGCGACGCTCGGCGAGAAGCTCTCGGCGAAGCCCGACGAGCTGGTCGAGCGCGTCGACCGGCTGCAGTCCGACGTGCGCGAGCTGCAGAAGGCGATGAACGAGATCAAGTCGCGGCTCGCCGCCGCGGACGCGGCGACCTACGTCGACCGCGCCGCGCAGGTCGGCGGCATGCGCGTCGTTGCGGAGGTCGTCCCGGAGGCGAACGCCGACGCGCTGCGCGCGCTCGGCAACGCGATCCGCGCGCGACTGCATTCCGGCGTCGTCGCGCTCGTCGGTACCGACGGCGACGCCGTCTCGCTGTTCGCCAGCGCCGGCGAGGACGCGGTGAAGGCCGGCGTCCACGCGGGGAACCTGGTCAAGGCGGCCGCGCCGCTCGTCGGCGGCAAGGGAGGCGGCGCCCCGGCGCAGGCGCAGGGCGGCGGCAAGGATCCCGCCGGCGCCGCCGCCGCGCTCGCGGCGATGCGCGAGCTCATCGGCACGCAGACGGCGTGATCGTCCTGCTCGCGGCCGGGCTCGCGCTGGGGTCGCCGTTCCCGGCAGCCACGCCATCGGTGCTACTCCCGCCGACCGCCGTCCTCGCGAAGTACAGGCACGCGCTGGCGACCCTGAAAGAACCGCACGACTTCGCGTTTGAGTACACGATGCAGCAGACCGGAACGCGCACGCTCGAACAGACGCATCGTGTGTTTCGCAGCGGAAGGGACGAGCGCGACGAGACGATGGCCGTCAACGGAACGCGCACCGGCTCGCCGGTCGTGCGCATCTTCCGCAACCGCCCGTACCGGTACAGCGTCGCCGCGCTCGCGCCGAAGCCGGCCGCGTACGACTTCGCGTATGCCGGCGTGCACCGCGACGGGAAGCACGTCGACTACGTCTTCGCGCTCACGCCGCTCGTTCCGAAGCCGGGGATCACGTTCACCGAGGTCGCGATCGACGGGGCGACGTTCTTGCCGCAGTCGGTCGCGTTCGCGTCCGACCAGCATGCTGCGCGCGGCAGCGTCACGTTCGCCAAGGCCGACCGGTACTGGGTCGCGCGGCTCGCGAGCGCGCAGGCCAACGTGCCGGGCGGCGTCGCGCGCGAGCGTCTCGCGTTCGTCAAGTGGCGTTTCCCGACCGGACTGCCGCGCTCGACCTTCGCCATGCCGCGCCCGCTCCCGACCCTCCGCCCGACCTTGCCTTAGTTCGCCGGCTCTTTCAGAGCGCGGAGATCGTGGTACACGACCGCTGCGACGACACCGCTAAAGCTGGCGACGAGGGCGGACCACATGAAGTCGAGCGTGGCGAAGAGCGGCAGAAAGGGCGGCCGATGAAGCGCCGCTCCGATGACGCCCTCCACGGTAGCGGCTGCGAGGATGATCAGGATCAGCGCCCAAAAGATCGGCCAACGATAGCCCGTGGTCAGCTCGGCGCTCCGTGAAAGACCCTTCAGCGGTCTCACGTCTTCCATGACGCAGACGGGCAGGACGACGAACAACGCGGTCACGGCGATCAGTCCGGGCACGATCAGCAACAAGAACCCGAGCGCCGCGATCAGCGAAATGAGCAGCCAGGCGACGCATACCGGAAGCAAACGCTTGAGCGCCAGCAACGCGGACTCTCCGAAGCGCGCGGTTTCGCCGTTCAGCGCCTGGATCGTCCCGTACACCACCGCTGCTTGACAGAGCGCGGTCAGGAGACTCGAAATGAGGATTCCCGCCGCGAGGGTGCTCGGTGCGGCGTGTGCCGGATCGGACAATCCGAAGGCGAGGGTTGGAAAACTCGTCACGGTGCCGATCACGAAGATCGGTACGAAGTTCTTGATCGAGACGTCGGCCGAGCGTCGCAGAATCGAGCCGACGCTGAACTTCACCGGCATCCTGGTAAGGGTATCGTACGGAGGCCTCGAGATCAAGTCCGAACCGCCGGGCCTTCGGCGGCGTACCGGGGGTATGAGAACAGCCCTATTCGGCGCGGCAGCGCTGGTCGCGCTCCTGGCCGCCGCGCCGCCCTCGCGCCCGGCGGCGGTCGTGCACATTCGTGACGACGCCTTCGTTCCGGCGACGATCACCGTGCGGGCCGGCGAGAGCGTCACCTTCATCAACGACGACGACGACGCGCACACCGCGACCGCCGATAATGCGTCGTGGGACTCCGAAGGGCTCAACCAGGGCCAGAAGTGGGTGCATGCGTTCGCGAAAACCGGGAAGATCGCGTACCACTGCACGGTTCATCCGATGATGCACGGCACGATCGTCGTGCGGAGCGCACCGTGAAACGCCGCGATTTCGTCCACCACGTCGCCTGGACCGGCGCCGGGATCGTGTACGTGCTCGGCGCCGAGGGCGTCGTGCGCGCGACGGCGGCGGCCACGCCCGGCGCGTTCTCGTTCGTGCAGATCAGCGACAGCCACATCGGATACGCCGGCCCGGCGAACGACGACGTCCGCGCGACGCTGCAGAAGGCCGTCACCGCGATCAACGCGATGCCGGCCCAGCCGTCGTTCGTGATCCACACCGGCGACGTCACGCATCTGAGCAAGGCCGCGGAGTTCGACGACGCGCGCGCGATCCTGAGTACGCTGCGGGCGCCGCTCATCACGCTGCCGGGCGAGCACGACGTCATCGGCGCCGAAGGCCCGAAGCGCTTCGCGGCCGCCTTCGGCCGCAAGGACGCGGCGGGACGCGGCTGGTCGTCGTGGGACCAGGGCGGGATCCACTTCGTCGCGCTGATCAACGTCGGCGAGGGCGAGACGATGGGGATGCTCGGCGACGAGCAGTTGGCGTGGCTCCAGCACGACCTGGCCGGGCGCAAGGCGGAGACACCGCTGGTCGTCTTCGGCCACGTCCCGCTCTTCGCGGTCGCGCCGGAGTGGGGTTGGACCACGACCGACGGGACGAAGGCGATCGCGATGCTGCGCCGCTTCAACGCCGTCACCGTGTTGAACGGGCACATCCATCAGGTGGTCGAGCAAACCGACGGCGCGATCCGCTTCGGGACGGCGCGCTCGACGGCGTTCCCGCAGGCGGCGCCGGGGACACCCGGCGCGAAGCCCGGGCCGATGAAGGTCGCGCCCGACTCGCTGCTCGGCGTCCTCGGCTACCGCACCGTGCAGATCGAAGGGGCCGGGGCATGGCGCGAGCGGACGCTGGCGCAGAGCTGATCCGCGTCGAAGCCCGTCCCATGGCACTCGACGGGCCGGCGTTCGAAACCGCGTACCGCGCGCACGCGCCGCGGCTGCGCGCGGTCGCGTACGACGTGCTGCGCGACCGCGACGCCGCCGAGGACGCGGTGCACGGCGCGCTGATGCGCGTGTGGAGCGCCGGCGCCTACCACCCGGAGCGCGGCCCGCTCCTGCCGTACTTGATCGCGTGCGTGCGGCGTGAGGCGCTGGACGCGGTGCGCGGTTCGAAGCGGCGACACCTGCGCGAAGTGCGCGCCGGCGCCGGCGCGCCGCTGGCGGTCGACGAGACCGCGGCGATCGACCCGATCGAGACACGGCGCGTGGCCCGGGCGCTCGAATCGCTCTCCGACGTCCAGCGCGACGTCATCGTCCGCGCGTACTACGGCCATCGCACGCTGGCCGAGGTCGCGCACGACACCAACCTCCCGCTGGGCACCGTGAAAAGCCGGCTCGGTGCGGCGTTGCGCCGCCTCCACACCGAGCTCACCGAAGGATTCCGATGAACCACCTCGATGACGACGCCGAGCTGTACGCGCTCGGCCTGACCGAACGCGAACGCAGCGCGGAGATCGAGGCACACCTCGCGGCGTGCCCGGATTGCCGTACGCGCGTGATCGCCGCCGAGGCCGCCGCCGCTGCGCTCGCTTCGACGTTGCCGCCGATGCCGGCGGCCGCGCCGCGCCGCGCGTGGTGGCCGGCGCTCGCCGCTGCGGCAGCGCTGGTCTTCGCGACGACGACGGTCACGGAAGGGATCGCCGTGCGCGCGCGCGGTGCCGAGGCGGCGCGCACGGATGTCGCGCTCACCGCGATCGCGTCCTCGCACTTCGGCCACACGACGCTGAGCGCGGATCCCGGCGTCGTCGTCAAAGCGTTGTACGCGCGTGACGGCGCGTGGTGCTACGTCGTCGCGACCGGCGCGCCGCGCGGCGCGCACGTCATGATCCGTCGCGGCACGGCGACCCGCGATGCGGGAGCACTCGGCGACGGGTCGCCGGCGACGCTGTTCCTGCGCCAACCCGGCCGGGCCGACGAGGTCTCGATCGTCGCCGGCGAGCGCGTCGTCGCGCACGGGGTCCCGGTGTATTAGAGCGCCTGACCCTCGGTCGAGGCGCGCAATGCGCCGAGGTGCGAAACGTCGCTCTCCGCGAGCAGCGTCCAGCGCGCGCCCTCGACCTCGAACGTCGCGTACGCGCCGTTCTCGACGCGCCCGTTCCAGAACGTCATCAGATCGCGTCCCGTCGCGGCGACCAGCGCGACGCGCACGACCGCGTCGTGGGTGACGACCAGCATCGGCACGGCGGGCTGCAGCGCCGCCGCGAAGTCGCGCCAGCGTTCGAGCACCTGCACGATCGTCTCGCCGTTCTCGAACGCGACGTTGGCCGGATCCTCGCGCCAGGCGCGATAGCGCTGCGGGTCGTTCGCCGCGATCTCCTCGCGCAAGCGGCCCTCCCAGGTGCCGTGCGCGATCTCGATCAGGCGCGCGTCGGTCTCGAGCGCAAGCTGCAGGCGTTCGGCGGACGGCCGCGCGGTCTCGGTGCAGCGCGCGAGCGGAGAGCTGACGACGCGCGCGATCGCCGCGCGCTCCATCGCGGCGGCGAGCGCGTTCGCTTGGCGGACTCCGCGCTCCGAGAGCGGCGATTCCAAACGGCCTTGGTAGCGGCCGGCGGCGTTCCACGTCGTCTCACCGTGCCGCGCGAGGTAGACGCGCACGCCGCGCGCTTTCCGCCCGCGCGCGGGTGAACCTTTACGCGGCGCGCGGCGACGCAGGGGCATGACGCGAGCGCGCTCGTTCCTCGTCTACGGATTCGCGATCTCACTCGCCGTCCACGCGATCGCGTTACCGTTCGTCCATGCGGAGCGGGCGCAGGCCTACGAAGAACCGCCGCCGGTGCTGCGCGTCGATCCGATGCCGACCCCGCCGCCGACGCCGCCCGCGACGCCGACGCCGACGCCGCCGGCCGTGCGGCAGACCCAGCCGCCGCGCGAGAAGCCGCGCGCGCCGGTGCAGCGGCCGATCAAGATCGTTCCGCCGCGCACGGTCGTGCACGGCGGCAGCCCCGGCGAACCGCCGAACGCGCATCTCGACGGCGATCCGAACGGCAGCCCGGATCTTCCGACGGCGGCGCCGGCCGGAAACGACGCGCAAGCGAAGCCGACGGCAGCTCCCGAGCCGACACCGCGCCCGACGCCGACGCCGCTCGCGTGCTCACGGCCCGACATCCCGGCCGCGACGATTCGCGCGATGGAGCCCGACACGCCGGCGCTCGCAGCGCAGCAAGGCATCGCGGGGACCGTCGCGGTGATCGTCTCGCTCGACGCGCACAGCCGCGTCGTCGCAACGCGGATTCAGAGCTCGCCGAGCGCGGTGCTGAACGGCGCGGCGCTGGCGGCGGCGCGCGGCTCGCAGTTCCGGACCGAGGTCAAGAACTGCGAGCCCGTCGCCGCCGACTACATCTTCAGCGTCGACTTCACGTCGCAGTAGCGGCGTTCAGGCGTAGACGACGGTGCCGACGTGCTCGCCGCGCAGCGCCGCGGCGAGCAGTTCCGGCTTGTGGCCGTTGACGATCTGGAAACGGCGCAGGAGCCGCGCCGTGCCGAGCAGCCGGAGGAGCACGCGGTCGAAGGGCAGCGTGGCGAGATTGCGCCGCTCGAGCTCCTCGGCGCTGATCTCGGGGATGAACTTCGCGTCCGGGTCGCGCTTCGGATCGCGGTCGTAGAGCCCGTCGACATCCTTGATCAGCGTGAGCGTGCTGCAGCCGAAACACTCCGCCAGCAGAAAACAGCCCGCGTCCGTTCGATGCGGCGGAATGCGACCGATGGCCGGAGGGTGTTCCCACAGCGAGTATGGTGGAACGCCGTTGAAGATGACGCCCGGAACCGCGTGCACGAAGAGCGGGAGGAGATGACCGAACATCTCGGGCGGGATCGCGACGACGCCGTAGGGTGCCAGCAGCGTGCCCAAGATGTGCGCGTTCCCCAACGCATCGGCCGCGGCCAACTGTGCCAGGACGCCCGTCGGCATCCCCAAGTCGAGTCCGACCGAGAAGACGTGGCGCGTGCGCGCACCGCCGCCGGTGCCGAGGATCAGCTTGTGCTCGCCCAGCAGCTGCCCGAGCACGTCGACGAGCGGATAGACGACGCCGCGGCCGGCGTCGAGGATCGAGCGGCCGCCGACCTTTATGACGTGCGCGGAGGGCAGCATGCGGACGACCGGGGTCTCCGTCGATCGCAGGACGTCCGTGTCGACGAGACTCTCGCGCATCAAGAATGACGCGACGTGGTGGCGGCCGTCCGGCGTGCCGTTCATGCGCCGGCGTCGGCGGTGATGATGGTGCCGACGTGCTCACCGTTCAGTGCGCGCGTCAGTTGTCCGGGCTTGAGGCCGTTGATGACCTGGATCGAACGCCGGTGTTCTGCATTCTTCAGCATCTCCAGAACCGCGCGCTCGACGACCACGTCGCCGAGATTCATCTCCTCGATCTCGGCGACCGTCGCCTTCGGGATGAAACGCGCGTGGGGGTCCTTCTTGGGGTCGGCGGTGTAGAGGCCGTCCTCGTCCTTGACGTAGATCATGGACCGCGCGGCGAACACCTCGCTCACCAGGAACGCCCCCGTATCGGTGCGGTGGGGAGGGATGCGCCCGACCGCGGGGTTCTCTTGCCAGAACGTGTAGGGCGGCATGCCGAAAAATACGGTCGCCCGGCGCTCGGAGAGGTACAGCGGCAGTTGGGGGAACTGCGCGGGCTCGATGAACGGAATGCCGTGTTTCGCGAGCAGGTAGTGGATCATGCGCGCGTTCTGCATGCTCACGAACGTGCCGAGAACGCTGAGCACGCCGGTGGGCATGCCGAGATCGAGCCCGACGCTGTAGGCATGGCGCGCACGCGTACCGGCGCCGGTGCCGATGATCATCTTGTGATGCGGGAGATTGGCGACGATCTCGTCGATCAGCGGAAACACCGCCGCACGCCCGCGGTCGATGAAGCTCTGGCCGCCGATCTTGACGACGTTGGCCTCCGGCAAGAGCCGCACCGGCGGGGTCTTGTCCGTCTGCGCCATCAGCAGCTCGTCGGTGAGCGAACCGGACAACATCGCATCGCCGAGATCGGTCAGAAGATCGCTCTTCACGTTGTGCCATCCACTTCTGCAGCTGATTGTCGCGCGGGCAGCACGACGCCTTCGAGCACGTAGCGTTCTTCCGCGTCGTCCGGTGCGTCCAGCGATCCGAAGCGTGGCGCGGCCCAGTCTGCAAGGTCCGCGAGGATCGCCGCCTTCGCTGCGTCCGGTGGTTCGCAACCACCCAGCCCGGGCTTTCCGCGCCAGGCGTCGAGCACGCTGTTCGCCGAGCTTCGGACCCGCCACCGCGCCGCGACGATCGGGCCGAGCGGCGCAGCGCCGCGCGCGCGGAACGCTTCCAAAATGCGGCGCTGCCCGCGGTCGCCGTCGCGCGGCTCGAAACCGCGCGCGACGAGCAGAGAACGCATCTCACGGCGCAAGACGCTGCGAACGCTGCGCTCGTCGCGCTGCACGCGACCGAGCGTGAACGTCGCTCGAGGCCCGAGCGCGACGCGCAGCGTCTCGGTGACGACGTGGTCGAGATGAAAGAGGTGCACCGCGCGCGAGCTGAACACCGCGCGTACGCTCGCGTTCCGCACCGGCCAGACAGCATTGACGTCCGCTAGGATCAGCCGCATCGCGGGCTCCCCCGCCGGGCGGCGCCGCTCGAACATCTCGAGCATCGGCGCCGAAGCGTCGAGGCCCGCGTACTGCAGCCCGAGCGCCGGGAAGCACGCCCCGAGCTGCCCGGTGCCGGCGCCGAGCTCGAGCAGAACGTCCCCGGACGCGAGCCCCGACAGCGCCGCCAGCGCGTGCACGATCTGCGCGCGCTGTGCGACGGGTATGCCGGACCGCGAGTCGTAGGTCGCAGCCTCGCGATCGAACCTAGTCAGTGAAGCCCTAACTTCAACGTATCAATGGTGGGTGTAGATCGTCTTGTCGGCCACGACCTGGATCAGTTCCATCATGCCGCGGTCTTCGTGGGTGAGGATGTGGCAGTGCAGCACGTACTGGCCGGTAAAGTCGACGAAGCGCGTGCGCAGCTTGAAGTACCCGGGGATCGTGACGGAGCACGACGTCTGCCCGCAGGTGACAACCTTGTTCCTGAGGGCTGGCGGCGGCAGGCATTGGTTCGGATTCGGCGAGGGCGCGCACGGTACCGTCGCGGTTCGGGATGCCGGTATGGCGAACGTGTCCCACCAGACGAAATCCTTTTGCGGACGGTTGCACTGTCGCCACGTCTCCGGATTGGCCGGGTCAACGTAACAGGGATTCGGTCTGCCGTCGGGCAGGAGCTTGTTCAGCGTCGCCGCGTCGTTCGGCTCGAAGACCTCGACGATTTGGAACGGGTTGATGTGGATGTGGAACGGGTGCTCCTTCCCGAACTTTCCGCCGTCGAGGTTTTCAACGGTCCACTCCTCGACCGCGTTGAGCTGCATCGTCTGGTTGATCGTCGAGTCGGCGAACTGCTTGCCGTTGATCTGCAGCGTCCCGTTGTTGTCCTCGAACACCAGCGTGCGTCGCTGGTAGATCTCCGACCGCGGGATGTCAGCCAGGAACGAGGGAAGTTTCGGGAAGCTCTGAACCGGGACGAACGGCATCCCCGGCGAGATCGCATTGGTGGACGGCACGTCCACGACCAGAAGAACCTCCTCGCGCGGCGCCTTCACGCCGCACAGGGGCGGAGCCGGATACGGACGACACAGGCCGGTCTTGACGACGAGCTCGTAGGTACCGGGCGCGTCCGGCGCCTGCACCAGCAGGTCGGCGCGGTTCGCCGGGGCGAGGTAGAACGGAGCGTCCTGACCGGCGCCCTGATAACCCTGTCCGGTCGCGTTCCCCGGATCGTAGTTGGCTGGCGCCAGCTGCACGCCGTCTTGCGCCGTCTGGTTCCAGTGCATGCAAGGAGTCGTCGACGGCCGGCTGCACGGCGTACCGCCGCGCGGGCGGAAGTACGCGAAGTACGCGCCGTCGCGTTCGGCGCCGTTGATGAAACGGAAGAGCTCGACCTGGTTCCGGCGCAGCGTCACGACCGGCGCGTGGCGGCCGTTCACCGTGAGCAGCGGGATTTGACGGCTCCCGGGACCACCGCCGGGGACCGACAAGTTCAGCGCCGGCGTGAGCTGCTGGATCATCAGCACGCGGTCGCGGAACGCCCAGGCCGGGTTCGTTTTGTAGAACCCGTGCAGCGCGTCGTCGTACGGCCCCTCGATGATGAACGCGCCGGTCATGCCGTTGGCGACGTTGAGCGCCGTGGAGCCGTGCTTGTGCGCGTGGTACCACTGCGTCCCCGGCGATTGCCCCATGTGGTACCGTCCGCCGAGACCGAACGCCGGCAGCGGGAAGCAGTACGGCGTCGCACCGATCTGGTACTGCGGCCACAGCCCGTGCGCGACCTCGCGCGCGTTGACGGGCGCGAGCCACATCGGCGTCGGCAGCGCGCGCGGGTTTCCTTGGTACGGCGTGTTCCGGTCGTACCAGTCGATCGCGGCGAACTGCGCGTCGCGCCACGACTTCGGCATCTGGCCCCACGTCGCCGGATAGCCCTGCTTCTCGCACTGCGCGAAGAACTCGCCGAACGCCGCGCTCACGGTGCGGTCGGACGGCTGGAACGCGTTCCCGATCCGGTTCGCAGGACGCACGAACAACAGCACGTTGTCACCGGTCGTCCCCGGCGTCGTGTGCGTGCCGTGGAAGTGGACGTTGGTCGTGCTCGATCCGTGCAAGCAGTTGGGGAACTTGTCCGCCGACTGTTGCAGCAGGCTCGAGGTCGGCACCGCGGTCGGGTTCGACGGAAGCGAACCTTGATACGTCAGATCGCAGCCGGTGAACGGATCCGGCGTCGCCCCCGGCATCGCGTGTCCGCGCATGTCGCCGTGATCGCCCCGGTCGAGCGTGTCCCCGAAATCGAGCGGGTTGACGTGGTTGAAGAACGCGATCTCGACCCAGTCCCCGATCCGCGCGCGCAGCGTCGGCCCCGGCAGGATCACGCTGCCGGCGAACGCCGGATCGTCGGGACCGGGCTGCAGGCCAGTGTGGCCGGTGAAGTAGCGCAACGGCAGGGAGAAGCAGCGCGAACCTCCCTCGAACGTCCGCGCGCCGTCGTCGACCTTCAGCGTCGCGCGCAGCCGGTGGTGCACGCGGTCGCTCGCGATCTCCGGGATGGTGATCAGCGCCGACGCCGTCGGGCACGGAACGACGGTCGTTTCAATTGCCGGGGCGACGACGGTAGGGCCGCGCTGGGCCAAACCTTGCGAAGCGACGATCAAGGCGAGCGCGGCAAAGCCGGCGCCGGCGAGCATCTTCATCATCAGCTCACCACGATCGTCCCGCGCTCGTGCGGATGCAGCGAGCACTCATAGGTGTAGGTCCCTGTGCCGCTGGGCGTCCAGGTGGTGGATGGCGAGTTCGGCGCGATCTGATTCTGCATGAAGAACTGCTTGTTGAGCTGTCCGTTGAACAGCAGGCCAGGCCAATGCGCGTTCGCCGGATCGCCGTTCGCCCAGTGGACCTGGTCGGTCACCGCGATGGTGATCTGCGGAGGATGGAACTTCGCCGTACCGCCGGCGGCCGGCGAAATGTTGATCGTCCACGGAATCGGAAGATTCATCTCAACCACCCCTTGCTGCCCACGCAGCACGCGTTCGCGTGCCCTCGCTCCTTCCGAGCGGCGAGCTCGCCGAGGGTTTCCTTCTATCGCGCCGGTGCCGGAACTCCTGTGCGGCCGAGCCCGACCCAGACTTCGTTCGTTTCAGACGGCCAGCGAGCGCACCGACCCGATCCCGGTCACGGCGCGAAGCGCGGCCAGCGTGTGTTCGTCGGCGGCACGGTCGGTCGAGAGGACCATGATCGCATCGCCGCCGACCGTGTTGCGCGAGACCTGCATCGTCGAGATGTTCACGCGCGCATCGCCGAGGATGGTGCCGACGCGCCCGATCATCCCGGGGACGTCGGCGTGCTGGGTGATCAGCATCGCACCGATCGGCGTCGCGTCGATCTCGTAGCCGTCCAGCTCGACGATGCGCGGCGCGCCCGCGATCGACGTGGCGGTGATCGAAGTGCCGTCCGCGGTCAGCCGCAGCGACGATGCGTACGCCGACGCGCCGGCGTCGCTGCGCGCTTCGACGGCGATCCCCAGCTCGCGCGCGATCGCATCCGCATTGACCACCGAGACGCGCCGGTCGGTCGTTGCCTGCAGCAAGCCGCTCAGGAATGCGCTGGTCAGCGGTTCCGGCGGGACGTCGGCGAGCGCGCCGCCGAGCACGAGCGCAAACGCCGGCAGGCGCATCGGCCGCGCGTACTGCGGATAGAACCGGCCGAGCCGGTACGCGACCTCGAGGAACGGGCGCACGCGCTCCGCTTCCGGGCCGTCGGGGACCGGTGCGTTGACCGCGGCATTCGCCGGCGTGCCGAGCAGCACGCGGGCGACGTCCTGGGCCAGCTCGGTCGCGATCCGCGCCAGCGCTTCATGCGTCGATCCGCCCAGATGCGGGGTCGCGACGACCTTGGGGTGGCGGTGCAACGTCGCGCCGACGCCGTCGGGCGGCGGCGGTTCCTCGGCGACGACGTCGAGCGCGGCGCCGGCCAGCACGCCCGCGTCGAGCGCCCGCAGCAGATCGTCTTCCACGATCACCCCGCCGCGCGCGCAGTTGATCAGGTACGCGTGCGGGCGCAGCAGGCGCAGCTTGGCGGTGTCGATCAGCCCGACGGTCTGCGGCGTCAGCGGCACGTGCAGCGTGACGATGTCGCTCTCGCGCAGCAACGTTTCGAGGTCGGTCAGGCGCGCATCGAAGGCGTCGGCTCGCGCTGCGCTGACGTACGGATCGTGGGCGAGGATCGTCATCCCGAAGGCCTTCGCGCGCGTCGCGACGTTGCCGCCGATGCGTCCCAGTCCGACGATCCCGAGCGTCTTGCCGTGCAGCTCGGTGCCGACCAGGTGCTTGCGGTCCCAGATCCCCTCGCGCAGTTGCTGCACCGCGAACGGCGTGCGGCGCGCGAGCGAGAGCATCAGCGCGAACGTCTGCTCGGTCGCGGCGAGCGTGTTCGCACCGGGCGTGTTGAGCACCAGGATCCCGGCCTCGGTCGCGGCGGCGACGTCGATCGCGTCGACGCCGACCCCGGCCCGCGCAACGACCGCCAGCCGCGGCCCGGCGGCGAGGAGCGCGCGGTCGACGTGCGTCTCCGAGCGGACGATCAAGCCGTCGGCTTCGGCGAGTGCGGCGAGCAGCTCGGAGCGCGGGCGGCCGACCAGCGATTCCACCTCGATCCCGGCGTCACGCAGCACCGCGAGCCCGTGTTCGGCGAACGGCTCGGCGACGACGACGCGCTTGCGGAACAGGCCGCTGCGATCCATCGGGCGTAGTTGCACGCACTTGCCTCCCCGCCTTCAGGGCGCGCTCACGGTGGCGATCGCCTTCGTCGTTCCGCTCGTCGTGCTGCTCGGCTCGGTACGGACCTCCGTCGGCTTTTGGGATACCGCCGATTTGCAGACGGTCACGTGGATCGCCGGGATTCCGTACCCGACCGGCTATCCGGGCTACGTTGCGATCGGGTGGCTCTGGGCGCACGTGGTGCCGTGCGCGCCGGTCGCCGCGCGGGTGAACGCGCTCTCGGCGGTCGCGATCGCCGGCGGCGCCGCGACGATCGCGGCGGCGGCGCTGCTGCTCGAAGTGCTGCCCGCGGTGGCCGTGCTCGCGGCGTGGATCTTCGCCTTCGCGAACGTCGTCTGGCTGCGCGCGACCTACGCGGACGTTCACCCGCTCGGGTTCGCGATCGCGCTGATCGCGATCGTGCTGGCGGTGCGCTGGGCGCGCCGCGGCGAGACGCGCTCCCTCGCGGCGGGCATCGCCCTGGCCGGGCTCGCCGTCGCCGTCGACAACACCACGGTGCTGATGCTCGCCGGCGGCGCGATCGTCACGCTCGGTCGGCGCTGGCCGCTCGGCCTCGTCGCGCGCTCGCTCGCCGTCGCCGCGCTCATCGTCGTCCTCGCGTACGCGTACCTGCCGCTGCGCAGCGCGTACGTCACCGCGCATCGTCTCGACCCGACGCTGTCGCTCGGGATCGCGCCGGGCCGGCCGTTCTGGGACGATCATCACCCGGCGACGGTGAAGGGTTTCGCGAGTTTGGTCGCCGGGACGGAGTGGACCCCGGGCGCGACCCTCACCCGCTTGGTTACGCCCGGCGCCGCGCGCAACGCGGTCGAACGATTCGGTCCCGGGCTCGCGGCCGACGTGCCGCACGGGCTGGAGATCGTGGGGCTGATCGGGCTCGCGTTCATCGCCGCGGACGCGCCGCTGACGGCGATCGGACTGCTGGTGGCAGGGTTGCTGCCCGCGCTCTTCGGCGCGTCGTACCAGGCCGAAGCCGACCCGGAGCGCTACGCGTTCATGCTGTACGCGGTGTGCGCGCTCGGGATCGCGGTTGCCGCCGACCGGACCGCGCGCGCGTTCGGCGGCTGGCCGGGGCTCGGGCCGGTCGTGGTCTGCGGACTGCTGGCGCTGGCGCTCGCCAACGACGCCGTGCGCGGCGCGCCGCTGTTCGGCCTGCGCGACAACGCCGGAGCGCGCGCGCTCGGTCCGCGCGTCGCCGGTGCGACGCGCGATGGCGCGGTCGTGGTCGCACAGTGGGACTGGGCGACGACGCTCGCGTACGACGCGTACGTCGAGAAGTCGCTCGGACGCCGCATCGTCGTGTGCGCGCTGCCGCACGACAACCTCGAATCGTACGCGCGCTGGATGCACGAGCACCAAGTGACGATCCTTTCGGAAGAGGAACCCGACCTGCCCGGCTACCGCACGCGGCGCCTCACCGAAAGCGGCACCCCCGACGTGTGGGAGATTCTCCCGCCGTGAATGCTCTGCTCGTCGGGTTTCTCGGGGCGATCGTAGCGCTCGCGTTCGCGCACGGTCGCGTCACGCCGTACGACAACTACGTGCTGCTCGCGCATCAGCTGCTGCAGGGCCGGCTGTGGATCGATCCGGTCTGGCCCGGCCCTGAAATCGACGCCGTGCTGTTCGACGGGCATCGCTATATCGTCAACGATCCGGTGCCTGCGATCCTGATGCTCCCGCTGGTCGCCATCGTCGGCGTCAACGCGAACCAGACGCTGCTGGCGTGTCTGCTGTGCGGCGTCGCGACGGGCGCCGCGTGGGCGCTGCTCGAGCGGCTCGGCGTCACCAGCCGCGTCGCCGTGTGGCTCGTCGTGTTCTTCCTGGCGGGCACCGATCTGCTGTGGTGTTCGATGCTCGGCGACGTGTGGTTCGTCGCGGAGACGTCGGCGGTCGCGTTCATGCTGCTCGCGCTGTGCGAGCTGGTCGGAAAGCGGCGCGGCTGGCTCGTCGCGCTGTGGTGCGCCCTCGCGCTGGGTTCGCGATTCACGCTGGTGATGGCGCTGCCGGTCGTGCTGTGGTGGCTGTGGCACGGCTTCGCCGAACGGGATCTCCGGCCGGTCCCCGAGCGGCTGCGGACCGTGCTCGCGTTCACCGGATCGCTGCTGCCGTTCTTCGCCCTGTGGGTCGCGTACAACGTGGCGCGCTGGCACGTGCCGTGGGACGCCGGCCACACGATCTTCTATCATCAGGATCCGTTCATGGGCTCGCTGATCGGCTCGCCGTTCGGGCTCGAGAACGTCCCGACCGAGCTGTACTCGTTCTTCGTCGCGCCGCCGCGGCTGCACCCGGTCTTTCCGTACGTCGAGCCGCTTGCGTTCGGAACCGCGCTCTGGTTCACGAGCCCCGCGCTGCTGACGGCGCTCCTCGCGCGCGAGCCGCGCCGGCTCGTCGTCTCGCTCTGGATCGCGACCGTGCTAGTAGCCGGGCCGTCGCTTCTCTACTACGCGAACGGAGGTTCGCAGTTCGGCATGCGCCACGCGCTCGACTTCGAGCCGTTTCTCCTCGCGCTCATGGGACTTGCGACCCGCTCAAATTTGGGGGTCCTGTGGCGCTTCGCGCAAGGGCTCATCGTCTTCAGCGCGGCGGTTGGAATCTACGGCTGCTGGTACTGGAACACGTTCTTGCGGCACGGCGGGGTGTGACGCACGTCCTCGCGTGTTCGGCCGGGATGGAACGCGCGCTTCGTGGGTACACGTTGAGCCGAGCTTACAACGGGGAGACGACGTGGAAGAACGCAACATCTCGGTCTCGCAAGACGACGGCGGCTCGCTCGCAACGTTCAGCTTGGTCGCGGTCATCGTGGTCGTCGCATTGATCGCGCTGTTCGTGTGGCAACCCTGGAACGCGACCAGCACGTCGCGCAACAACAGCACCACGACGACGATCCAGCAGCCGGGCGGCGCGAGCGGTACGAACACCGGTACGTCGACGACGACCACCACCACGGGAGGCACGCACTAGATGGAACGCGACGACAGCAAGAAAGTCGACACGATCAAGAGCGATACCACAGACGCGCTCGACGAGGCGAAGCACCGCGTGCTGGCCGGCGGCGAGAAAGTGAAGCGGGCGGTCGAGGGCGACGCGATGCCGCTCGGTGACCGGGTCGTTTCGCACGTCAAGGAGATGGGGCACGACCTCAAGGCCGAAGCCGACAAGTCCAAGCGCGAGCTGCGCGATACCGACACCTGACCGCCGCGCGATCGGAGCGCTCTGAAGAAACCGGCTGAACGGCTCGCCGAGTACGTCCGCAAACGCGACTTCTCGGCGACGCCGGAACCCAAAGGCGAAAAACGCAAGCGGGCTTCTACCAAGAAGCTCCGCTTCGTCGTGCAGGAGCACCGTGCGACGCGCCTGCACTGGGACTTCCGGCTCGAAGCGGCGGGCGTGATGCCGTCGTGGGCGGTGACCAAGGGACCGACGATGGTCGCCGGTGAGAAACGCCTCGCGATGAAGACCGAGGATCACCCGCTCGACTACCGCACCTTCGAGGGCGTCATCCCGGACGGCAACTACGGTGCCGGCGAGGTGATCGTCTGGGACGAAGGGTTCTACGATCTCTTCGAAGGCGACGACCCGGTCGCGCAGATCGCGAAGGGCAAGCTCAAGATCGTCCTCGCCGGCCACAAGCTCAAAGGGCTCTTCACGCTGGTGAAGATGAAGCCGCGCGAAGGCGAACGCGGCGAGCCGTGGCTGCTGTTCAAGGACCACGACGACTACGACGATCCCGACTGGACCGTCGAAGCGAACGCCAAGAGCGTGAAGAGCGGGATGACGCTCGCGCAACTGCAGCAGAAACGCAAGGACGCGCCGATCTGGAAGAGCAATCGCGCCTCCTCGCCCGACGGGACCGCGGTCAAGCGCGGCGCGCGCGCGAAGGCCGCGCACGCCGATCCGATCCCGCGCGAGGCGAAGCCGATGCTGGCGACGCTGGTCGAGGGACCGTTCGACGACGAGCGCTGGCTGTTCGAGCTCAAGTGGGACGGCTACCGCGCGATCGCCGCGATCGAGAAGGATGCGGTGACGCTGACCTCGCGCAACGCCAAAGACCTGCTGCACCAGTTTCCGGAGATGAACGAGCTGGCGCGCGCGTTCCGCTCGATCCCGGTCGTCGTCGACGGCGAGCTGTGCGTGCTCGACGCGCAGGGGCGGCCCGATTTTCAAGCACTGCAGTCGCGCGACAAGCCCGAGCCGCGCGGCCCCGAGCGCCGCAAACCATCGCCGGTCACGTTCGTCGTGTTCGATCTGCTCTACGCCGACGGGCGCGATCTGCGCGCGCGCCCGCTCGAAGAGCGCAAGCGGCTGCTGGAGTCGATCGTCGTCCCCGACCGCGGCGTGCTGTTCTCGCAGCACGTGCTCGAGCACGGCAAGCAGCTCTACGCGGCCGCCGAGAAGCGCGGGCTCGAAGGGATCGTCGGCAAGGTGCGCACCTCGCCGTACCGTTCGACGCGCTCGCGCGAGTGGGTCAAGGTCAAGTCGAAGCGGCGCCAGGAGTTCGTCATCGGCGGCTGGACCGAACCGCGCGGGAGCCGCGCGGAGTTCGGTGCGCTGCTGGTCGGCTACTACGACGGCGGCGAGCTGCGCTACGCCGGCCACGTCGGCACCGGCTTCGATGCGAAGTTGTTGCGCAGCTTGAGCACCAAGCTGAAGCCGCTCGAGCGCAAGACGTCGCCGTTCGTCGCGACGCCTAAGACGAACACGCCGGCGCACTGGGTGAAGCCGCAGCTCGTCGCCGAGATCACCTTCGCCGAATGGACGCGCGAGGGTATCCTGCGCCAGCCTGTCTTCCTCGGACTGCGCATCGACAAGGATGCGAAAACCGTCGTGCGCGAGCGGGAAGCGCACGTCGACCCCGATGCGTAGCCGGTCGTGGTGAAGAAAACGGAGGTCGTCGAAACGGTCGGCGGCCGGGCGCTGAAGCTGACGAACCAGGACAAGGTGCTCTTCCCCGCCGACGGCTACACCAAGGGCGATCTGGTCCGGTACTACCGCGCCGTCGCGCCGGTGATCTTGCCGTATCTGCGCGGCAACCCGCTGACGATGGAGCGTTTTCCCGACGGGATCGGGATGCCGCGCGGGATCTGGGAGAAGCAGATGCCGCGCTTCACGCCGGACTGGGTCGAGCGGGTGACGATCGCGCCGTCGACGGGTGAGCCGCGGAACGTGACGTACGTGGTGGTCGACGGTGAAGCCGCGCTGGCGTGGGTCGCCAATCTCGCCGCGATCACGCTGCACATCTGGTACTCGCACGTCCCGACGATCGACGTCCCCGACGTGATCCTGTTCGACCTCGACCCCGGCGAGCGGTGTCCGCTGGCGCGGCTCGCGAAGGTCGCGCTGGCGTTCCGCGACGAGCTCGCCGCGGTCGGAATCCGCGCGTACGTGAAGACGACCGGCGGGATGGGGCTGCACGTGATCCTGCCGCTCGAGGGGCACTACGACTACGAGATCGCCAAGGGCGTCTCCGAGCTGGTCGCCCGCCGTATCCACGCGGTGCTGCCGAAGGACACGACCCTCGAGCGAACGATCTCCCGGCGGCCGGAGGACCTGGTGTACCTAGATTGGGTGCAGGTGGGCAAGGGCAAAACCTACGTCGCGCCGTTCACCGTGCGGGCTCGGGACGGGGCGCCGGTGTCGATGCCGCTGGCATGGGCGGAGGTCGAGGCGATGCGCCGCAAGCGCGCCCCCGAGACCACCGCCGAGATGCGGCGGTGGACGATCGCGAACGTGCCGAAGCTCGTCGCGAAGGCCGGCGACCCGTGGCGGCGCGAGGGTTGGAAGCCCCAATCGCTCGAAAGCGCCCTAACAAAGGCTCGCTCGCTTTGGGAGTAAGACAGCACTAATGGCACACGCGATCTGGTCCGGCGCGATCAACTTCGGACTCGTCACGATCCCGGTGAAGCTCTACACCGCCGTTCGCACGAACGACCTGCGCTTCAATTTCCTTCACAAGAAGGACGATGGGCGCATCTACAACGAGCGGCACTGCAGCGTCTGCGGCGAGAAGGTCGAGTACGCCGACCTCGTGCGCGGCTACGAGTACGAGAAGGGCCACTACGTCACGATCGGCGACGACGACCTCAGGGCGGTGCGGCCCGAGGCGACGCAGTCGGTGCAGATCGTCGAGTTCGTCGAGCTCGACCAGATCAACCCGATGTATTTCGATACGCCGTACTATCTCGAGCCCGAGAAGAAGGGCCGGCACGCCTACGCACTGCTGCGCGACGCGCTGATCGACTCCGGCCGGGTCGCGATCGCGCGGGTCGTGATCCGCTCGCGCGAGCACATCGCGGCGGTAAAGCCGAACGGCGAGGCGCTGGTGCTCGAGCTGATGCACTTCGCCGACGAGCTGGTCGAGCAGAAAGCGTTCGATTTCCCGGCGCTCAACGAAAAGGTCGCCGACGCCGAGAAGAAGATCGCGAAGCTGCTCATCGACACGATGAGCGTCGAGGAGTTCAAGCCGGACGAGTTCCACGACAAGTACAAGGAAGACGTGCTGGCGATGATCGAGGCGCGCGCGAACGGCGAGGAGATCGAGAAACCCGAAATACACCGCCCGGCTGCGACCAACGTCGTCAACCTGATGGACGTGCTGCAGCGTTCGCTCGAGCAGTCGAAGGCGCGCCGCAAGAAAGGCGCGAGCGTCGACGACGACGAGGAGACTGCGGTCGAGGCAAGGCCCGCCAAGCGCAAGACGGCGGCGAAGAAAACCGCTCCCGTCGCGAAGCCGAAGCGAAAAAAGAGCGCGGCATGACGGGGGCGCGACTGGCCGGGATAGTCGCCGCCGCCTTCGCCATCGTACCGCTCGCGGCGGCGGCTTCCGATCAGGACGACGTGCTGCGGCTCGCGCAGCGTGCGGTCTCGCCGGGCGGGATGGAATCGGTCTCGATCCTGCTGCGCGCCCTGCCCGCGTCGCTGCCTTCGCCGCTTCCGCTGCCGCAGGCGACGCTGCTCGGAAGCGTCACGCGCGAACCGCGTGCTCGGCCGGCGCATAGCCGGTCTTCAAGCGCCGGAGTTGTCGTGACGGTCGCGGGATCGATCTCGCTGTACTACGATGCGCCGAATCGCGACGCGACCGTGAACGTCTACCGGGACGCGCTGCGGACCGCGGGTTGGCGCAACATCGACCTCAGCCGGCAGATTCCGTTCCAGCAAGGCGGATTCTCGATGTCGGTACCGCGGTTCGATTTCTGGTGTTCACCCGGCGCATCGCCGGTCGTCGTCAACCTCAACCTCCCCGATGGTGACGCGACCGCGATCGACATCGGCGTTTCGACGAACCGTGACGGCCCGACGAACCTGTGCGCCCGCGAGAATCCGTTCTCGTTCGAGCGCATGTTCAGGCCTTCACCGCTGCCGACGTTCACCGCCGCGCGCGGCGTGGAGATCGGCGGGACGTCGCAGAACGGCGACGGCACGACGACCGGCGCGCGAATCACCTCGTCGCTTGGGCTGCCGGCGGTCTTCGAGACGTTCGCGAAGCAGTTGCGCGACGCGAGCTGGACGCCCAAGGCCACGAGCAGCGCGGCCGGGCTGCAGTCGCAGACGTTCGCAAAGACGATCGACGGCACGGCGTACGTCACGCTGCTCACGCTGTACGCGCTCGACGCAACCCACTACGTCGCCCTGGTCGACGTCAGCAACGTCGCCGACTAGGCTCAGCGCTCGCGGGAGAAGCGGTTGCGCGCCGCCGGACGGGCGAGGTCCGTATCGTCGGTTTCCTTGCGATGACAGGCGTCGCAGGGCGTGTACTTGTTCGGGATCGGGTACGGTTTCTTGTTCCACCGGTAGGCCAGATCGTGCACGAGGTGGGCGCGCTTGCGGCACGTCGGGCACACGAAATGCAACCCGTCGGCAAGCAAGACCGGATCCTTCGGCGTCCAGCTTTCGAGCGGGCCGGCGTAGTGCGGTCCGAGCCGCAAGAGCGCTTCGTAGCGCTCGCGCTGGGCCGCCGAAGCGTCGTTCGCCGCGGCGGCTTCATCCTCGACGCGCGTGCGGCATGCTGGGCAGATCGAGTCGCGGAGCGTCCGCACGTCCTTGACCTCGCCGCATTTCGTGCACCGGAATTCCAATGGCATCGAGCGCCCGTTCGAATACCGGCTGCGATCGTCCCGGCATGGCCGCGTAAGGCTATCTTGGCTTGAAGAGCCTTCCGAGGACTCGTGCCGGACAGGGCCGGCCGGCTTGCGGGAGCGTGCGCGCGCTGCCGACGTCGAAGTGGGTGCCGATCTTCGCGAGCAGCACGCGCGCCGTGTCGCCGTCGAGCGGGTCGGAGAGCCGTTTGCCGGGCGGGAGCGGCGTGATCGCGTAGCGGGCGGCGCGCGCCGAGAGCTCGAGCTCGGTCGCGATCGCGCCGGCTTCGAGGTCGCCGAGCGCGTCTGCGCCTTCGACCCTGCGCGTACGAAGGTACGCGAGCGCCGTCGCGCGCGTGCGGAACGGGCGCTCGATCTCGCCGCGGTCGGCGAACGCTTTCGTCGCCAGCGCCCAGCCGACGGTCGCAGGATCACGCGGCCGAAAATCTCCGAAGATGCCGCCGAAAAAGAGCTGCTCGCCGACGAATCCGCGCACGGTGGGCGAGGTGATGCCGCGCATCTTGTCGGCCATCGTCGGTTCCTTGATCGTGAAGATCAGCTCGCGCGACTTCCCTTCCCACGCCGCGTTGTTGCACGCGACGTAGCCCTCGACGAACTGCGTGTGGGTGATCGTCGTCGCCGCGCCTGCCCGCGCGACCGTTCCGAGCGCGAGCGCCAGCGCGAGCGTGAAGTTCAGTCTGCGCGTTCTCATACGCCGAGGTGCGCGATCAGCCAGGCCTGGCGTGCGTCGCGTGCGGTGACGTCGTCGAGCGAATGGTCGAGCTTGTAGGCCCCGAACGTTTTCTCCCCGGCGAGCGCGTTGCGCAGGGCGATGCCGGTCGCTTGAGAGACGTACTCGTCGTTCTGGCCGAACTGCAGCATGGTCGCCTTCTGCTTGCCCTTTGCGAGCCAGCCCGGCAGGTCGAACGCGCTCATCTGCGCGACGTAGGCGGCCGGATCCGCCGGCTGTTTGCCGAGCAGATACCACTCCCAGAACGAGAGCGTCGGCGTCATCAGGACGGCGTAGCGGACGCGGTCGTCGACCGCCAGCATCAGGGCGCCGTCCATCGCGCCGAAATCGTGACCGACGAACGCCACGCGCGTCTTGTCGACGCCGCGCACCTGCGTCAGGCAGTCGAGCGCTCGCCGCAGCGTGACGACCTGCGCGACCGTGTCGGCGTAGTCGTGCTCGGGCGTGCGCAGTTTGGTGAACCAGTCCGGCTGCGACCACGGCATGTCGACCAGCAACGAGACGACGCCGCGCTTCGCGAGCGCCTCGGCGTCGGGCAAGAACTCGGTGTGGTTCGTCGTCGCCCGCTCTCCGAGCCAGTGGACCCACAGCACCGCGGGCGCGTTCTGCACCGGATCGCTCGGCGCGACGACGACCGAATTGGTGCGGTCGTTCGCACCGGTCCCGCCGAAGAGCACCGTGGCGCCCGGGTTGCCGTTGTAGAGCGGGCGGCTGCAGATGGTCCCGGCGTGCTCGAACGCGAGCGGCGGGGCGGGGGCGGCGGCGAGGAGCGCGAGGGCGGCGAGCGGGGCGGCCAGAGATCGCATCCGGTAACCTCGCACGAGCCCGCCGCGTCTCCTGCCCGCAGCCGCCGCGGCAGTTATTCGGCAGCTGCGGCGGTGGCCGGTGGGGCCTCGCCCGCGGGGCGCCGCCAGTTCAGCAGCAGCACCAGCGGGGTCGAAACGACGAAGATGACGGCGCACAGCCGCAGCACGACGTCGTACGAGATCACGGTCGCGTTCAGCATCACCATCGAGAAGAGCTGATTCACATTACCGTGCAGGTCGCGCAGAAAGCCCGCCACGCCGGGGTTCGCCGGGGTGACGCCGGCGGCGAGCGTCGCGTAGGCGTTGTCCTGATAGCGCGTCTGCAGCAGCTGCAGGATCGCGATCCCCAGCGACCCGCCGAGCTGGCGCACCAGCGTGTAGATCCCGGTCGCGTTCGCCATCTTCTCGCGCACGACTTCGCCGAGCGTCGCGGTCGAGAGCGGAACGAACAGAAACCCGAGCGCGAAGCCCTGCACTGCGCGCGGCCAGAAGACTTCCCAATACCCGGACTCCTGGTAGAGCGAGCCCATCCACCACGCGCTCGCCGCGAACACGAGCATCCCGAACGCGATCATCGCGCGCCCGTCGATCTTCGCCACGAGGCGCGAGGCGATCGGCATGCTGACCGCGGTCGCGATCGCGCCCGGTAGCAGTGCCAGCCCGGTCTCCGTCGCGCTGAACCCCAGCACGTTCTGCAGGAAGAGCGGGATGACCAGCGCGGTTCCGAACAGGCCGAACCCGGTGACGATGCCGATCGTGCTGCCGGCGCTGAACGCACGCGACTTGAAGACCTTCAGGTCGACCAGCGGACGCGGATCGTACCATTCCTTGAAGCAGAACACGATCAGCGAGACGACCGCGACCACGGTCAGGATCACGATCGTCGAGGATGAGAACCAGTCCTCGCGCTGCCCGCGTTCGAGCACGTACTGCAGCGACGCGATCCCGGCGGTTAGCAGCACGAGCCCGGTGTAGTCGATCGGCGAGCGGTCACGCTTGAGGTACACGGGATCGCGGATGAACGCGAGCGTCATCAGGAACGCGGCGATCCCGATCGGGATGTTGATGTAGAAAATCAGTGGCCAGCTGTAGTTATCGACGATGATCCCGCCGAGCGTCGGACCGATCGCCGGGCCGACCATCGCGCCCAGGCCGAAGATCGCCATCGCGTTGGCGCGCTTGTCGGGCGGATACGATTCGAACAGGATCGCTTGCGCGGTCGGCTGCAGCGCCCCGCCGCCCAGACCCTGGATCACGCGGTAGAAGACGAGTTGCCAGACGTTGGTCGCCGTGCCGCACAGGATCGAGCTGAGCGTGAAGATGGCGACGCACGCCGCGTAGAAGTTGCGCCGCCCGAAGCGCGCGGTCAGCCAGCCGTTCAGCGGCATGATGATGACGTTGGCCAGGATGTAGCCGGTTGCGACCCAGCCGATCTCGTCGATCGACGAGCCCAGGTTGCCGGCCATGTCGTTCAGCGCGACGTTGACGATCGAGGCGTCGATGATCGCCATGATCAGCCCCAGCATGACCGTGAGCGTGATCATCGCCAGCGGCGGGTTGGCCTTGCGCTCGGCACGCCGCTCCGCCGACGTCAAGGCGGCGGCGGTCAACGGTCGGGCTCCGGGACGCGCAGGGGCACCTTCGGTGTTACCCGCCGCGAGGCGCGATGGTTCTGGCCGCGAAGCCTGGGCTCATGACGACGATCGCTGCGCCCGCCTCGGCCCTGCGCGAACGCCTCCAGGCGTTCATGGAGTCCGACGTCTACCCGAACGAACACGTCTACCGCGAGCAGCTCGCCGGTGGCCCGAGCCCCTGGATGCAGCCGCCGATCATGGACGAGCTGCAGGCGAAAGCGCGCGCGCAGGGGCTCTGGAACCTCTTCCTGCCCGAGCCCGAGTGGGGGGCGGGGCTCACCAACCGCGAGTACGCGCCGCTGTGCGAGATCATGGGCCGCTCGGAGATCGCACCCGAAGTCTTCAACTGCAGCGCGCCCGACACCGGCAACATGGAAGTCTTCGCGCGCTACGGGAGCGCTGCGCACCACGAACGCTGGCTCAAGCCGCTGCTCGCCGCCGAGATCCGCTCCGGCTTCTCAATGACGGAGCCCGCGGTCGCGTCGTCCGACGCGACGAACATCAGCGCCGAGATCGTGCGTGACGGCAACGAGTACGTGATCAACGGGCGCAAGTGGTGGACCTCGGGCGCGAATCACCCGCGCTGCAAGGTGTTGATCTTCATGGGCCGTTCCGACCCCAACGCTCCGAAGCACCGCCAGCATTCGATGGCGGTGGTCCCGGTCGACGCGCCCGGCGTGACGGTGCTGCGCGCGCTCTCGGTGTTCGGCTACGAGCACGCGCCGCACGGGCATGCGGAGATCGACTTCGCGAACGTGCGCATCCCCGCCGAGGACGTGCTGGTCGGCGAAGGCCGCGGCTTCGAGATCGCGCAAGGGCGGCTTGGACCGGGCCGCATCCACCACTGCATGCGCGCGATCGGGCTCGCCGAGCGCGCGCTCGAGTCGATGGTGAAGCGCGTCAAGTCGCGCATCGCGTTCGGCCGGCCGCTCGCCGAGCAGGGCGTCATCATGCAGTGGATCGCGGAGTCGCGGATCGAGATCGACGCGAGCCGCTTGCTGGTGTACGACGCCGCCGAGAAGCTCGACGCGTTCGGCAACAAGGTCGCGCGCAACGAGCTGGCGATGGTGAAGGTCGCGGCGGCGAACATGGCCTGCCGCGTCGTCGACCGCGCGATCCAGGCGTTCGGCGCGCGCGGCGTGAGCGGCGACGAGGACCTGGCGGCGGCATACGCGCACGCCCGCACGCTGCGGCTGGTCGACGGTCCCGACGAAGTCCACCTGCGTTCGATCGCCAAGTTCGAGCTGTCGAAAGGGTGAGCCGGCCCGACCCGCTCGACGAGCTCGAGCTGAGCCTGCGCCGCGGCGCCGCGGAGCTGCACGTCGTGCGCCACGCCGACGCCGTCCCGGAATCCGACGAAGCGTTCACCATCTACGACGACTACGAAGCGCACCCGCTGAGCGCGCGCGGGCGCGCGCAGGCGGAGGCCGCCGGCGAGCGGTTCGCCGAGCTGGACCTTTCCGCGGTCTACGCCAGCCACATCCGGCGCGCACGAGAGACCGCCGAAGCGATCGCCGCCGTCGCGGGACTCGAGGTCCGCGAAGAGCGCGACCTGCGCGAGATCGAGATCGGCGCGGTCGAGGGCGAGATGGCGTTGCGCGACCGGCTCGCGTGGCTGGCGATGGTCGCGATGCGCGACGGCTCGTGGACGGGGATCCCCGGGACGGAACCCTCGGCGCAGGTTCGCGCGCGGATGCTGCGCGCGCTCGACGCGATCGCCGAGCGGCACGCCGGCACGCGCGTCGCGGTCGTCTCGCACGCGGGCGCGATCAACGCCGCGCTCGGCGCGATCGTCGCCAGCGATCACGACTTTCTCTTTCCGCTGGCGAACGCCGGCGTGAGCGTGCTGCGCATCCGCGCCGGGCGGCGGCTGCTGATGAGCGCGAACGAGACCGGCCACCTCGCCACGATCCCGTCGCGGCCGCGCCGGTGAGCGCGCCCGCCGACGATCCTGAAACGATCGAGGTCCGCGCCGAGGAGCGGCTCGAGACGGCGCGGCTCGAACCGTACCTGCGCGAACACCTCGACGGCGCGGAAGGAGCGCTGACGATCCGGCAGTTCGGCGGCGGCCACGCGAACCTGACGTATCTGGTGCGGTTCGGCGAGCGCGAGTGGGTGCTGCGGCGCCCGCCGCTCGGCCCGGTCGTGCGCGGCGCGCACGACATGCGGCGCGAGCACCGCGTCCTCTCGACGCTCTACCGCGGGTATCCGCTCGCGCCGCGCAGCTATCTGTTGTGCACCGATCCCGAGATCATCGGCGCCGACTTCTTCGTGATGGAACGGCGCTACGGGATCGGACTGCGCCAGACGATCCCCGAACCGTGGGTGCACCAGCCCGACGTGCTGCGCGCGATCGGGGACGCGCTGATCGACGACCTGGCCGCGCTGCACGCGGTCGACCCGGAGAGCGTCGGCCTCGGCGATCTCGGCCGGCCCGACGGCTACATCGAGCGCCAGCTCATCGGCTGGATCGATCGCTGGCACAACGCGCTCACCGACGACGTCGGTCCGGCCGAGCCGTTCACCGGCTGGCTGCGCCAAACGATGCCGACGCAGCGCCGCGTGACGCTCGTCCACAACGACTACAAGCTCGACAACACCCTGCGCGATGCCGCCGACCCGCGCCGTACCGTCGCCGTGCTCGACTGGGACATGTGCACGCGGGGCGAGCCGTTGATGGATCTGGGCTATCTGCTCGGCCTCTGGGCTGAAAAGACCGATCCCGACACGCTTGCGCACGGCCGCATGCCGACGTGGAACGACGGCTTTCCGACGCGGCGCGAAGCGGCCGAGCGGTACGCGCGCATCAGCGGAGCCGAGATCGGCGACCTGCACTGGTACGTCGTGTTCAGCGTCTTCCGCTACGCCGTGATCCTGCAGCAGATCTACATTCGCTTCGTGCGTGGCCAGACGCACGACGAGCGGTTCCGCGACTTCGGCACCGCCGTCAACCAGCTCACCCAGCGCGGCCTCGACCTGATCGACACCGGCGACATCTAACGCCGCGACCTCGGCCCTTCGACAAGCTCAGGATGACAATGGAGTGTAGCGTGCCGCGAATTGCGATATCGCCTCGACAAGTTCAGGATGACAATGGAGTGTAGCGTGCCGCGAATTGCGATATCGCCTCGACAAGTTCAGGATGACAATGGAGTGTAGCGTGCCGCGAATTGCGATAACCCCTCTCGTCATCCTGAGCTAAACCCTCCGTCATCCTGAGCTTGTCGAAGGGGCGTAGTCGCGGCCAACCGATCGTCCTACCGAGGGTCGATGAATGAATTACGCTTAACGAATTCATTGACAGGCGGAGGCAGTGGTGCTAGGATCGCGGCATGGCCCGTCCGCCGTCGACCGTCCTGACCGATGCCGAGCTGCGAATCATGCGCGTGTTATGGGAGCGCGGCGAGGTGACGATCGGCGACGTCTGCGAAGCGTTGGAGCCGGCGCTCGCTCGGGCGAGCGTGCAGACGATGCTGCGCATCCTCGAACGCAAGCGCTACGCCCGACACCGTACCGACGGCCGCACCTTCGTCTACCGTGCGCTGGTCGACGATGAGGCGGCGACCGGCCGCGCCGTCGACCACCTGGTCGAGCGTTTCTTCGACAAGTCGGAGGGCGCGCTGGTGATGCGGCTGCTCGACCGGCGCGGTGCGGACCCGGCCACGTTGCGGCGCGTGCGCGCGCTGCTCGACGAAGAGGAACGATGATGCCGTTTTCCGCTGACCTGCAGCGCGCGCTCGCGCACGGGCTCATCGACGTCGGCGTGCTCAGCGCGCTGCTCGCGCTCGCCGCCGCCGGAATCGCGCGCGTCGCCGGCGTCGATCCCGGGGCGCGGTCGCGCGCCTGGAGCGCCGTCGCGATCGTTCCCGCATTCGTGCTGGCCGCCGCGTTGCTCGGACCGCTCGTCACGTCATCGCAGGGCACGGTCGCACCGCGAACCGGCGCGGTGATGAGCGTGCTGCTCGTCGATCCGCTCGACACGCTGCAACGCGGCGTCACCCGCTCTGCGGCCCCCGCTGCGGCGGCCACCGCGCCGCGCGCGACGGCGGCCGGCGAGCGCCGTTCTTCGTTCCCGTTCGGATTGCTCGTGCTGGGGGTGTGGTTTGCCCTCGCAGCGTTCCGTACGGTACAGCTCGGGGTTTCGCTGCTGCGCGCGCATTGTCTAGTGGACGGCGCGCGCGCCGTGGTGCTCGAGCCGGTCGAACGCGACCTCGCCGCGGCGCGCGTCGCGGTGCGCGTGAGCGACGAGGTCGGAACACCGGTCGCGATCGGGCTCACCCGGCGCACCGTCGTGTTGCCGGCGCGGCTTGCCGCGCAGCTGCCGCCGCTCGAGCTGCGCGCGGTCGTGCTGCACGAGATCGCGCACCTGCGGCGGCGCGACGATTGGGTCTACCTGCTGGAACGGTTCGCCGCGGCGGTGTTGTGGTTCGATCCGTTCGTCCATCTCGCGGCGCGCGCGTCGGCCGGCTGGCGCGAGCTCGCCTGCGACGCGGCGGCGGCTCGCGAGATCGGCGGCCGAACCTGCGCCAGCGCGCTGTGGCGCAGCGCCGGCGCGCTCAACGCTTCGAGCGCGCGGACGCCGGCGCTCGCGCTGCTCTCGGGCGGGATCCTGGTCGAGCGCGTCGAGGCACTGCTGCGACCGGCCGCGATCTCGCCGCGCCGCGCGCTCGCGGCGACGACGGCGCTGGCGCTCTTCGCGCTGAGCGCGAGCGCGGTTGCGGTGGTGCGCGCACCGGCATACGGCTCGCCCAAAGCATCCGGACTCCGGCCGACCGGATCGATGCTGACGCACCGCGCGTCGTTCGCGTCGGTCAAGCTGCGCGACGGCCGCGTGCTCGTCGCGGGCGGGATGATCGCGAACCAGAACTTCACTCCCGCGGCGGAGATCTACGATCCCGCGCGCGGCCTGTTCGAGCCGACCGGCTCGCTCGCTGAAGGGCGCGTCGGTCTGAGCGGCACGATGCTGGCCGACGGCCGCGTGCTGATCGCCGGCGGCTGGACCTCGCACGGCGTCACCGCGAGTACCGAGCTGTACGATCCCGCGACGGGACGGTTCACGGCCGGTCCGCCGATGCACTCGCCGCGTGCAGGACACACCGCGACCGTCTTGCGCGACGGCAGCGTGCTGTTCACCGGGGGCGCGTATGCGAACAACGAGTCGACCGCGAGCGCCGAGCTCTACGAGCCGCGGGGCGGAACGTTCACCGAGCTCGCGCCGATGCACGCCGCGCGGGCGGCGCACACCGCGACGCTGCTGCGCGACGGGCGTGTGCTCGTCGCCGGCGGCGGCGACGGCCCGGGGGCGCTGCGCTCGACCGAGCTGTACGATCCCGCGACGCGACGGTTCGCCGCCGGTCCCGCGATGAACGAGGCGCGTTCGAAGCAGGGCGCCGAGCTGCTCGCCGACGGTTCGGTGCTGATCGTCGGCGGCGGCGCGGACGGCGGCTGGGCATCGCGGCTCGACACCACCGAGCGCTACGACCCCGTTGCAAACCGCTTCGTCGCCGGCGCAACGATGCACGTGCACCGCTTCAAGCTCCTCCACTCGACCGCGCGGCTGGCGAACGGCGACGTGCTCGTCGCCGGCGGCGGAGAACAGGTCGAGCTCTACGACGCCGCGCAGCATCGCTTCCGCGACGTCGGGGCGCCGATGGAGACCGCGCGCAATCTCGGCGCGGCGGTGCTGCTCGACGACGGCAGCGTCTTGATCGCCGGCGGATACGCCTCCGTCAACCCGCTGCCGACCACCGACACGGCGCTGCGCTACCGCTGAGGAACGCAACGAGGGCACCGCGCGTCCGCGGTGCCCTCGAAGCAGCTAGCCGGGTGGAACCCTACAAATTCCCGGCTAGCCGCGGTTGTCGCGTTTCGGCTATTTGCCGATCGTCGCGTTCAGCGCGTCGACGTCGACCGTACCGAGCCCGGTGGTATAGTCGTAGCCGGGGAGCGCGGTGTAGAGGCCGTTGCCGCCGCTGATCACGTCGTGGAACCCGCCCTGGTTGATCGTCGGCGGCGGCCCGAGCAGCTTCGTGCCCGGGTTGCTGACGCTGAACGTGTGGTAGAGCTGCGGCGGCGCGAACCCGAGCGCCGGATGCGACTGCAGCATGCGCGCCCAGACGCCGGCCATCAGCGGCGAAGAGAGGCTGGTGCCGCCGATCGTCGTCCAACTGCCCTGGATGTAGAGGATCATCCCCGTCTGCAGGTCGCCGTCCATCGAGATGTCGGGGACGCCGCGGAAGGTGAAGCCGACCGGCGTCGAGCTCGCGGGCTGCACGCCGTTCTGCCAGTACGGCGAGTACTCGAACTGGCTCAGGCCGCCGCCGCCCGACTGCCACGCGGACTCACCCTGGTACGGGCCGTCGTACTGCGACCACAGCGTCGTGCCGCCGACCGCGGTGACGTAGGGTGAGGCCGACGGATACTCGGCGAGCGGCGCCCCGCCGTCGACGCCGTTGGGATTGCCGACCGAGCAGAACGATCCCGTGTCGCCGGTCGAGGAGAACATCGTCTGACCCTGCACGGCGCCTTCGAGGAAGATCTCATCGTCGAGCACCATCGAGCCGTCGACGTACGGGAACACCTCGCAACCGCCGAACGACGCATTGCCGACCTGCGCGAGATCGTCGCTGACCCACTTGTTGAACTCGAGCGCGATGTCGGAGTCGGTCAGCGAGGTCGTGGCGTACACGTAGAGCGTTCCGACGCTGCCCGCCATCCCGGTGGAAGCCGTCATGTCGAGCGTCCACTCATCGGCCCCGGCGGTATCGGGGCTGGGAAGACCGACTTGTCGCACGACGACCGGAACCTGCGGCAAACCGTCACCCTGTTCGTTGACGCGGAAGTCCGCGATCGCGGAGGTCGGATCGCCTTCGGCCATGATCGCGATGTTCACGGTGCTCGCGGCCGGCGAGGTGAGCGCATCGTACGCGCGCCAGTAGTCGGACGGCGTGTAGTTGCGCGGGCAGCCCGTCGTGTACGCCTGCGGCGTCGGGATCGCTTGCGGCGAGCTCAGGCCGATGATGAACACGCTGGAGATCTGACAGGGCGATTCCGGCTGCGGCGCCGGCGCCGAGTCCGCGATCGACGCGTGGTTGATCGTCGCCGTCTTCGGATGCTTGGCGATCGCGGCGGCCTTCACGTTGTTGAGGCCGAGCACGGCGATCGCGATCCCGCCGAGCGAGGTCGGAACGTAGGCGGGCGCGGTGTTCGCGAACACGGTCGCGCCGTTGAGCGAGAAGCTGTGCAGCGACGTGTTGAACGCCTTCGCGACGTTCGCTGCGCTCCCCGACGCGCTCACGATAAGGTTGTTCGGCTCGACGGTCACGCCGGAGAGCCCCTGGCTCTGCAGATACGACGTCACGGCCGCGACGTCGGTCGCGGTCGGGCCGAACTGCGATTTCACTTGGCTCGGCGAGAGGCGCGCGTGCGACTGCGCGGCCTGCTTGAGCCCGTCGACGTTATGCAGTTGCAAGCCGACGCGGACGGTGAGCGTCTGCGCCGGGCTGAGCGCGCCGAGATCGGTCGCGTTCTTGAACGCGATCGCCTGGGTGGCGGTGGTCGACCAGCCGGCCGGGGCCGTGGTGCTCGTCGCCGAGCGGGTCGTCTTGGCGCCGGCCGACGACGTGCTCGTCGCGGCGCTCTGCGGTTGGAGGCCGGTTGCGGGCATCAGCGAGCTCGCGCCGTGGCCTCCTGAGCACGATGCCGTCACGACGCCCACGGCGATCGCGGCAGCGGCAAATCTCTTCATAGGGTTCTCTCCTCCTCACCCGAGCGTACGGGGTGCGGAGGAGGGCCCGACATACCGGAAACCGGGTAGGCGGCTAGAGTCCGGCGATCCCCCTGGGACTGCCGATCCCGGTGAGCTGGTGGTAGCCGGCGCCGTCGACCTGGTTGAAGCTCTGCCAGCGCTGATAGGAGAAGCCGGGTGCGTTCGGCTGCCCGGAAAGCGCGTACGCGGCGGCGATCAACGGCGCGCCGACGCTGGTGCCGCCGGCGACGTACCAGCCGCCGCCCGGCGTGCTGAACGTCGCGACGCCGGTTTGCGGGTCGGCGACCGCCGCGACGTCGACCGTCTCGCGCGTGCTGCAGCGGAGCCGCTGTTGAAACCACGGCCGTTTGACGTACTTGCTGCAGCCGTGGCCCGCATACTTCCAGCCGGTCTCGCTCCAGCCGCTCCCGCCTCGCGAGAGCGAGGTGCCGCCGACCGCCGTGACCGTCGCCGACGCCGCCGGATACGAGGGGTAGCCGCGGTCGCCGGAGCTGGCGGTGATCGCGACGCCGTCGTGCCGGTAGTGTGCATCCTCGGCGCTCTGATTCGCCCATTCGACGGCGTAGTAGCTGTTGCTGACCGCGCGCGCCCCGAGCCGCACGGCGGTGTCGACCGAGGCGCCGAGATCGTCGAGCAGCGCCGAATCGGCTTCGACCAACACGATCGAACAGCGCGGGCACGCCGCCGAGACCATGTCGAGGTCCAGCGCGATCTCGGCCGCCCAGGCGGTGTTCGCCGCGGGCGGCGCGCCGGTCTGGCCGCGCTGGTTGACCTGACGGAAACAGCCGTTCGCGGTGGTGCAGGCCGGCAGGCCGAAGGCCGCCCGGTAAACCGCGAGATCGGCCTCGGCGCTCGGGTCGTCGTACGCATCGACGATCGCGACGGTGCCCCCGGCTTGTTGCGAGGGCAGGCCGTAGGCGCTCTGCAGGTCGGCCGGATGGAACCCGGGGATCGCGACGCCCGGCAGAACCGGGCTGGGGTTCGCCGGGACGTTGAGGTTGATCGCCAGCGTGCAGGCCGCCGTCCCCACGGCGGGGACACCGGGGCAGGCGAAGCTCGCGCCCGGCAGGCCGGCCGAAGACTCGCCGGGGAGACCCGCCGACGATTCGCCCGGGAGCCCGGCCGAGGACTCGCCGGGGAGCCCGGCCGAGGATTCGCCCGGGAGGCCGGCTGAGGATTCACCGGGGAGGCCGGCCGAACTCTCGCCGGGCTGACCCGACGAGGCATCCGATACCGTGCGGCCCGGCGAGCCGAGCAGGGCGGCGTGCGGGCCCGCTGCGGCCGGCGCGAGCGCGCCGCCTGAACAGCCCGCGAGGGCGATGAGGCCGAGGATTGCGAGAGTGCGAAGCATGTCCGTCCGGTTCCAAAAAACGAGCATGGTGGCAGCTGAGCTCCCCGGGCAGCGCTGCCGAAAGGGCCTATACCCGCGGAAACGGCGGTTGCCAAGCCGAACTGCGACCTAAGTCCCGTGATACCGGTCACTCGTTTGCTTCGCGCGCGGGTCAACGACCGTCTGACCCGTGCCGCCCGCTTCCCCGTCACCCTGATCGTCGCACCCGCCGGGTTCGGCAAGAGCGTCGCGTTGCGCGACTTCGTCGAGACCTCGCGGCTCGAGGCGGTGCGGTACGACGTCGCGCGCGAGCACCGGACACTCATGACGTTCGTCCACGGTCTGAGCGCCGCGCTCGAGCCGGTCGCGCCGAGTGCGATCGCCGCGTTCCCGGCGATGCAGCAGCGCGTCATGGGCGCGGCCGATCCGGTCCGCGAGCTCGCGAGCTGGTTCGCGGAACACCTCAAGCGCACGGTTTGCACGATCGTGATCGACGATCTCCACTACGCCGCGGTCGACCGTGACGTCATCGCGCTGCTGGTCGATCTGATCGAGCGCGGCGGCGAGCGCATCCGGTGGATCATCGCGAGCCGCTCGGACGCCGGCCTTCCCACCGCGTCGTGGATCGGCTACGGCCGGATGGACTACCCGGTCGGCGAGGACGATCTGCGGTTCTCGGCCGATGAGGCGCTGGCGACCGCCGACGACGCGCAGACGAGCGCCGATCCGGGCGAGGTCGAAGCGCTGCGCGAGCTCACCGGCGGCTGGCCGATCGCGCTCTCGATCGCGCTGCGCACGCGCACGCACGCGGCCGATCTGCGCGCCGCGGCGAGCGGGACGCGCGAGATGGTGTATCGCTACCTCGCCGAGCAGGTGTTCAGCGGCCTCAAACGCGGGCAGCAGATGTTTCTCCTGCGGACCTGCGTCTTTCCGACGTTCGACCTCGAGATCGCCGAAGCGTTCGGCGCGTCGGCGGAGTTCCTCGCCGAGCTGCGGCGCACCGTGACCTTCCTCAGCACCGCGGCGACGGTCGAATACCGCTACCACGATCTCTTTCGCGACTTCCTCGAACACGAGCTGCGCCGCAGCGGTGCGAGCGAATGGTATGGCGCGCACGTCGAGGCGGCCGAACTGCTCGAGCGCCGGCCGGGGGCCGAAGCGCCGGCGCTCGCGCTGTACGTGAAGGTCGGCGCCGTCGACGCGATCGTGCGCATCGTGGAGACCTGCGGCATCGAGCTGCTCGAACGCGGCGAGAGCGAGTTGTTGGCGACCGCGCTCGAAGCGGTCCCCGAAGCCGTTCGCCGCAGGCATGCGGCGGTGACCGGGGTCCGGGCGATGCTCGACGCCAACCGCGGACGCTTCGACGTGGCCGAGGCCGGGTTCACCGCGGCGATCGAAGGCGCGCGGGAGATCGATCTGCGCGTCGCGCTCGTGCACCGTTACGCGATCGAGCTCGTGCGGCAAGGACAGGACTGCGTCGAGCTGCTGGCGCCGTACGCTGCCGACGAAGCGCTGCCGAGCAGCGTGCGGCTGCCGATCCTCGGCACGCTGGCGACCGCGTACGTGCGCGCGGGGCGCCTCGAGGACGCGCTCGCGACGGCGCGGCGCGCGCTGTTTTCGATCGAAGAGCTCGACGAAGGTCTCCGTGCGCGCGTGTACCAGCAGGCGGCGTACGTGTATCAGTTCTCGCCGGAACGTGAGCGCGCGCGAAACTACGCGGGCCTCGCGGTCGAGCTCGCCACGGCGCGCGGGTTGTTCGAGGTCGCGGCGCGCGCGTACAGCGTGCTCTACGCGATCGCGAGCGGCGACGACGACGATCCGATCGCGGCACTGGCCATTTTGGACAAACTCGAGGAGTGCGCGCGCAAGGGCGCGAGCCGGCAAGTCCGCATCTTCGGCGTCGTCGAGTCCTACGCGATCGAGGTCGACCGCGACGACCAGGTCGCGATCGAACGGCTGGAGCGCGAGTTGCTCGACGAAGCGGCGATGGCGCGTGCGCACGGCGCGCTGCTCCCGGCGCACGCCTTGCGCGCGGCGTGGGAGGGCGACTTCCGGCGCGCGTACGAGCTGCTCGGCGGAACTGCGGAACACCAGGAGGTCGACGAGCGGCGAGCGCTGCGCGCCGCCGAAGCGGCGCTCTACGCGTTCGCCGCCGGGCTCGCCGTCGAGGGCGAAGAATCGCTGCGGTACGCGCTGGGCGCGCTCGAGCGCTGCAAGCCCTCGCCGCGGGCGCTGCGCGCGCAGCTCACGGTCGCGCTCACCGAGGTCGTCCGCGGGCGTGCCTCCGCGGGGCATCGTCATCTCGCCGAGGCGGAGCGGAGGCTGACGCCGGCGATGCGCCGCCTACGCGTCTTCGCGAACGCGGTGCGCGCGATGGAGCGCGTGCAGCTCGAACAAGCCGATCCGGCGACGCTGACGGCGGCGCTCGAACGGCTGCGCGCCGAGCACTTCGGCGGCCTCGCGCGGATGCTCGCCGCGCTCCCGCTCGCGCGCGCCGAAGATGCCGGCTACGCGCAGCTCACCCCGTCGGAGCGCGAGATCCTCCAGCTGCTCGCGAAGGGCGCGAGCACGAAGGACGTCGCCGCCAAGACGGGGCGCAGCCCGCAGACCGTCGACACGCACATTCGCTCGATTTGCCGCAAGCTGAACTGCAGCGGCCGCCGCGAAGCGATCGCCATCGCGACCGGCGCCGGCTGGGTCAACGTCTAAAGGGGAGGGATATGGAACCGCTCGATCTCGAATCACGGCCGCCGCGCTCGGCGCGCGAGCAGATGCACGGCGTCTATTTTCTGCCGCGCACGATCGACAAGATGCGCGCCGAGCTGCCGGGCGGGAAACCCGCCGGATACTTCGTCACCGGACCGAACAGCATGAGCGCCTACGTGCTGCACAAGCTGCGCATCGACGTCGACGAGATGCGCGGGGTCGTCGCGCGCGCCGCCGGCGAGGACGAGGTCGAGGATTGGCTGCGCGAGCACGTCGATTCGGCGATCGTCGACGATCTGAACGGCAAGCTGGAGCGCATCGACATCCGCGCGGTCACACCGGAGAACCGCGCTCTCGTCGAGTCGATCTACCCGTGGCTGCGCGAGCGGCCCGACATCGCGAGCGTTTTCGAGCTCCTCGAAACCGACGACGCGCAGAGCTTCGCGAAGCGCTAGCGCTCCTGCGAGCCGATGAGTTCGGCGAGCGTGACGACGTGGCCGGCGATCGCGTCGAGCAGGCGGCCGCGCGTCGGGGGCTGGTCGAAGCGCGGCACGTAGTCGACGGCGAGCAGCGTGAAGACGTAGCGGTGCGCGCCGTGACCGGCGAGCGGCGCGGGCGCGACGTAGCCGCGGCGGCCGGTGCTATTGTATCCCATCGTCGCGTGGGTACCGTCGAGCGCGCCGGCCTCGAGCGACGTCGTCGCCGGATCGATGTCGTACGCGACCGCGTGCGTGAGCGGGCGCAGCATCGGGACGTCGACGTCTTCGACGATCAGCGCGAGCATCGCCGTCGCCGGCGGAACGCCGCTCCACGCGAGCGGCGGCGACGCTGCACCGGCCGGGATCGGTTCGCCGTACGCGAACGCAGCGCTGCGCAACTCGAGCGTGCGCGGCACCTGCGAGAACCGGATGTCCTCGCCGACGCGGAACTCGTCGCCGGCGCGCCAGTTGCGCAGGCGCCGCCCTAGCAGCCGCATCATCGCGCGCCGCCTCCGGCGAGGATCAGTTCGGGATCAGCTGCAGCGTGATGTAGGCGCCGGTCTGTGCGGCCAGCGTCGAGGAGGCGCCGGCCGCGAGGTTCACCTGCACGTCTTCGGCCGCGTACATGTTCACCAGCACGCCGCCGCTCAGCGTCGGGCCGGCCATCGTCATCAGGCCGAGCGAGGTCCCGGACGGCGAGTAGAACTCCAGCCCGCCCGCGCCGGGATTGCCCGGGTTCGCACCGCCGCTGGAGAGGCCGCCGGTCCCCGGCGGCACGATGCTGCCCCCGGCCGGGCAACTGGTCAGGTTGTTCCCGGTGAAGGTGCCGGCGGCGGGGTTGCCCGCGCGGCCGGAGGCGGTCAGGGGCGCGGCCGCCGGCGCGAGCGGGAACGCGGCCCCGCCGTTCGGATAGACGCAGATCCCGACCCCGCTGCTCGGCACGGCGTCGAGATACTGGTTGACGGTGAAGCCGGCGGCGTCGTTCGTGTTGACCGAGACGGCCAGCGCGTTCTTGTAGAGGCAGGCCGTCGCGGCGTTCGGGCGCTCGTTCAAGGCGCCGAACGTCAGCGTGAAGTTGGTCTCGGCGCCGCCCGCAGCGCAGACGCCGGCCACGCTGGGGAGCAGCGTCGGGGCGGCGTTCCCCTGCGCTCCGGCGACGCTGTACTGGGTCACGATCGTCATCGCCGCCGTCGCGGCGCTCGTCCACTGGATCTGGGCGCCGGCGGTGCGCGTCGAGGACGCATGCGCTGCCGGCGTCGATGCTGCGGCGAGCGACGCGACGATGGCGGACGCGACCAGGAGGCGTTTCACGAAGGCAAATCCTTTGCATCTGCAGCCCGCCGAGCGGCGCGGGCACGGTCTCGCCTTCCTGGCGAAACAAGAGATCAGACGCTTTCGGATATCGGGTGGGCATCGTGCCGAGTTTAGCCCCGTCAGCCGCCGGAAGCGCCCGCGGCGGCCGCCACCCGGCCATCCCGGCGGGCTTGGACCAGGCCGACGGCGAGCGCCGTCACCGCCAGCGCCACGAGAATCGCGGCGACCGGCGGGACCCCGAACGCCCCCAGCACCCCGGTCGTGATCCAGGGCATCACCGAACCCGCCAGGCTGTCGAGTCCCGAGAGAACGCCCAGAACGGTGCCGCGGCGGTTCTCCGGCGCGACGTCGGAGGCGAGCTTGGGGAACGCTGCGTTCTCGACCGAGACCCCGATGCCGAACAGGACCAGCAAGGCGATCGCGAGCGGAAACGTGGTGGCGAACGGGACCAGTGCGAACGCCGCGATGCAGAACGCGAAGCCGAGGTTGGTCGCGACCCGGCTCCCGGCGCGGTCGACGAAACGTCCGACGACGGCGAGCTGCAGCACGACCTGCATCACGCCGAACCCGGCGAACACGTACGAGGTCTCGACGACGTTCCAGCCGAGCTGCGCGTGCAGCACGAGCGTCATCGCCGAGAACCAGCCGTACATCGCCAGCGTGTAGACGAGCCGCAGCCACAGCACCGGCGCGACCGCGCGATCGCCGAGCGACTGCGCGATCTCGCCGAGCCCGACCGCGCTGCGTTCGTCTTCGGTGGGCTTGCTGCGCGACTCCGGCAGCATGAAGATCGTCAGCACCAGGGTGAGGAACTGCAGCGCGGCCGCGAGCAGAAACGGCACCGCGAATCCGTAGCGGCCCGCCAGCCATCCACCGGTCGCCGGCCCGAACACGAAGCCCGCGCTGAACGCGGCGCCGACGTACGAGAACGCTTCACCGCGGCGTTTCGGCTCGACCAGATCGGCGACGTACGCCTGCGTGACGGCGATGTTCCCGCCGGAGAGGCCTTCGAGCGCGCGCGAGAGGAGCACGAACGGGACCGACGGCGCGAGCGCCATCATCGCCCACGCGAGCGTCGACCCGATCTGCGAGACGATCAGCACCATCTTGCGGCCGATGCGGTCGCTCACGTTTCCCCACACGGGCCCGGCAAAGAGCTGGCAGACCGAGTACACGGCGAGCGCGGCCCCGACCATGATGTCGGGCGCGCCGAACTTCAGCACGAAAAACGGCAGCAGCGGGATCATGATGCTGAAGCCGAGGATGTCGATGAAGGTGATGCCGAGGATCGGCAGCAGCCGCAGGATCAAACGGGCACGACGAACGCGAACCAGAGCGCGGCGGTCGCAGCACCGCCGCACAATCCGTAGACGGCCCACTCGGCGAGCCGGCGCGCGCCGGCCGGCACGATCTCGTCGAGCGGTGCCGGCGGCGGCTTCGCCGGGGCGATCGGCGCGAAGACCAGGTAGCGGCGCCCGTCGCGCCCGACCAGTACGCCCTCGGCCGGGGTGATGAAGTGGAAGTCGGTGATCGCGAGGTCGCGCGGGCGCCCCAGATCAGCGTTTTCGCGGACGAACGAGCGCAGCCGCGCGGCCGGGCCGAGCGCGCGCGCCGGGACGCCGGCGAGCAGCTCGTTGACCGCCGCGACGACGCGCGCCCACGACTGCTCGCGCCGCTCCGGAGCGGCGGCGAGCGCGACCCCGACCCTGCGCTCGATCTCGGCGACCTCGGCCGGCGCGCTGCCCGCGGCACAACGGCGAACGTCGTCGACGAATCGCCGCTGGAAGATCGCCTCCTCGGTCATCGCATCGTGAACCCGCATGGACGTACGCCCGAGAGTTCGCTGCAAGAACGAACGAACCCGCCGGGGAGCGCCGGCGGGTTCGTGGTTCTCCGGAGACTCGGCTAGAAGCTTTGGACGCAACCGTTGTTGGCGTTGCTCCAGAGCGGCTGGGTCGGATATCCGCCCGCGTTGGGATTGTTCTCGAGGTTGATCCACGCGCACTTGTCGCCGTTCTCGGCACCGCTGCTGTCGAGCCAGCCGCTGTTCGGGAACGGATCGGTCTCCGTCTCGCCTTGCTCGTGGCCGAACACGATCGACACGCCGTCCAGCGTGCCGGGGCTGTTCACGGAACCCGCGCCGCACGATGCGCCGACGTCGGGGAGGTACGGATCGTTCGTCCAGGCGATCGTGTGGCCGGCGGCGGTCGTCGAGCTGTGGTACGCGCAATACTGCGTGCCGAATCCGGACGGCCTGATGCCGTGTGGAAGCGCCACGATGTAGGCGGCGTTCGACGTGTAGTCGCCGTAGTGCGCGGCGTCCTTGACGGCCTCGGCCGCGAGCTGCGACTGCGAAGGACGGCTCGGCGGCGAGCTCGTCGTGTCGACGTACGAGCCGACGAAGCTGCCGGCCTGATTGCCGACGTGCTGTCCGCCGGTCTGCGTGTACTGGGTCGTACTGTTGTTCCACTTGCTGCCGCCGATGACGGCGAGGAACGCCTTCATGCGCGCCGCGACGCCGCTGGGATCACCGCTGCCGTTCCATGCCGAACCCCAGAAGACGACGTACATCTTCGGGGCCGTCTGGATCGGACCGCCGTGATACGTGAGCGGTGAGGTCGCCTGAAGTTCGCGCTGCCCTTGCTGGGTCAAACGCAGCGCGTCGATGGTCTCACGGGTCGGGAGGATGCGGACGTATTCGCCCGTCGTGTTATTTTGCGCGACGAAGGTGGAGAGCGTCGTCAGCTCGCGGTCTTCCGACTGCGCCTGCGTGCTGGAATTGGTCGCCGGAACGGTCTGCTGACCGCCGCCGGAGCATGCTGCGAGCAACGCCGAAACGGCGACTGCAGCGAATAGCCGAGCCTTCAAGATGAGCACCCCTATCGGATTACAAAAGCGCGCAACGCCCACAATATGGACATATGCGGGCCGCGTCATACGCGGCCGCACCACCCTTGTGCGTAAACTTTCGGTGTTCCTCCGACGAACGTCGGGTATTCGACATTCGTCGTCGCAGTGCGACGGTCGTCACAACAATTGCGTTCGTGCGCTCCTCTGCTTAGACGAAAAAGGTCACCCCGAGCTCGCACGCGTCGCGAGCGCGGGGTGACCTTGATGCACGGATCAGCGCGTCAGAAGCTCTGCACGCAGCCGTTGTTGGCGTTGCTCCACAGCGGCTGCGTCGGATAGCCGCCCGCATTCGGATTGTTCTCGAGGTTGATCCACGCGCACTTGTCGCCGTTTTCCGCACCGCTGCTGTCGAGCCAGCCGCTGTTCGGCTGCGGATCGGTCTCGGTCTCTCCCTGTTCGTGGCCGCCGACGATCGTGACGCCGTCGAGCGTGCCGTTGCTGTTGACGGAGTTCGCGCCGCACGACGCGCCGGCGTCGGGCATGTAGGGAAGGTTCGTCCACGCGATGGTTCCGCCGCTCGCCCGTGTCGAGCTGTGATAGGCGCAGTACTGGGTGCCGAAACCGGACGGTTTGATTCCGTGCGGCATCGCGACGACGTACGACGCGCTCGCGGTGAAGTCGCCGAAGTGCGCGGCGGCTTTCGCCGCTTCGGCGGCCATCTGCGACTGCGTCGGCCGCTTCGGCGGCGTGCTGGTCGTGTCGACGTACGAGCCTGCGAAGCTTCCGGCCGCGTTCCCGACGTGCGCGCCGCCGCTCTGCGTGTACTGCGTGACGCTGTTCATCCAACGGCTCCCGCCGACGATCCCGTAGAACGCCTTGAGCCGCGCAGCGACGCCGTTCGGATCGCCGCCGCTGTTCCAGGCGGAGCCCCAGAAGACGACGTAGATCTTCGGCGCGGTCTGCACCGGGCCGCCGTGATAGGTCAGCGGCGCGGTGGCCTGGAGCTCGCGCTGCCCGGCCTCGGTCGCGCGGAGCGCGTCGATCGTATCGCGCGTCGGATAGATGCGTACCAAATCGCCCGTCGCGTTGTCCTGCGCGACGAACGTCGAAAGCGTGGTGAGCTCGCGGTCTTCGGACTGCGGCTGGACGGTCGGGGGGAACGCCGGAGGCGCCGTACCGCCGCCGTTACAGGCGGTGAGGAGCGCCGCGATCGCGGCCGCGGCGAACAGCCTGGTCTGCTTCAACAACAGTGGACCTCCGCGCCTCGAATCGAGGCAGCGTGAAAGAGGCCGCTACCTTTGTCGGTGCCGCGAAGCCGACCTTCGGTTGACCGGTCTCCTAGCCCAAAAATGTGATAAAAGTCTGAAAAGGACTGTCCTTCAGGCGGGGCGGCGGCCCGAGCCGGACGCCGCGGGGCAGACCGAAGTGTTTGCCGGGCCGGTTGCAAGGCCGTAGCATGGCACGAGTGACGAACCGGGCCCTCGGCGTGGGCGCTGCGCTGTTCTACGTCGCGATTGCACTCGGCATCGCGTTGGTACAGCGCGGATGACGCCGCGCTGGCGCGTGCTCGCGCTGATGACGACCGCGCAGGCCGGCGCTTCGGTGATGCAGCAGGCGCTGGGCTCGCTGTCGCCGATTCTGGTCGCGACGTTCGCGCTCTCGAAGGCGCAGCTCGGGTTCGCGTTCACCGCGCTGATGTTCGGCTCGGCGTCGTTCACCGCGGCCGCCGGCGTGATGACCGATCGCTGGGGCGAGCGCCGCATGGTGCTGTACTCGGGGATCGCGATGGCGATCTCACTGCTCGCCGCGACGCTGCTGCCGGGATATCCCTGGTTGGTCGGGTGCATCTTCCTGTTCGGTGCTGCATATGCCGCGTCGACGCCGGCCGGCGGGCGCGCGATCCTGGCGTGGTTCGACCGCGACCGCGGGATCGCGATGGGGATCAGGCAGACCGGCGTGCCGGTTGGCGGGCTGCTCGGCGCGCTGACGCTGCCGTGGGTCGCGCACGCGTTCGGACTGCGTGGGGCGTTCGTCTACGCCGCGGCGATTACGCTGATCACGACGCTGATCGCCGTCGTCCCGTATCGCGAAGCGCGCGAGGTGACGGCCGGCGATTCCTCGCTGCGCGCGCTCGCGCGTGGAATGCGGATGCTGGCGCGGGATCCGCGGATGATCGGCGTGACCCTGACCTGCATGATCCTCTCCGGACTGCAGCAGACGATGAACGCGTTCGTCACCGTCACCGGCGTGACCATCGTCGGCGTCTCGCCGGGGATCGCTGCGCTCGCGTTCGCGTGCGCGCAAGGTGCGGCGGTCGCCGGCCGGCTGGGCTGGGGTTTCGTGAGCGACCGGCTGCTGCACGGCGAGCGGCTCGTCCCGTTCGCGATCATCTGCGTACTGGCGGCGAGCGCGACCGCCGCGCTCGCGCTGCTGCACGCGGGCGGCGTGGTGCCGCTGTTCGCGGCGTCGATCGTGCTCGGCTTCAGCGGCGCGGGCTGGAACGGTCTGATGGCCGCGGCGCTAGCCGAAGTCGGCGGCGCCGACCGGGCGGCGAGCGCGCTCGGGCTCGCGCTGACCGCGATCTTCTTCAGCTCCGCGGTCGCACCGACCGCGTTCGGCGCCCTCGCCGACCACACGTCGTTGCGCATCGCATGGCTCGCGGCCACGACGTTCGCGCTCGCCGCCGTCGTGCCGGTACTCTGGCTGCGCGCGCACCTGCGCGCGCCTGAACGCAGGTCCGGTTCGCGCGAGGGCTGAACCGTGGTCGGTCCGCGCCCAGGTGGCGGAATTGGTAGACGCGCTAGTTTCAGGTATTAGTGGCCGCAAGGTCGTGGGGGTTCGAGTCCCTTCCTGGGCACCAAGACGTGAGAAAAAAGACCCGGCACATCACCGTGATGCGCGGGGTTTTTTCATGTGCACGAAGGTCAATGGGCCGTCGGCTGAAGCAGCCCGGGCACCGCGCGTTCGGGCCGATGCCGTGATTACCGGGTGTCCCTTGAATCGCACGTTGCGAGCGCTCGCCTCCCCACGACGGCTCGCCTGTAACATTTTTCAGATTTGTGCGCTACTGTTCGGGGAAGAGAGGGCTTCTGTAGGCCCCTCTCCGAATTCTTGCGGACTTCCTTTCCGAGGTGGGTGTCTATGACCGTCCGGCCTATCGCCGCGTCCATTTTGTGTTTCCTCGCGCTCACGGTTCCGGCGCTGGCCCAAACGGCGCCGCCCGCGCCGACCCCGTCCGGCTCGCCGAGCGCGGCTGCGGCGGGCGCTGCGGCCGGCGCTGCCGCGGGTGCGGCGGCGGCCGCAGCTGCGGCGAGGCCGCCGGTCCCCGGCGAGATCCCGAACTACGACACGTTCGTCAAGGACACGGTCGTGCAGAACGGGCTCTTCACGCTGATCCGCAAGGACGGCAAAGTCTATATGCGGATCGCCGCCGACCAGATGGACAAGGACTATCTGCAGACCGCGGTCCCGAAGAACGGGCTCGGCGGTTACGGCGTGCTGGCCGGCGACGTCTTCGAGCAGGAAGCGCGCATCGTGCGCTTCACCCGCGTCGGCAAGGCCGTCGCGATGATTTATCCGCACACGCGCTTCCTCGCCGACAAGGACACGCCGCTGGCCGACGCGGTGCGCGCCTCGACCGCCGACTCGGTGATGGGCATGGGCGCGATCGTCGCCGAGAAGAAGGACGACAAGGCGATCGTCATCGACCTCTCGGTGCTGATGGGCGACGTCATGGACTTCGCCAACAACTTGAACCAAGCCGTCCGCGATCCGCTGAACCCGCTCGGCTCGTACCATCTCGACCCGACGCGCTCGTTCTTCGGCGTGTCGAAGGCGTTCCCCAAGAACGTGCTGATCGAGGCCGACCAGACGTTCGCCTCGCTGAAGCCGAGCGTGATCGACACCGTCGTCGACCCGCGCTCGATCCAAATGCGCATCGCGTACAACTTCGCCGAGCTGCCAGACGCCAGCAAGTACATGCCGCGTATCGCGGACGACCGGGTCGGCTACTTCGACGACGCGCACATCTCGTTCGATCACCTCGAGCGGATGGACAACATCGTGCACTACGTGATGCGCTGGAACATGCGCCCGAGCGATCCATCGAAGAGCATCTCTCCGGCCGTGCACCCCATCGTCTACACGCTGCAGAACACGATCCCGATGGAGTACCGCGAACCGATCCGACGCGCGATCCTGGCCTGGAACGCGCCGTTCGAGCGAATCGGCATCTCCGGTGCCGTCGCGGTGCAGGAGCAGCCCAAAGACCCCGACTTCGACGCCGACGACATCCGCTACAACATGATCCGCTGGCTGACCGAAGCGAACAGCGGCGGCTTCGCCGAGGCGCAATTGACCTGGGACCCGCGCACGGGTGAGGTGTTCCGCGCCGGTGTCATGATCGACAGCGATCTCGTCCGGTTCGGCAACATCAGCCGCACGGTGCTCGGCGTCGCCGCCGACGGCGGCGAGGATCCCGAGCACGACGACCGGATCTCGGCCCGTGCCCATCTCGCGCACAACGACGGCCCGGGCGCGCACGCGCAGCTCATGTACGCCGCGGTGACGACCGCCCTGATGCAGGGTGGAGACGCGAACGCGATCGCTCAGCGCACCGGCGCGGAGTTTCTCCACGCGGTCGTGCTGCACGAGGTCGGCCACGACTTCGGGTTGGCGCACAACTTCATCGGCCACATGGCGTACAGCGCCGCGCAGATCCGCGACAAGAACTTCACGATGAAGAACGGCATCGCGTCGTCCGTCATGGAGTACAACCCCGCCAACGTGTGGCCGAAGGGAACGAGCACCGGTACTCTCGAGCAAACGGTGCTCGGACCGTATGACTACTATGTGATCAAGTGGGGCTACGCGCCGATCCCCAGCGCGAAGACCCCGTTCGACGAAGTCGCGACCCTCTCGCGGTGGGCGTCGAACTGGACCGATCCGAGAGTCCGCTACGCCGGCGACGAGGACGTCGCGTGGAACGGCCACGCCGTCGATCCGCGCGTGCATCAGTTTAACCTGACCAACGATCCGCTCGCATGGTGCGGAGCACAGCTGGGCATCGTCCAGGGGTTGCTGCCGAAGATCGACCAGCGTTTCCCCCAGGACGAGCACACCTACGACGAAGAGCGGATCGCCTTCGCCGCGCTCGTGAACCAGTACGCGCGCTGCTCGACGGAAGCCGCACACTGGATCGGCGGCGAGTATCTCTCGCGCTCGCACCGTGGCGATCCGCGCGCGGAAGTGCCGCTGACCCCGGTGGCGCGCGCCGAAGAGAAGCGTGCGTTCGGGATCCTCGACAAGTACGTGTTCTCGAACGACGCGTTCCGCTACAACCCGCAGACGCTGCGCCGCCTGGTGTACGCGGAGCACGGCACGTTCTCGAACTTCGGTTACGTGCCGACGATGCGCCACGACATCTCGGTCGCGGACCTGGCGGCACGCGTCCAGATCCGTGCGCTAGCGTACATGTACACCCCGATCGTGCTTACTCGCCTCACCGATCTCCCGACCAAGGCGAAACCCGGCCAGACGATGACGCTCGCCGACCTCTTCGAGTGGTCGCGTGCGTCGATCTACGGTGATCTGGAGAACGGTCGCATCGCGCAAGCGACGACCGTCCACCGCAACTTGCAGCGCACCTACGCGGCGATGCTGCGCACCCTCGCGCTGAACCCGCCGCGCGGTACGCCGTACGACGCTCAGGCGATGGCACGGTACGAGCTCGGCATGCTCGACCACGACGTGAACGTCGCGATGGCCCATCCGGGGCTCGACGTGCAGACCCGCGCGCATCTCGGCGCCCTGCACGACGACGTCTCCCGGGCCCTCAAAGCCCAGCGCGTCATCACCAACTAGCCTCCAAGTCTAGCGGAACCCCGGAGCCCGGCATCGGCAACGATGACCGGGCTCCTCTTTTCCGGCTACGGTTCGAAGCGGGCGCTGTAGACGAGGCTGCGTTCGATGAGTTCTTGGATCACGACCGTCGGCTTCTCGGCTTCGATCGCGGCGCGGTCGAACTGGACACCGTGCGTGATCTCGTGCTGCAGGACGACGGTGCGGCGGAAGTCCTCGGCGAGGAAGCGCCGCAGTTGAACGCTGAACGAATCGCCGAAGATCACCGCGCCCTTGGGCAGCCGCGGGTCGTCGACGGCGTACGCGGCGCGCTGGAACTGCGGTGCGAGCGGATCGGCCGGATACGCCGGCGGCGGCTGCTGTTGCGCGTGTTGCGGAAAATCGTCGACGATGACGCGGTTGCGGATCGAGGGCGTAATCCCGGCGAGGCGGTCGAGGTCGGCGTCGTCCTGAAATACGGCGTGCGGTCGGATCGCCGCCGCCGGGATCGTATCGCGGATGCCGGCGCCGCGCAGCGCCGTCACAATCTCGCGGTACGCGACGTACGCTCCGGCGTCGTTCCAGTGCGTCTCGCCCTTGGAGTACACCTCGCCGTTGGCCGAGGCCGCGACGAGCGCGCCGCGGAGGTCGATCGCCCGCACGCCGCCGCGTCGCACGATCCGGATCAGCCGCTCGCCGGCGGACGGCGTGACGTGCCGGACGCTCGACGGCAGATAGCGCGCGTAGACCGTGCTCTTGTTCGGCACCAGCGCGAACACATACGCGATCCCGCGCTGTGCGCACCAATCGGCGCGCCCTTTGTAGATTTCGGCGACCTTCACCAGCTCCGCGTCGCTCGGGTCGTAGCTCCCGTCGTCGTAGCTGCGCTCCTCGTCCGCGTAGAAGAGCCAGTCGTTCGCGCCGCGGAGGACGTGGATCGAAGCGACGTCGCCGAACCAGGCGTACTTGGCGAGATCGTAGTCTTCGATCAGCCGGCTGCGCAGCGGGAACGCGTCGGCGATCTGCCGCTCGGCGTCGCGCTGCCAGCCGCCGGTCGCGAGCGCGCCCGAGCCGGCCGCCGGCGCGGCGAACGGGTAGCGCATCTCGTGGTGATAGATGAAGTCGGCGTCGGAACCCGCGCGACCGGCGATCGCCAGCGCGGCCGGCGCGAGCAGCAGCAGCGCGAGCAGGACGGTGACGACGACGTTGCCGCGCATCAGAAGCGGAAGTAGATGAACGGGTTGTACGTGCCGGCCGCGAGCTTCACGACCGACCCGACGAAGATGAGCGCGAGCGCAGCGGGGACTGCACAAGCGCCGAGCCCGATCCGCGGCCACCACGACGCGCCGCGCAGCGCCGCCTCGACACGCGACGCGACCAGCGGCGTCGCCAGGACGCACCCCAGCGCGAACACGATCACCGTCTCGTGGTCGGCCGCCGCCCAGAAGCTGAGCCGCGGCGCCGGCGCCTGCAGCACGAGCGCGCGCAGGAAGCCGAGCGCGTACCCGAACGAGTCGGCGCGGAAGAAGACCCACGCGAACATCACGACGCTGAGCACGTAGACGTGCCGCACGACCGGGAGCGCGGTGACCCGCCGCAGCGCGCCGACGCGCTCGAGCACCAGGAACAGCCCGTGGATCAGCCCCCATACGACGAAGGTCCACTTCGCGCCGTGCCACAGACCGCACAGGAAGAACACGACGACCAGGTTCGCGTAGATGCGCCACGGCGAGACGCGGTTGCCGCCGAGCGGGACGTAAAGGTAGTCGCGAAACCAGCGCGAGAGCGAGATGTGCCAGCGCTGCCAAAATTCGCGGATCGAGCGCGCGACGTACGGAAAGTCGAAGTTCTCGAGGAAGCGGAAGCCGAACATGCGCGCCATCCCGATCGCCATGTCCGAATAGCCGGAGAAGTCGAAGTAGATCTGCAGCGTGTAGGCGGCGAGCGCGAACCATGCCAGCGGCCGTGAGACGTCGGCCGGCGGCGTGTTGAAGACGTGGTCGACGCACGCGCCGAGCGTGTTCGCGATCAGGACCTTCTTGCCGAGCCCGACGATGAACCGGCGCGCGCCCCACGCGAAGCCGTCGAGCGTGACTGCGCGGCGTGCGAGCTGGGCGGCGACGTCCTTGTAGCGGATGATCGGTCCGGCGATCAACTGCGGAAAGAAGACGAAGTAGAGGACGACCTCGAGCGGGTTCTTGCGCGCCTCCGACGTGCGGCGGTAGACGTCGACGACGTACGAGATCGCGTGGAAGGTGAAGAACGAGATCCCGAGCGGCAGCGCGATCTGCGAGAGCGCGACGCTGCGCCCGATCTGCGCGCCGGTGATGAAGCTCAGGTTGTCCGCGAAGAAACCTGCGTACTTGAACCAGGCCAGCAGGGCGAGGTCGAACGTCACCGCGCCCGCGAGGACGAGCCGGCGCTCGCGCGTCGCGCCGCCCGGCAACCGCGACAGCGCGAGACCGAATGCGTAGTTCACCAGCGCCGAGCCGAGCACCAGCGGGACGTAGATCGTACCGCCCCACGCGTAGAACACGATGCTCGCGGCGACCAGCACGATGTTCTTGGCGAGCGCGCCGGGCGCGAGGAAATACAGCGCCAGTACCGCCGGGAGAAACGCGAAGAGGAAGACTTCGCTGCTGAAGACCATGCTACGGCGTGACGCCTTGGCCGCTCTCGGTCGCTTTCCCGCTCACGCTGCTCGCCGGCATCGTGCTGGTCATCGGCTTCGACGTCGCGGCCGCGTGGCTCACACGCGCCGCGCCGAAGCAGTACCGTGCGCTCTGGCCGGTACAGTTCGCGCTTTACGTCCTGATCGGGTTCTGCGCGATGCTGACGACGCTCGACCTGCGCCTCGTCGAAACGATCGGCGCGCTGTGCGGTCTCGCCGCGTCGACACTGGGCTGGGCGATCACCTGGCGCATCGGCCCGGGCCGCGTCAAAAAGGCGAACCTTGCAAGCGTCGCGATCGTCATCGCTTCAATGACCGCGTTCGGCCTAGGCCTCGCGATCGCCGGCGCAATCGCCTTCAACATCACGGCACGCATCCTCATGCACGCGCCGCGTTGAGCTACTGGTCGCGGACGACGATGGTGCCCTTCATGAAGGTGTGGTAGACGCAGAAGTACGCGAACGTGCCGGCCTTGTCGAAGGTGTGGGTCCAGCTCTTGCCCTTGTCCAGGTTGCCGCTGTCGAAGGACTTGTCGGCGGCGGTCACCGTGTGCGGCGTCTCGTCGTCCTGCACGAAGCGCACGGTCTGACCGGCGTTGATCGTCACTTTGTCCGGAACGAACGCGAAGTTCTTCACGTGGACGATCGAGGTCGGCGAGGCGGCCGGCGCGGGCGCGACGGCGGGCGACGGCGAGCCGGACTGAGCGAGGGCGACGCCGCCGCCGAGGGCCAGTGCGACGGCCAGAGACAAAACGAGTCTGCGCATGCTCCTATAACGCTGCTTGGCGCCGCCGGGTTCGGGGTTCGGCTCCCCGAACGGGCGTTACAGCGGAACCTGCGTCAGCGTGGCGGTGCGTGCCGGTTCGGTGGACGTGCGCGGCGGCATGGTCGCGGTGTAGACGGTCGTGGTGCCGAGATCGATCTTGATCGCGCTGTGATCGCCGGCGAGCATGAGCGCTGCCGTGCCGTTCGCCTGGCGCATGACGCGCGGCCGGCCGACGTTGTATTTCCCCGGCGCGTAGTCGGCGACGATGAACGTGCACGTGTAGACGTACAGCCCACCGCTCGCGGAGCGCCGTTTCGGACAGCTCAGGCTCGCCGATCGCGTCACCGGGTTGCCCTTGGTGCCGAAGAGCCGGAGCCAGGAATAGTCGCGGGGCGCCTGCAGCGCGTAGTTCGTGCCGCCGTGGTCCTGGAACCCCATGAAGTTCACGGCTTCGCCGGCCGGCATCGCGGGCGTGACGGGCTCGTGAGGTGCTGCGTTCGCGGCGCCCGCCAGGCCGATCGCCAGTGCCGCGACGGCCGCAATCGACGGCCCGCGCAGCCAGGGTCGCTCCATCCCCGCCTCCGATCTGTGGCCCGCAGTATAGCATGAGGCGCCGGGACGGCCCGGCGGGCGCAAATACTCGGCGCCGTCCGGAGGTTGTACCGCAAGGCTGACCGCGCACGCTTGGGAGGCCGCGGCTTCGGCCGAGCCCGAAGTGTCCTGGGTCGAACCCGCTCCGGAGATCTCTGTGCAAACGCTCGTCAACGTCACCCTGCCCGAGATGGGCGAATCGGTCAGCGAAGGCTCGATCGTAGAGTGGCGCAAGAAGGTCGGCGACTGGGTCGCCGAGGGCGACACCATCGTCGACATCACGACCGACAAGGTCGACGTGGAAGTCCCCTCGACCGCGAGCGGCGTGATCGCAGCCCTCCACGGCGACGAAGGCGCCACCGTCAACGTCGGCACCGTCCTCGCCGAGATCGACACCACCGCCGCCAAACCCGAAGGCGCCGCGGCGGGAAGTGGTGCCGCGCCGGCCGCTCCCGTCATCACTTCATCGAAGGGCGAGCCCACGCTCGTCACCCCGGCAAGCTACGGCGCATCAGGTGCCGCGGCCCCACCCGCGGAGCGCCGCGAGACGAACGGCAAACCCTTGGGCGTCCTCTCGCACCACGCGCGGCGGCTGGTCGAGCGCCTTCACATCGACCCGGCGAAGCTAACCGGTACCGGCCCCGACGGCCTGGTCTTGCGCGAAGACGTCGAGGCCGCGGTCGCCTCCGGCAAGATCGCGTTCACCGGCGGCCTAGGTTCCGCGTCCGCGCCGTCCGCGATCAGCTACCCCGCGGTCTCGGCCGAAGCGAAGGTCACCGAGCTGAAGGGTTCGGTCGCGACGCTCACCTCCTACATGGAGCAGTCGCTGTCGATCCCGGTCGCGACCTCGTTCCGCACGCTGCACGTCGGCACGATGGAACAGCGCCGCGCCGAGCTGACCGCCGCGCTCAAGCAAGCCGGCCGCACCGAGAAGGTCTCGTTCACGCACATCATCGCGTTCGCGCTCGCGCGCGCCGCGACGGAGCAGCCCGCGATCACCGCCTCGTTCCGCCGCGTCGAGGGCAAACCGCAGAAGATCGAAGCCGGGATCCACCTCGGCCTGGCGGTCGACGCGCAGAAGAAAGACGGTTCGCGCTTCCTCGTCGTGCCGGTGCTGAAGAACGCCGGCGCGCTCGACTTCGCCGCGTTCCGCACCGCGTACGAAGAGCTGGTCGCGAAAGCGCGCGACAACAAGCTGTCGGTCGAAGAGCAGACCGGCGCATCGTTCACGCTGACCAACCCGGGCGGCATCGGTACGGTCGCGTCGGTGCCGCGGCTGATGGTCGGCCAGGGCGCGATCATCGCGGCCGGCGCGATCGCGTACCCGCCGGGCTTCGCGCACGCCTCGCGCTCGACGCTGGAACAGCTCGGCGTCGAGAAAGTGATGACGCTGACCTCGACCTACGACCATCGCGTCATCCAAGGCGCGCAATCGGGCGAGTACCTGCGGCGCGTCGACGCGCTGCTCGCCGGCGGCGACGAGTTCTACGAGACGATCTTCGCGCAGCTCGGCGTGAGCGCCGCGGTGCGCGGCGTCGCGACCAGCGCCAACGCCACCGCGCCGACGCTGCGCGAGCATGCGGAGCCCGCGACCGCCGACATCCCCGGTGTCCCCTCGGAAGAGATGCTGCGCGCGATCGCGGCCGGGATGGCGGTCGTCTCCGCGTATCGCCGCCACGGCCACCTCGGCGCGAACCTCGATCCGCTCGGCACAAAACCCCCGAACGACCCGTCACTCGACCCCGCGACGTACAACCTCACGCCGGCGATGATGCAAGCGATCCCGGCCTCGATCCTCAACGTGAAGCTGCCGGGCCGGACGCTCGCCGACGTGCTGCCGAAGCTGCGCGAGACGTACAGCTCGACGATCGCCTACGAGATCGAGCACATCTCGAACACGCGCCAGCGCGAGTGGCTGCGCGACTACATCGAGACCGGCAAGCACAAAGTCCCGCTCACGCCGCAGCGCCGCGTGCAGCTGCTCCAGCGCCTGACCAAAGTCGAGACGATGGAGCGCTACTTCCGCAAGCAGTTCATGTCGCAGAAGACCTTCTCGATCGAAGGGCTCGACGTGATGGTGCCGATGCTCGAGGAGACGATCTCGATGCTGGCCGAGGACGGCACGAAGACCGTCGTGCTCGGCATGGCGCATCGCGGTCGCCTCTCGACGATCGCGCACGTCGTGAACCGCCCGTACGAAGAGCTGCTCAAAGAGTTCGAGTCGGCCGCGCTGCGCGAAGAGGCACCGGCGCAGGGCGACGCCGACGCGACCGGCGACGTGAAGTACCACCACGGAGCGCACGGCGAGTACGTGACGCCGGTCGGAACGAAGATCACCGTCGAGCTCGCCAGCAACCCCTCGCACCTCGAAGCGGTGGACGGCGTCGTCGAAGGGATGACGCGCTGCCTGCAGACCGATCACAGCGTCAACCCCGCGACGCTCAACCACGAGGTCGCGGCGCCGATCCTGATCCACGGCGACGCCGCGTTCGCCGCGCAAGGCGTGGTCGCGGAAGTCCTCAACCTGCAGGGCCTCGCCGGTTACAAGACCGGCGGCACGATCCACATCATCTCGAACAACCAAGTCGGCTTCACGACCGATCCGAACGAAGCGCGCTCGACGCGCTACGCCTCCGATCTGGCGAAAGGCTACGACCTGCCGATCGTGCACGTCAACGCCGACGACGTCGACGCGTCCATCGCTGCAATACACCTGGCGATCGACTACCGCCGCAAGTTCGAGCGCGACGTGGTCGTCGATCTGATCGGCTACCGCCGCTTCGGCCACAACGAACAGGACGAGCCGGCGTACACGCAGCCGCGCCAAGCCGAGCTCATCAAGCAGCACCCGACCGTGCGCGAGCTGTACGCCGCGCACCTGGTCGCGCAGGGCGTGCTGACCAACGAGCAGGTCAAGGAGATGCAGGACACGGCGACGGCCCGCATCGCCGAAGCGCACAAGCGCGTCAAGTCCGGCGAGTACAAGGCGACGATGATCAGCGCCACCGTCGCCGCGAACGTCACCGAGGCAGCCGCCGACACGCGCGTCGACAAAACGCGGCTGCTGAAGTGGGCCGACGACGTGGTCCGCGTCCCCGACGGCTTCGTGCCGAACAAGAAGCTGGCGCAGCAGTTCCAGAAGCGCACGGCGGCGCTGCGCGAGAGCGGCGAAGTGGACTGGGGCCTGTCGGAAGCGCTCGCGTTCGCCTCGCTGCTGACCGAAGGGACGCCGATTCGCCTCACCGGCCAGGACACCGAGCGCGGCACGTTCTCGCACCGCCACGCAGCGCTGCATGATGCGCGCACAAACGCGAAGCATGTGCCGCTGCAGCATCTCCAGGGTGCAAAGGCCTCGTTCGAGATTCACAACTCGCCGCTGAGCGAGTACGCGTGCCTCGGGTTCGAGTACGGTTACGGCTTCGAAATCCCCAACGCGCTCGTACTGTGGGAAGCCCAGTTCGGCGACTTCAACAACGGCGCGCAGATCATCATCGACCAGTTCATCGCGGCGGGTGCGGCCAAGTGGGGCCAGGAGACGCGCCTCACGCTGCTGCTGCCGCACGGATACGAAGGCGCGGGGCCGGAGCATTCCAGCGCGCGGCTGGAGCGCTTCTTGCAGCTCTCGGCAGAAGGCAACATCCGGGTTGCGAACTGCTCGACCGCGGCGCAGTATTTCCACCTGCTCCGCGCGCAAGCGAAGGCGACGCAGGCGTATCCGCTTGTCGTGATGACGCCGAAGAGCCTGCTGCGGAATCGCGCGGCCTATGGCACGATCGACGAGCTCGCGACCGGCAAGTTCCGCGAGGTGATCGACGACGCGCGCTACGAGAACGGCGACAAGTCCGGGATCGAGCGCGTGCTCCTCTGCACCGGGCATATCTACTACGACCTGATAGCGAGCCCGCTCTACGAGAAAGCGACGAAAACCGCGATCGTCCGCGTCGAGCTGCTCAGCCCGCTCCCCCACGCCGAGATCCTCCGCACGATCGCCAGCTACGCGAGCGCCAAGGAAGTCATCTGGGTCCAAGAAGAGCCGAAGAACATGGGCGCCCGAGCCCACGTCCGCCGCCGCCTCGTCGAACGTCTGCCGAAACCCCTTACCGACATCGACTACGTCGGCCGCCCATATCGTGCCAGTCCGTCGGAGGGATATCCGGGCGCGCATGCGGTCGAGCAGGAGCGGATTGTTAGCGAAGCGCTGACTGAGTAGAACTGCGATACCACTGGAAGTGCGGCCCTGGTCGCCCCGGCATCCTTTCTATCGTTTACCGCGTGGCCGCCCGAGCTTGAGTCGTGGCTATTCCCCTGGTCATTTTGACTGGTTTGATGCTTGCGACTACGCGCGCGGCCGGCCCGTGCATTGCATCGTACATGTCGACGGTCAGCTGCATGCGCAGCCATGACTCTGCCTTCATTCCGAGGGCTCGTTCGAGACGGAGCGCGGTGTCCATCGTGATGGGCCGCTTGCCGTGGATGATCTCCGACAGTCGCGCTGCCGTGACGCCGATGCGCTTGGCAAACGCTGCTTGCGTGATCTCAAGCGGCTCGAGGAACTCGCGCAACAGGATCTCCCCGGGTGGGACCGGCCGGCGATGCGTCGGAATGGTCAACGGGCGATTCATCTGAACTCCTAGTGGTAGTCGACGATCTCAACATGAGTGGGCCCGGCGGTGGCCCAGCGGAAGCAGATCCGGTACTGATCGTTGATGCGAATTGAGTATTGCCCGCTCCGAGTGCCGCGCAGACGCTCGAGACGATTTCCCGGCGGCACCCGCAACTGATCGAGGCTGACTGCGGCGTCCAGCAGAGTAAGCTTGTCGAGCGCCTTCTGTCGAAGGGACGGTGGAACGAGCCGCCGCGCGCCGCCGGAATCGACGCCGTTGTAGAGATCGGCGGTCGCGCGATCGGCGAAGTCCACTTTCGGCATCTTATCATATCGCGATAATATCGTCAAGCGATAAGATTCGCGCGCTAATCCGGACGGAGCAGGAGCGGATTGTTCGGGAGGCGCTCTCCTCGAAGTAATCGCGCGCAGCGCTAGGGTTGCGCGGGGAGCTCCGTGCGGTGGCCGATTGCGACGGTGTATTCCAAGGGGACGCCGATGTGCCACTCGATTGGGCGATCGTCGCTGCCGTGCTTGAGGTTGTACGCGGTGCCGTAGGTTCGATGCGTTCGCAGGTTGGTGTAGCGGATGCCCAAGCCCACGTGGCCGTCCCACTCCCAGGCGACGACGTCGCCGATCTGCGCGCTCTCGCCGGGCTTGAGGGTCAGGGTGACGTCGGCGGGGCCGGTTTGCATCATCGTGCCCTCGTCGTCGATCGTGAGAAATGCCGAGCTGTGGACCTCCACATGATACGCGTCGCCGGTCGGGTTCACGCAGCGCACGACCGTGTCTTTCGCGCCCGTGTCCAACCCGGGCGTTCGCTGGACGATCACGATCGGAAGCGGCTCGTCGGCCATAGCTCGGTCTACCGGGCTGCTGTGCGCCCGACCTCCGTTCAGGTGTCGGCCCCTTACGCGACTTTACTCAACGCCCTGATCGGCATATCGGTGTCCAACAGCGTGCTGAACGTCGCCGCCGACATCGCGGCGCCGAAGTAGCTGCCTTGGGCTGCATCGCACCGGAGTGATACCAGGGCGGTCCGCTGCGCTTCGGTCTGGACCCCTTCGGCGACGACGCGTGCATCGAGGCCGTGAGCGGCGAACAGCAGCGCCGATGCGATGACCATGTCGACGTCGCTTGCCGCGATACCGGCCACGAGCGCGGCGCTCAGGGTGATCGTGTCGAACGAGCACGACCGCAGGATCCCGAGCGAGTTGGACCCCGTGCCGAAATCGCGAAGCGCCGTGCGCACGCCGACCGTGCGAAGCTCCGCGACCGTGCGCGTCGCGTCGACCAGGTCGCCGTGCAGGTCGGTCTCGCTGAGCACGAGTTCCAGCAGCCCCGGATCGAGTGCAGCATCCTCGAATGCGGCCCGGACGCCGGCGATGAAATCGGGTCTTGCGATCGACTGTGCCGAAATGTTCACGGAGACGGTCAGGCGGCGGCCGTCGCGCAGCCAGCGCGCATTCTGCCGGCACGCTTCGCGGAGCACGAACCTTTCGATCGCCACGATGAGCCCAGTAGACTCGGCGATCGGGATGAACTCGCCGGCCGTCAGCAGCGCGCCGCGCAGCGGCCACCGTGCGACCGCCTCGGTGCCGATGATCGCCCCGTCGATCGACACGACGGGCTCGTAGTGGACGAGCAGCTCCTTGGCCGTCAACGCGCCGCGTAGCTCGGACTCGAGATGGAACTTGCGCACGACGGAATCGTGCATCGAGCCTTCGAACATCCGGTACGATCCGCGCTGCGACCGCTTCGCATTGTACATCGCCGTGTCGGCGTTGCGTAGGAGGGTTTCGACGTCGGCCCCGTCAGCGGGGAAACACGCGACGCCGATGCTCAGGCTCATGCTTAGTGTTCGATCGCCGACCTGCAGCGGTTCGCGGAAGCCGTCGACGATGCGCTGGGCGGTCGCGGCCGCTTCGGCGCAGGCGGCGTGTTCCAGCAGCACCACGAACTCATCGCCGCCCGTTCGCGCCACGACGTCCTCGGCGCGTGTCAGGGTGCGCAACCGTGCGGCGACGCTCTGGAGGAGCAGGTCGCCGACCGGATGGCCGAGCGTATCGTTGATCTCCTTGAAGCCGTCGAGGTCGATGAACAGGATCGCCATCTCCGATCCGTGCCGCGTTGCGGCGGAGCACGCGGCGGCGAGCCGGTCGTTCAGCAGGATGCGGTTCGCGAGCCCGGTGAGCGGGTCGGAGCGGGCGCTGTGCGCCAGCAGTTCGGAGGCCTCTTTGCGCTCCGTGATGTCAATGCACGTGCCGACCAACCGGACCGGCGTGCCGGCCGCGTCGTCCTCGCGCGCGACCAGCACCTCTTCCCAGTGCATGGTTCCGTCGCCGCGGAAGCTGCGGTACTCGATGCGGTGCACGGTGCCGTTTTCGGTGGTGTCCTTGAAATCTGCGATGACGCGCTCGCGATCGTCGCCGTGCATGTGGCGCTTGATGACGGCATAGCCTGATCCCGGGGACGAGGAGTTTGCCGGCTTCGGCAGGCGCGCGTTCGCCCACATCTCGTCCGACCAGCTTGTGACCCCGGTGACGAGGTCAGTCGACCAGTGGCCGAAGGCGATGAGCCGGTGGACGCGCGAGATGGCGTTGGCGGAATCGAACCGCTCGCGCTCGGATTGCACGCGCGCGGTGACGTCGCTGATGAGCAGCATGAATGCCGGGACGCCGTGCCAGGTGAGGTCGAATACCGTCTCGTCGGCATCGAAATCGGTCCCGTCCTTGCGGCGGTGCACCGTGGTCGCCGTTTCCTGCGCACCGTGGGCGACGTGGTCCACCGCGGACGCGCGCCCGGGCGCGCACAACGCCTGGGCCGGCAGCCCGATGATCTCTTCGTCGGAGTACCCGTAGGTTTCCAGTGCCGTTGCGTTGGCCCAGATGCAGCGGTGGTCGGCCGCATCGAAGACGATGACGGAGTTCACGCGACCCTCACGATCGCGCTCGGGAGCCTCGCGAACGCGAAGAGCGTGTCGAAATCCGTTGCTGCGAGCGCGGCTCCGAAGAGATATCCTTGCGAGTGATCGCAGCCGAGCCCGGCCAGGGTGGCGCGCTGCTGCTCGGTCTCGACCCCTTCCGCGACGACGCGCGCGCCGAGGCGGTGGGCAGCGACGATGACGGCTTCGGCGATGATCGCATCGGCGCGGTGCGTCACGATGTCGCTCACGAACGTCCGGTCGAGCTTCACCGTGTCGAACCGGCAGGTGCGCAGGATCGCGAGCGAGTTGTAACCGGTCCCGAAGTCGTCCAGGGCGACCCCGACGCCGAGCGCGCGCACCTCATCGACTTTGCGCGCCGTTTCGGCCAGATCGCCTTGCAGGGCGCTCTCGGTCAGCTCGAGTTCGAGCAGCACGGGGTCGAGCCCGGAATCGCGCAGCGCGTTGCGCACCGTTGCGGTGAAATCAGTTTTCGCGATGGTGCGCGCCGAGACGTTGACGGCGATCTGCAGCCGCCGCCCGCGCCGCTGCCACACGGCATTCTGCCGGCAGGCTTGGTTGAGAACGAACGCGTCGACCGCCGCGATGAGGCCGGTCTCTTCCGCGATGGGGACGAACTCCGCGGCGCTGATCGTTCGCCCATGGTGCGCCCAGCGCACCAGCGCCTCGGAACCGATCAGCCTACCGTCGATCGTAACGACCGGCTGGTAATGGACGATGAGTGCGCTGCGCTGAATCGCGAGCCGGAGCTCGGTCTCGAGGGTGAACCGGCGTACGGCGGCGGCGTGCATCGACTCTTCGAAGAAGCGATACGAACCACGCTCGTCCCGCTTCGCGTGACACATCGCCGTGTCGGCGTTGCGGATCAGCGTTTCGACATCGCCCCCGTCTTCGGGATAGCACGCGATGCCGATGCTCGCGCCGACGCTCACGTCGCGGTCGCCCGCGGTCAAGGGATCGGCGAAGGCGTAGGCGATCTTGCATGCGGCCGCCGCCGCGTCGCTCGCGGCTGCGCCGGCGAGCACGACGACGAACTCATCGCCGCCATTACGGGCGATCAGCTCGGCCCCGGTGTGCAAGGATTGCAGCCGGGCCGCGGCACTTTGCAGGAGCAGATCGCCGGCGACGTGGCCGAGGTTGTCGTTGATCCGCTTGAACCCGTCGAGGCCGAGGAAGAGGATCGCACCTTTGGCGTCGAGCTCGCGGTCCTCGGCGCAGATGGACGAGAGCCGCTCGTGAAGGTGAAGGCGATTTGCGAGGCCGGTGAGCATGTCGTGGCGCGCAGTGAACTCAAGCCGTTCCTGCGCGGTCTTGCGCTGCGTGATGTCGACGACCGTGCCGACGATCTGGATCGGCTTTCCGTCGGCGTCGTCCTCGCGCGCGGCGATCATCCCCACCCAGCGCACGGGCGCGTCGCCGCGGACGGCGCGGTATTCGATGTGGTGCACGCGGCCCGTCTTCAGGACGGCCCTCAGATCGGCGAGGACCCGCCCTGCGTCATCGGGGTGGGCGTGACAGCGGATCGCTTCGGCGCCGCCGCCCGGCGAGGAGTCGGCCGGTATCGGCATCCGCGCCAAGGCGAACAGCTCGTCCGACCAGATCGTGGTGTCGGTCGCGAGGTCGACCGAGAAATGCCCGAGATCGAGGAGGCGGTGGACGCGCGCGTGGGCATCGCGAAGCGCTCGCAGCTCACTGGGCAGCGTCCGGTCGCTCGCGAACGTCGTGTCGGGCATCGCCTGAACGATAGCTCCGCCCGGTAACGCGCGGGTACCGTCACACCGCGTTACCGCGACGACACCGGCGGGCGACCGTCAGTGCGGCAGTAAAATGGCGCTCTTCCGCAAAGATACGGAGGTGCAATCGATTCGTTTTGCCGTGCGCTTCCTTGGTGCCGCGGCCCTTACTGCGCTCATCGCGACGTCACTTCCGCACCTTGCCGTCGGTGCGCCCGCGAGCGGGCCATCGGCTGATGCGAAAGTCCTCGACCTCGCCAACCTCGACACGACCTGCAAGGCCTGTGACGATTTCTATCAGTTCGCGACCGGCGGGTGGCTCAAGAAGAATCCGATTCCCCCGGGGCATGCGTCGTGGGGTGCGGGCGCCCAGCTCGCCGACGAGAACCGCGCCGTGCTCACCTCGATCCTCGAGGACGCGGCGAAGGTCAAGGACGCGCCGGCCGGCAGCGACACGCAAAAGATCGGCTCGTTCTACCGCGCCTGCATGGACGAGGCCGGGATCGAGAGAGCGGGCACCGGTCCGGTCGACCCCTTTCTCGCCGAGATCAACGGCATCACGACGGTCCCCGCGCTGGTCACCGAAATCGGCAAGCTGCATGATGTCGGAGTTAGCGGCGGCCTGAACTTCGGTTCCGGCGCCGACACCAAGGATTCGTCGAAGCAGGTCGCATCGCTCGGCGTCGGCGGCACGGGACTGCCTGACCGCGACTACTACCTCAAAGACGACGCGCGTTTCGTAGCGATCCGCAAGGCGTACCACACGTACGTTGCGACGCAGCTGGTGAACCTAGGCGAGGTCCAAGCCGCGGCCGATACGGACGCCGACGGCATCATCGCGATCGAGACCGCGATCGCCAAGTCCGTTCCGCCGCGCGAAGAGCTGCGCGATCCGCTCGCGACGTACCACCCGATGCCCGTCGCGCAGCTCACGACGCTGGCGCCGCACGTTCCGTGGACCGCGTACTTCGCGACCTACCACGCGCCCGCGTTCACGACGATCGACGTCGCGTTGCCCGGATACGTCACCGCCTACGACGGCCTGCTCACATCGACTCCGCTGCCGGCGTGGAAGGCGTTCCTCAAGTACAAGGTCGCAGACGCCTACGCGGGCTCGCTGCCGAAGCGCTTCGCCGATGCGAGCTTCGCCTTCCGCGGCACGACGCTCTCCGGCATCAAGGAACAGCTGCCGCGCAACCAGCGCTGCACCGCCGCGGCCGACGCGTCGCTGCGCGACATCCTCGGCAAGGCCTACGTCGCGAAGGTGTTCACTCCCGCGACCAAGGCGCGCGCGCTCGCGCTCGTCAACAACCTGCAGGGCGTGCTGCACGACGACATCGAGCAGCTCGAATGGATGAGCGCGCCGACGAAGGTGAAGGCCGAAGAGAAGCTGGCCGCGTTCACCAAGAAGATCGGCTATCCCGACAAGTGGGTCGACTTCTCGGCACTCACGGTCACCGACTCCTACGGGAGCGACGTCACCGCCGTCCGGCGCTTCCAGCTTGCGCGCAACATCGCGCGCATCGGGCAGCCCACGGATCGCACGCAGTTCGGCATGACCCCGCCGACCGTCAACGCGTACTACAGCCCGTCCGACAACGAGATCGTGTTTCCCGCGGGGATCCTGCAGCCGCCGTTCTTCTACGAGAATGCGGACGATGCCGTGAACTACGGCGCGGCCGGCGCCGTGATCGGCCACGAGATGACGCACGGCTTCGACGATCAGGGCAAACAGTTCGACGCGAAGGGCAACCTGAGCGACTGGTGGACGGCGGCCGACAGCGCCGCGTTCAAGAAGCGCGCGCAGTGCATCGTCGATGAGTACAGCGAACTCGAGCCGCTCCCCGGAGTGCACGCGAAAGGCGTGAACCTCCAAGGCGAGGCGATCGCCGACCTCGGCGGACTCACGATCGCGTACAAGGCGTTCGAGCGCACCGCGCAGGCGAAGGGCCACAAGACGATCGACGGCTACACGCCGGAGCAGCGCTTCTTCCTCGCGTACGCGCAAGTCTGGCGCGGTTCAGCGACCGAAGCCGCGATCCGTCAACAAGCCCTCACCGATCCGCATCCGAACGCGCGCCTGCGCGTGATCGGCACGCTCTCGAACATGCCGGAGTTCCGCGCAGCGTTCAAGTGCGCCGCCGGCACCGCCATGGTTCGCAAAGAGAGCTGCCAGATCTGGTAGCCGGGAAGCCCCGCTTCGCGAGACCGGTCCGAAGCCGTCAGTCCGCCGTCGCGCGGCCTGGCGGCTTCTTTTCAGGCCGCGGCTTCAGGGACTTCCGGAACCCGTAGCCGAGCACAACCGAATAGGTTGGGTCTCGGAACCGCCGGCCGGCGTCGTCTACGTCGGACGGTTCTGGGGCATTGGGGTCCATCCGAGCGGGCTGCAAGTAACCGCTGACGTCAACATTTTTCATCTCGCTGACGCCTTATCATATGTCTGTGGAGGGCGTCAATCGCCATGCACGCGGGTGTCGGCCCAAAGCCAAGATGTCCGCCCCCCGTCCCAAGCTAAAATGTCCGCCCCGGTCCGGCGGCGAGGGCTCCCCTTATGGAGACCTTGCTCGTGGCCAAGCGAGACCTCGTCATCGCCCGCGTT
>Ga0209483_1000121_pt1 | contig 75666 bp, 70 predicted proteins | sample NGEPerA_FD_184508 | JGI IMG/M metagenome (GOLD analysis project Ga0209483, IMG submission 184508) | Arctic peat soil microbial communities from the Barrow Environmental Observatory site, Barrow, Alaska, USA - NGEE PermafrostL2-A... | ecosystem: Environmental > Terrestrial > Soil > Wetlands >... | reverse complement strand
CCGCTCGCGCAAATCCATGCTGTACGGCTTGCCCATTCGAATCTCCCGCTAACACCAGAAGAATCGAATCACAGCACGCTCGCGGTGGGAATCCCCCGCGACTCGTATTTCAGGGAATTTGCTCTAGTGTATTGCAGCGAAGTGAGTGTTCCGTAACAAACCGCTTGCATGACGATCAGCCAAAGCGGCGTGACTCTGTCGATTGTGGCGAAGAGCATCAGCAGCAGTCCCAGAACGACGGTGTTTGAAATCAGCACGGCCCGGTAGCCGACACGATTAAGAATTCTCGGCAGAAGAACCTTCGTGCTCATGGCGGCGAATGCTTGCGGCATGATCAGAAGGCCTGATTGGACAGGCGTGAAGCCAAGCCCTACCTGATACAGAAGCGGGAGCAGAAACGGCACGCCACCAATGCCGAGCCGGGTGAAGAAGCTACCACTGACCGCCGCCGCGAATGTGCGAATCTTAAACAACGCCATGTCGAGGAGCGGATAGGCCGTGCGCGTTGCATGCAGACTATAGCCGAACAGAAGCGTCAGCGAAATTCCGAGTAGACCGAGAACTTCGCCTGTGCTCAGCGCGTGTTCTCCGAATATCTCGAGCACGTAGGAGAGCAGAGCGACGCCGGATCCGAATAGAATCAGGCCCAAAATGTCGAGGGGTTTGGCATACTCTTCGCGGTAGTCGGGAAGATGCAGATAAACGAGAACAAGTCCTGCAACGCCGATCGGAAGGTTCACAAAAAAGATGGCGCGCCAGTGCAGGTACGCCACGATCAATCCGCCAGCTATCGGCCCAAGCATCGGGCCGATGAGGCTCGGAATCGCAACAAAGCTCATTGCCCGAACAAGCTCGGATCTGGCAAAGGTCCGCACCAGCGTCAGGCGCCCGACGGGTACCATCATCGCGCCGCCGCACCCCTGAAGGACGCGGCATGCCACGAGAAGGTGGATGTTGCTCGATAGTCCACAAAGAACCGAGCCGAGTGTGAAAAGACCGATCGCGGACGCGAAGACGCGCCTCGTTCCGTAGCGATCCGCGACCCATCCGCTGATGGGAATGAACACTGCCAGGCTCAATGTGTAGCTTGCGAGCACCGATTTCATGCTCAGCGGGGTAACTGCCAAGGCTTTTGAGATAACTGGCACAGCCGTGTTCAAGATCGTTGTGTCGAGGGACTCCATGAAAAAAGCCACCGCGACCAGCCAGGGAAGCAATCGCTTTACAGGGATTGGCGGTGAAGTTCTACTTATGTCGGTAGCGGGCAACCGAAATCCTTGGGACTGAATCGAGCCGCGCTGAGAGTACTCAATTTCGCGCGTTTGATGCCAGATCGGCGAGAGATGTCCTGGCGCCGTACTCGCAGCGTCGTGCGTGCGGGCTGGTCGGTCTCGAACCGAAGACCTACCGCTATGCCTCGAAGCGGCCGGATGACGGCGCCATGCGGCAGCGGTTAAAGGAACTGGCTTTGGAACGAACGCGGTTCGGCTATCGACGCCTGCACATCATGCTGCAGAGGCAAGGCATCGTGCTGAACCGCAAGAAGCTCTATCGGCTCTACCGGGAAGAGCGCCTGACGGTGCGCAGACGCGGTGGTCGCAAGCAGACTCTGGGTACGAGCCGCCGCAGGAAGCGAGATCGAAGAATCGATTTTTCGAGAATTAGTTTTTCGGAAACCAGGGAATGAAGCTGGACGTTCGCTCGATATAGGCTTCGTAGTCCTTTCGATGTCGACGCATGCTGCCTTCTACTGTCGGAACGCCACTGAAACGCGTAAGCAGAAACGTAATCAGGATCGGCCCCGGTATCGCCCACCGTCCGATGGTTGTTTCGGCAGCGATCAGATAGAGACCCCACCACAGGCAGGCATCGCCGAAATAATTTGGATGCCGCGTATAGCGCCACAAGCCGCTCGCCAAGACTTTCCCTTTGTTCGCGACGTTCGCCTTGAACTGCACAAGTTGCAGATCGCCGATACTTTCGAAGAAGATACTTATGACCGCCAGCGCGGCACCCGTCCAACCCACAATGCCAATTGTCGCTGGTATCGGCGAAAACTGACCGAGCTGCACCGGCAGCGCAACGATGAACTGCAGCGGCATCTGCAGGGCAAACACCATCACGCCGGCGGCTCTGGCGAAGCTCCAGCCACGTTCGGCTTTCGCTTTGTTCATCATCTTTTGATAGCGCAAATCGGCGCCGTGCCTGTGCCAGCGCCAGAGCAGATAGAAGCCGAGGCGCGATCCCCACAAAATGCAGAGAAACAGCAGGAGATATTTGCGAGGGGTGGGTGGGCCAGTTTGCGCAAAGCTCAAACCAGCCAGAACGATCATGCCGAAAGCCCACCAGCTATCGACAAAGCTGGGATCGCGCAGCGCGATGCTGATCACCCACAGCAATACGAAAATCGCCGCGAGAATCGCGAAGTTGTTGAGCAGAAGTATCGCAAGAGCCATGGTGGTTCGGTGCCTACAAGACCACTTGATGGCGCGAAATGACGGGCTTCATCAGATAGTGGCTGATCCCTCAGGATTCGCGATTACCGTAGCCAAATAATTCTGCGGTCGCGAGGAAAAACATACGCCGACGCCGTTGCCAACGATCTAGAGATGAATGCCGTTTGAAGTAGTACGGCTTCTATTGTCAGCACCCGCACCTTTCAGGAACGGGCTGTAAACCCAGCCCAGGCGCGGTCCGGCATGGCTGTTTTTGTCGTCAACCCGAACAAGCGTCCAGTTGCCTTGCTGCTGAATTGTCGCGACTTCTATGCCGAGCCGCAGCGTGGAAATAATCGACGCTGATGCTGAAGACCGGGTGCGAAGATTTGCAGCGTGAACGATAACGGCCAGCGGTTTCGCAGCGACGTCGTGCGATGCGGGCGCCGGCGATCGGGCCGAAAGGGTAGGGCCATTAAAGGCGGTTTCCAACCCGGCTGTAATCGCTTCGATATTCGCCTGCGAACTTTCTGGAACAAGTGCGACGACGCGGGGATAGAAGATGATCACTGACGCTGCGAGGGCTCCGGCCAGCGCGATATCGCGCACCAGGCGAGGTGTGATGCGCAGGCCATGCCGAGGGGCAGGTTCGATGGCATCCCATTCCCGGTCCGATCGAAGCGCAATTCTGGCCTGCTGCGCAGGAAATTCTCGTGCCCCCGGCGTGAGCCGCGCTTGAACCAATTCGCGGTCTCGATCGGCGAGCATAACCCGCAATGTCGCGAGTTCTTCGTTGAGGTGGTTGACGGTGTCCTCGTCAGTATGAGCGCGCGCCGCTTCGGTCCTGACACGGACTTGTGCCAGCGCAATCTCGGCATTTTCAAACCGCGTCGTCGCCTCCGCAAGCGCATTTGCAAATCGTTGCCGCCATTGCGCTTCGGCCGCCTCAAGCCGTGAATCTGTTCCGGCTTCCCAAGACACCTTCGCATTTGCCAGCGCCATTGCGGATTCTTTCTGCGCGGCCTCACGCGTTTGCTCTGCCGCCAAGCGCGTCTGGTCCAACGCTGTGTCGCGATCTGCGAGAGTGACCGCCATGGTTTCCAGTTTCGTGCGCAGCCCGCAAAGTTCGATTTTATCCGATGCGGCAGCAGCGATCTCAGCGCGGGCCCTTGCCAGCGATGCTTCCGCCGCTTCCCATCGGGCCGTTGCGTCGGTGAACGATTTTACGGATTGCTCCCGCCATAGTTCTTCGGCGGCGGCCAAGCGACTTGCTTCTTCCTCTTTCCAGGACTTTTCCGCGTTTGACAGCGTGGTTTCTAATTCAGCCTGCCAATGTTCGCGCGCGTTGGCAGCGGCCAGACGGGCCTGCGCCAGAGCGCTGTTGCGATGAGCAAGCATTGCCGCCATGTCCGCCAGTTGTTCGCGCAGCCGGTTCGTCTCGATCCCATCGCTACCGTCGCGCGCTGCCGCTGCTTGCTTGCGGGTTTCCGCCAATACTTTTCTGGATTTCTCCTTCCATTCCACTTCTGCGGCAGCCATTCGCGCGGTCTCATCGGCCTTCCAGGCGGTTTCAGCCGATGATATGGCGTCTTCGGCTTTGCGCTGCCAGCGTTTGCGCGCCTCTGCGAGACGACTTTGCGCTTTCTCTTCCGCTTTGGCGAGGCTGGCGCCATTTTCCGCCTCCCAGTCATCCCGGCACTGTGCAAGATCAGCTGCAGCCTGTGCTGCTGCTTTGGCGAGTCGCTCCTCCAGTTCGATTTTCCAACCAGCTTCAGCCGCTGCAAGAGCGGCTTCCATCGTTTGAAAAGAACCTGTCTTGGCATTTTCGGTTGTCCACCGCGCCTCGGCCAATTCGGATTCGCTCGCGGCGAGCGCCGATTTCAATGCTTCCAGCGCGTCGTTCTGGGGCCGAAGCTGCGCCTTATCCAAGGGGTTTGTAGCGCAAGCCTTTTCCATACCTGCCTTGTGAACTGGGCGTGCCTGATCTCTGCCGGGCAGGAGTGGAAAATCGAGTACCGCGAGAGTCGTGCCCTCCTGATCCAGGGCGATGATTCTGATTGTCAGCGAACGTGTCTCGGCTATGCCTTCGGGTGGTTGATACGCAAGATCTTCAAGCTCATCGGACGCCAGCGACCAAGAACCGTTACCGTTGTTGCGGCCTCGCGACAGACGAGCGCGCTGCTGCAACTGTTCAATCCTTAAGCCCAGCCGCCCGTTTTTTTTGTAGGGCAAAAGCAATGGCGCGAGATCGAGGGGAATGGAGCGCGCCAAAACGAATGTGGCAGACGCGACAAAGGGCACGGGACCATCATGGTTCGCTGTTGGGTCTGGACTGTTTGCACGTGCCGTTACGAGTTGCGCCATTTCGCAGCGCTCCTATTTCGCCGTCTGCGAGCGGCGCCCGAATTCCTGATCCGAGCGTGACATTATTTTCGATGCCACGGCGCTAATTAAAACCGGAAAAATTGATTCAACTGTTCCCACCATCCGCGGCGAGCGCATGCAATGCCCTGCTTTTTGTTAGACCGATGCCGGCGCTTTCGTTGTATGAATGAAGAGACGTTTTCAAAATCCGCCCCGAGTGCGGATATTCAATGTGTCCCGCAAATTGCGGCTCGATGAAATTTGCAGGTTGCGGCTTTGGCTTTTCAGCTTGCGTCTCTAAAATTTCCCCCGTGCTGATTCGCATGGGGAAATCGAAGGAGAAAATGGAAGAGGGGGGATACCCCCTACAGCGATTTTTCAAAAACAAATAGAGGTATGCCGAGGCGTCGCAGACACAAGATTTGGATGGCGCGAAAGACTGGCGAAAATCGAAAAAACAAATCGTCGATCGCCTTGCGAAAATTTTTCGAAAACAGCCGTTGCTCGGGATTTCGACCTGACATTTGGATGAGCACCGGTTTCCGAAATAAATCGTAATGATTTCAATGTGTTAATTTGATTGTAGTGGAATTGAACCCAAATTATTCGCGTTGTCAGTCTGCCGCCGCACTGCGATAAATCGGTGAAGACACGGGGGCAATTATCCATGGTACACGATCCGGCGCTCGACGCGCATGAACACGCCGAACATGCGGAACATGCCTCTCATGCGCAGGATCCGTTCATCTCGCGCGTCTCCATCACTATCGCGGTTCTGGCGGTCGTTGCCGCTGCTGCTGGAAGTCTGGAATCGGTCGAGGGAGGAAGTGCAATCACCGCCTCAAGTGAGACCGTACTTGCGCAGGACAAGGCAACAGATCTGTGGGGCGAATACCAAAGCGACAGCTTGAAAAAACATATCTATGGCATCGCCGCCGATGCTGGTGGATCGCGAGCGGACAGATACCGCAGGGCCGCGAGCGATGCGATCACAAAGCAAAAGGACGATCGGACGCGCGCAAAGGAAAGCGAGACGGAGCGTGATCGGCTTGGTGCGGAAAGCGCGATGCATGAACGTCGGCATCATTGGCTTACGGGATCGGCAACGATCACCGAAGTCGGTATCGCAATCTCCACGGTGGCAATTATCACCAAGAGACGGCCGTTTTGGTTCGGTGCCGTCGCACTTGGATGCATTGGCGCGTCGCTTCTCGCGATAGCTTACACGATGTGATGTCGGTTGCCACCGCCAAAGAGCGACGCGCGGTGTTCTAGCAGCCGGCCAGCGCGGAAACTCATGCGTTGAGCGTTTCTGGGAACTTTTCCGATCATAACCGCGTTCAAGTGCTGCAGCTATTGCGGCATCTTTTCGGGGCATTCGTGAAAAAAGGCGTTTTGGTTGTCGCGCTCGGGGCGGCCTTGTGTTTGCTAGCTGGCGCCGCTTTCGCCGCCGCGGCGCAGAAATCCGGCGGCACCAGCGGTGGCGGCAATGGGTTGGGCGGCAAGGGCGAAATCCTACTGATCGTTCAGATCGCGCTGTTGCTTCTCGTCGGCCGCGGCATCGGCGAGATCATGCAGCGTTTCGGCCAGCCAGCCGTGATAGGCCAACTTCTGGCCGGATTGATTCTGGGGCCTTCTCTGTTTGGCTGGGCATGGCCGCACGCGCATGATCTGATTTTCCCGAAGACCACCGAACAGAAAAATCTCATAACCGGCATCGCCGACATGGGCGTGATGATGCTGTTGCTTCTGACGGGAATGGAAACCGATCTGAAGCTGGTGCGCAAAGTCGGTCTGCCCGCGGTCGCCGTCACGGCTGCCGGTGTTGCCGTTCCCTTCGCTCTTGGCTTCAGCCTTGGCGAATTTTTGCCGGATTCCATCCTGCCCACTTCGGGCAGCCGTCTCGTTGCCGCACTCTTTCTCGGCACCGCGCTTTCGATTTCTTCCATCAAGATCGTGGCGATGGTCGTGCGCGAGATGAATTTCATGCGCCGCAATCTGGGACAGATCATCGTTGCCTCCGCGATCATGGAGGACACGACAGGCTGGATCATCATCGCGATCACGCTCGGTATTGCCGGTGCCGGCGGTTTCGCCATTGGCTCGCTCGTCAAGACCGTGATCGGCACCGCGTTGTTTCTCGTGCTCAGCTACACGATTGGCCGCCGCCTAGTGTTCCGGCTGATCCGCTGGGTGAACGACACCTTCCTGAGCGAGTTCGCGGTCATCACGGCCATACTGCTGGTGATGCTGGTCATGGCGCTGATCACACAAGGTATTGGCGTGAACACAGTGCTGGGCGCTTTTGTCGCCGGTGTTCTTGTCGGTGAGTCGCCGATCCTTTCCAAGCATATTCAAGACCAGCTTCGCGGTTTCATCACAGCCTTCATGATGCCGATCTTTTTTGGCCTGTCCGGCCTTTCCGCGGATGTAACGATTCTTAAAGACCCGCACTTCGCGCTGCTCACGATTGGGCTCATCGCCATCGCCAGCCTCGGCAAATTCGGCGGCGCTTACATGGGCGGCGTTATCAGCGGACTTTCGGCGCGCGAATCGATGGCGCTCGGCTGCGGCATGAATGCGCGTGGCAGCACAGAAGTGATTGTCGCCACAATCGGCCTTGCGATAGGCGCGCTGACGCAGAATCTCTACACCATGATCGTAACCATGGCGGTGCTCACCACTATGGCGATGCCGCCGATGCTGCGCTGGGCTTTGCGCCGTCTGCCGACGAGCAAAGAGGAAAAGGCAAGGCTGCAAAAAGAAGAGCTCGACGAAAAGGGCTTCGTCAGCCGGTTCGAGCGTCTCCTTGTCGTGGCGGATAAAAGCGGGAACGGCAAATTTGCGTCGAGCATTGCCGGGTTTATCGCGGGCCAACGCGGCATGCCTGTGACACTTCTGCAGGTAAAGGAAGGGAAGAGAGTCAAAAAAGAAGAATCCGAGTCCGATTTGAAGGAAATGGCCACCGAAGGTGCAAAGCAGGGACACCGTTCGGCCAAGGACGAAAAGGGTGAAGAAAAACCCGAGAAGGTCGAAGTATCGACGCGCAAGGAAGACAAGGTCGAGGAAGCTGTCACGAAAGAGGGCGCGAAGGGATATGATCTTCTTTTCATCGGCGTCGCCAAGATGCGCAATGCGGACGGCAGCTTCACAAACGCCGTGGATCAGGCCGCGACGGGATTCGAAGGGCCGCTCGCGCTTTGCATGGCTGGCGATGACCCGCATATTCTGGACGATGAGGGATTTAACATCCTCGTTCCCGTCAATGGCACGGAAGCCTCGCGGCGCGGCGCCGAGTTGGCGTTTGCGATTTCGTCCGCAAAAAAAGGCAAGGTAACGGCATTGCATGTGGCCGACCGCGCAGCCAGCAACAGAGCGAAACGTCCGGCGCGGCGCAATATGGCAGGCAATCGCGCAGCGGAGGCGGTTCTGGATGATGTCATCGAACTTGCCGGGCGCTACGGCTACGATGAAATCGAAACGGCTGTTCAGACAGATGTGGCGGCGGATGCGGCCATCATCGACGAGGCGAACCGCCGTGGCAGCGGCGTCATCGTCATCGGTGCCAGCCGGCGAGTCGGCGATGAACTTTACCTCGGCCAAACGGTTGGTTGCGTGCTGCAAAGCTGGAAGGGCGGCATTATCCTTGTCGTGACATAGTGGCCGAGCAACGCGTTGTGCCGCCGCTACACGCACTATAGATTGCCGCGCGGCGAACGGTTCCGCGGTGGGGAATTCCATGAAGGCGATCAAATATGGTGGGCTGGCGCTGATAGCGCTCGTCATTTGCGGACTTTTGGCGGTTATTATCACGGATCGGCTAAGCCAGCCCGCTGAACCTGATTTGCAAGTCTTCATCGCCAAAGCTGCGCAGTATAACGTGCGCATCGTGCGCGACAATTTCGGCGTGCCGCACATTTTCGGCCACCGCGACACCGATGTCGGTTTTGGAATCGGCTTTGCTCATTCGGAGGACGATTTTGCAACGCTACAGGATGTTGCGTTGGCAACGCGTGGAACGCTCGCAGCCAGCGAGGGTATCGAAGCCGCTAAAACCGATTACATCGTCCATCTTTTGCGGGTGTGGGAAACGGTGAACGCGCGCTACCAAGCCGATTTGCCGCTGGATGTGCGACGCGTGGTCGAAGCTTATGCCGATGGCGTGAATTACTACGCCGCTTTGCACCCCGAAAAAGTGAAGCGCGGACTATTGCCGCTTACCGGCAAAGATATCGTCGCGGGGTTCGTGTTCAAGACACCATTCTTCTATGGGCTCGACAACACGTTGAAGCACGTTCTTGCGCCAGCGCAGGACACGCGCAAGCTTCCATCCGGCTCGAATGGCGCAGCCGTCGGACCCCATCGTTCGGCTGATGGCGCCACGCGACTCCTGGTCAACTCGCATCAGCCTTATGTCGGTCCTGTGTCCTGGTATGAGGCCGTGCTGCAAAGCGACGAAGGATGGCACGTTGCGGGCGGCTTCTTTCCCGGCACGCCGTTCATGCTACACGGGCATAACGAACATCTCGGCTGGGCGAATACGGTCAACGATCCCGATCTGGCCGACGTCTATCGCCTGACCATCAATCCTGCCAACGACAACCAATATCTGCTGGACGGCAAATGGCGCGACTTTGAAAAACACGACGCCGCTTTGCGCGTGAAGCTGTTCGGGCCGCTGATCTGGACCGTTCACCGCGATGTTCTGTTCTCCGCGCATGGTCCCGTGCTGAAGACCGATCATGGCGTCTTCGCCATTCGCTATGCCGGCATGAACGAAGTGCGCCAGCCACTGCAATATTATCGGCTGAATAAGGCGCGCAACCGCGGGGAATGGCTAGCGGCGATGCGGCTTCAGGCGTTGCCCAGCATCAATTACATTTATGCCGATGAAAAAGGAAATATTGGTTACGTCTATAACGGCCAGTTTCCGCTACGAAAGCCGGGCTTCGACTGGAAAGGCGTTCTTCCCGGTGACCGTTCTGATTTGATCTGGCATTCTTATTTACCATTCGACAAGGTTCCGCAGCTGTGGAATCCGAAATCGGATTTTGTCTTCAACTCCAACAACACGCCGTTCCAGGCGACGGCGGCGGAAGACGATCTGAAGCCGTCCGATTTTCCGGACTGGATGGGCATTCAGACCAATATGACAAACCGCGCCATGCGTGCGCTGGAGAACTTTGGCTCCGACCCCGCCATCACGGGTACGACATTCCGCAAATATAAATTCGATCTCTACTACAGCGTTCATTCCGACATCGCGAAGGAGATTGCGGAGATCACCGCGGTCGATCCCGGCGGTGATTCGGAGCTGAAGCAGGCGCAACAAATCCTGCACAATTGGAACCGCAAGACCGACATGCACAATCGCGGCACGGCGCTCGCCGTGTTGATGGGTGTGCGCGTGGCCCCGGACGAAGAGGGCGGGCCGCGCAAGATGGCACCGTTGGAGGCGCTGATGGAAGCGATGGCCGCCCTCAAAAACCACTTCGGACGACTGGATCCCGAGTGGGGTCAGGTCAACCGCTTCCGGCGCGGTAAGTATGACGTGCCGATCGATGGCGGACCGGATGTCTATCGCGCGGTCTATGGCCGCCCGCAGGATGACGGCACGCTAACCGCAGTGGATGGCGACACGCTCATCATGTTCGTGACTTGGGACAAAAACGGCAAGCTGTCCTCGCAAAGCATTCATCAATTCGGCTCGGCGACTCTTGACGAAAACTCACCACACTATGCCGATCAGGTACCGCTGTTCGTGGCGATGAAGACAAAGCCGGTTCTGTTTACATGGGACCAGCTCAAGGGCCACATCGAAGAAGATTATCGTCCCGGTCGCCGCAAGACCGACACGCGCTAAAGGAGAAACATCATGGCAATTTCCAAACTGTTCGACCTGACCGGCAAAACCGCTTTGGTCACGGGCGGCTCGCGCGGCATTGGTTTGATGATCGCGCGCGGCTTCGTGGAAGCGGGCGTGAAAACCTACATCTCTTCGCGCAAGGCCAGCGCCTGCGAGGAAGCGGCGGCGGAGCTGAACAAGGTCGGCACCTGCATTCCGCTGGCGCATGATCTGGGCTCGACCGCGGAAGTCCACAAGCTGGCCGATGAAGTGAAGGCACGCGAGAAGAAAATCGACATTCTCATCAACAATGCCGGCGCCGCCTGGGCGGAACCGATCGATACATATTCCGAGGCGGGCTGGGACAAGTTGATGGACATCAATCTCAAGGCCGTCTTCCTTCTGACGCAGGCATTGTTGCCGTTGCTGCGCGCCGCCGGAACAGCGGAGGATCCGGCGCGTGTTGTGAACATCGGTTCCATCGACGGCATTCTGGCGCCGTCACTCGAGAGTTACGCCTACTCCGCGAGCAAGGCGGCAGTGCATCACCTGACGCGCAACCTCGCCAAGCATCTGGCGAAGGACAACATCAATGTGAACGCCATCGCGCCGGGTCCGTTCGAAACAAAGATGCTGGCGCCGGTTCTGGCGGTGAGCCGCAAGGCCGTCGAAACCAGCGTGCCGCGGGGCCGCATCGGCAATGACGACGACATGATCGGTGCGGCGATCTTCTATTGCTCACGCGCGTCGAGTTACGTCACCGCAACAGTGTTGCCGGTCGACGGTGGCCTATCGGGCACACCCTATTCGGCGCTGCCATTCGAGCTTTGACTGTTCGGGTTCCTGCGTCGCGCGGTTTATTCTCTGCCCCACAAATCCTTGATCGTTGTTTGTACGATTCTCCAACCCCTCCCCCCTCCGGATGGGGTCACCACGCATCGATCCATTGAAGCTTCTTGCCCTCGCGCTTCGGAGGCGCGGGCACCGCGCGTAATCCGGCCGTAATCCATCTGCGGGTCTCGGCCGGATCGATCACCTCGTCGAATTCCATCAGGGTGGCGGCGCTGAGTGCTTTGCCGCGCTCATACATGCGCGCGACCATCTCGTCATATTTCGCTTTGCGCTCCGCCGGGTCTGCAATGGCCGCCAACTCGTTGCGATAGCCCAGCTTCACTGCGCCTTCGAGCCCCATGCCGCCGAATTCGCCGGTGGGCCAAGAGATCGTGAAGAACGGCGCCACGAAACTCGCGCCCGCCATGCCCTGCGCGCCGAGGCCGTAGCCCTTACGCAATATGATCGTGAACACCGGCACCGACACATTCGCGCCGATGACGAACAGCCGCGAATTGTGCCGCACCAGCCCTGTCTTCTCAGCCTCCGGTCCCACCATGTTCCCCGGCGTGTCGCAGAGCATGACGATCGGGATGTCATAGGCATCGCAAAGCTGCATGAAGCGCGCGGCCTTGTCCGATCCGTCGCGGTCGATGGCGCCGCCCAGATGTTTGGGATTGTTGGCGATGATGCCGATGGGCCGCCCCTCGATGCGGGCGAACGCCGTCACCATGCCGACGCCGAATTGCTTGCGCAGTTCCAGCACCGAACCCGTGTCGCTTATGGTTTCGATCACGTCGCGCACATCATAGACGCGCAACCGATTTTCGGGAATCGCGCGGCGCAGCAGGCGCTGGTCCGCACATTCGAAGTCCTTCAGCGCGCCCTGAAAGTAGGAGAGATATTTCTTGGCGACGGAAACGCCTTCTTCTTCGTCCTCCACGACCACATCGATCACGCCATTGGGCGCCTGCACCGAAACGGGGCCGACTTCCTGCGGGCGGAATACGCCGAGTCCGCCGCCTTCGATCATCGCGGGGCCGCCCATGCCGATGGAGGAATTCTTGGTCGCGATGATGACATCGCAGCAGCCGAGCAGGGCGGCATTGCCCGCAAAACAATAGCCCGAATTGATGCCGACTAGCGGCACGAGACCGGAGAGCTTGGCAAACTGCATGAAGGTCGTGGTGTTGAGGCCGCCGGCGCTCATCCCGTCGGTATCGCCGGGTCTGCCGCCGCCGCCTTCGGTGAAGAAGACGATGGGCAGCCGCCATTTCTCGGCGATCTGCATCAAGCGGTCTTTCTTCTGGTGGTTGCGCATGCCCTGTGTGCCGGCTAGCACGGTGTAATCGTAAGCCATCGCGACGATGCGCGATTTCTCGTCCAGGAAATGATCGCCGTTGACGCGGCCAAGGCCCATGACGAGGCCGTCGCCCGGCGTGCGTTCGATCAGCTCGTCCATTGTGTTGCGACGCAGGCGTCCGGCCACGACGAGCGAAGCATATTCGGTGAAGGAGTCCGGGTCGCAGAGATCCTCGATGTTCTCGCGAACGGTGCGCTGTCCGGTCTTGCGGCGCCGCGCCACGGCGTCCGGCCGCGCGCGATCCATCGTGAATTCGCGGCGCTTGTAGAGATCGGCCAGATCGGGGCGCATTTCGTCGAGATCGATGTCTTCTTTCTCGGCGGCACGGGCGTGGGCGACATCGCCTTCCTCGATAAAGGCCAACGGCGCATCTTCGAACACGGTGTCTCCGGCTTCGACGGCGAATTCGCGCAACGTGCCGCTCGCATGGGCGGCGATGACATGCTCCATCTTCATCGCTTCCATGATGAGGATGGGCTCACCGACGCGAACACTGTCGCCCGGCTTTGCTGCAAGGCTCACAATCGTTCCCTGCAAGGGCGCGCGCAGAATGGAGGTGCCATTTGGCGCTTCGAGCTCGGCGGTTTGCGCTTTCGCTTCGCTGTCTTCCTTGCCATGCGCGAGAACGGCGAGCGGATCGCCGGAATCCACTTTGATGCCGGCCCGGCCGGCGTTGTTGCGCGGCGGCTCGAAGAACAAGCGCTGATGCTCGGAGTCGGGCTGTGTCAGCAGGGTCGCGATATTCTCTTCGATGAAGCGCGTATGGGCGCTCTGGTCCAACGCCGGATGCAGCAGCACATTCTGGAGGAACGGAATGTTGGTCGGTACGCCGCCGATTTTGAATTCGCAAAGCGCGCGATAGGCTTTGCCCTTGACGTCCGCCAGAGTCGCATTGCTGTGCACGATCAGCTTGGCGAGTAGGGAATCGAAGCGCACGCTGGTCTGGTATCCGGCATAACCGAAGCCATCGACGCGGATGCCGCGCCCGGACGGCGGATCGTAGGCGGTGAGCGTTCCGCCCGCTGGTTTGCTGCCGCCATCCGCCGTCATGGTTTCAAGGTTGATGCGCGCCTGCAGCGCGATGCCGCGCGGGTGCGGGATTTCGGCCTGCGTCAGACGCAGGTCCTTCAGCGTCTTTCCATTCGCGATCTCAAGCTGAATGCGAACCAGATCGAGGCCGGTCACTTCCTCGGTGACGGTGTGCTCCACCTGCAGCCGCGCATTGGCCTCAATGAAGGTGAAGCGCTCGCCATCCACTAGGAATTCGATGGTGCCGAGATTTTTATATTTCGCAGCTTCGCCGAGCGCGACGGCGGCGGCCCACAATTGCTTGCGGATTTTTTCGGGAATGCCGGCGGCCGGCGCGATCTCGATGATCTTCTGGCGCTGGCGCTGCAGCGAACATTCGCGGTCCCAGATATGCGAAACCGATTTTCCATCACCGACGATTTGAACTTCGATATGCTTGGCGCGCGGGAAAAATTCTTCGGCATAGAGATCGCCATTGCCGAACGCGGCCTTGGCCTCCGACGAGCAGCGCGCATAGGCCTGTTCCAACTCGCCATCGACCAGCACAGGGCGCATGCCACGCCCGCCGCCGCCCGCGATCGCTTTGAGCATGATCGCGCCGGTTTTTGCGAAGAATGCTTTCGCCTCTTCGAGGCTAGTCGGCCCCTTGGTGCCAGGTAGAACGGGCACACCCGATTTTCGCGCCCGTTCGTGGGCGCGCGCCTTGTCGCCGAACAGCGCCAGCGATTCCGGCGAAGGGCCGACGAAGATAATTCCGGAGTCGGCACACGCTTTCGCGAAATCGGCATTCTCGCTCAGGAAGCCGTAGCCCGGATGAATGGCATCGCAACCGGCTTCGCGCGCGGTGGCGATAATCTGCGCACCGTCGAGATAGGCAGCCGGTCCCTTGCCGCGCAGGGGCCGTGCCTCGCTCGCCTTGCGGGTGTGCAGCGAGAGCGCGTCGTCTTCGGAGAACACCGCCACCGTGGCGATGCCCATCTCGGCGGCGCTGCGCGCGATGCGGATGGCGATCTCTCCGCGGTTGGCTGTCAAAAGTTTTTTCATCGTCATTCCTGGCAATACCGGTTGGCGAAACGAAACGCGTAAAGCGGCGTGGCCGCAAGGGGCCGCACCGCGTTTCGTGTCGAACGCAATTTTGGATTGACGAGAGAATATGTGCACGCCCCGCATCCGTCAATCGAAATAGACTTAATTTCCTTGCTATTTTGAACTATACTTGGAAAGGAAATTAGTCTCGTCCCATAAGTTCTTGATTATCCGCCGAACTTAAAAGCATGCGCGGGTGCGGGAGCCAGATTTTTCAGCAAAACGATTCGCAAACCGGATTCGCCGGGCGTGCAGGCGAGAATTTCGCCGGTCGCAATATGAACGGCGCTGCTCGCATCCGGTAAATCCGCGCCTTCGATCAGAACCTCGTTCGCCGTTGGCGTCGCGAGAAGATGCGCGAAGACCACGCCGTCTTTTGCCGTGAAACGCACCTCTGCGCCGTCACGGGTGCAGCCTTCGGCGCGAAGCCAGGGACGCGTGCCATAGATCGCCTCGCCATTGGCGCGCAGCCAGTCGCCGAAACCGCGCAAGCGCTCGATCTGTTCTCCGGGAATTTGCGCGTCCTCGCCGCGCGGGCCGATATTCAGAAGTAGATTGCCGTTCTTCGACACGCTGTCGATAAAACTGTGGACTAACGATTGAACGCTTTCGTAATCGGCATCCGTATCGCCGCGATTGTAGCCGAAGGAATGGCTCATACCGCGCGTTGCTTCCCATTTGCGCTGCACGATCTCATCGAAGGTCGTGTATTCCGGCGTGCGGAAATCGCAATGCGGCGGAAGCTGCGGCATGATCCCGCCGGAGCGTTTGGCTTTCTGCATCGCGGGCTTGAGCTTCGCGTCCACGCGGCGGCGCATGAATTTGAAGCGCAGAAGCCAGCGCTGCCATGTCATCGGCAGCCAGCGGTCGTTCACCACGCTGTCAGGCACGTCGTTGTAGTAATCAGCGAACAGGCGAAGCTCCTTGCCAAGGGCCGCCGGCCAGGAAATGTCGTTCCATAGAACCGACGGCTTGTAGCGCGCGATCAACTCGCGTGTCTGCGCGTCGGCATAGGCGGGATAATCGCCGCCGGGCGTGGAGCCCATGAAATCGGCCAGCGTGCGCAGCGGTTCGCGGTTAAACGTCCAATCGATGCCGCCGGAATAATAGACGCCGAATTTCATGCCTTTTGCGCGCACCGCCGCAGCGAGTTCGCCAACGATGTCGCGTGGGCTGCTCCAGTCCTTCTCGTGGCGGTTTTTGACCGTACTCGGCCATAGGCAAAACCCGTCATGGTGCTTGGCGACGAGCACGACATAGCGCGCGCCGGCGGCGGCGAAGAGATCGGCCCATGCCTGCGGCTTCCACCGTTCAAGGCCTTTCAGGAAAGCCTCGCGGAAGTCCTGATAAGGCCGGTTGCCCCAGGCCTCGCGATGATGGGCGGCGCTTTCGCTTTCCGGCACTTTGATCGCGTTCCAGTACCACTCGGTATAGGGCGTGCGCGCCACGGCGGTGTCGTAGTGCTCGCGGAAAGCGTCCGCGATCGAGCCGCTGCGTGTGGCGAAGCCGGGGATGGAGAACAACCCCCAATGGATGAAAATCCCGAACTTTGCGTCGTCATACCATTGCGGCACGCGATGCGCGTTCAGGGATTCCAAAGTTGCTTCGAATGCCATGCTCTCGTCTGCCCGGGAATCAGGCAATCATGGCACGCCGCGCGGCTAACGCGACGGCAACAATCGGGTGCTTGCGCTGCCCGCGCCGATGGCGGGATAGTGGCGGCGGAAATGGCCCGGCCGGCCCCGCGCTGCCCGAGAAGCCGACAAGAACACAGTATCAGGGAGCAGACATGCCTTGGAATTATGGCGACATTCTCGACGCCGTTGGGGAAACGATCCGGCCCGATGCGCCGGCTTTTGTTCACGGTGAGAAGCGGATCCTCTGGGGCAATGCGCATAAGCGCATGAACAATTTTGGCCGCGCGCTGATCGAGCGCGGCGCCAAGCCGGGCGACAAAGTCGCTTTCTACTTACGCAACGGCACCGAATATATGGAAGCGACCGGTGCCTGCTATCGCGCACGGTTGGTCCATGTGAACATCAACTATCGCTACAGGCCGGAAGAGGTGCGCTACATCCTCGACAATTCCGATGCCGTGACGCTCATCTATGGATCGGAATTCCGCGACACGGTTGCGCAGATCAAAGACCAGCTCCCCCACATCAAGGCCTTTATCGAAGTGGGTGAAGGCGAAATCGCCGATTTCGCGGAAGATTACGAGACGCTGGCGGCAACGGGCGACGGCGCGAAGCTGGACGTAAAGCGCAAGCCGGAAGACATGCTCTTTATCTATACCGGCGGCACCACCGGCATGCCCAAGGGCGTGATGTGGCAGCATGGCGATCTGTGCACGCTCTGGCATGAGCGGTTGCGGCGCACGGTCGGCGCGGCGCCGCCGAGCATCGAATTCTTCGCAGGCGCCATCAAGGCGATGGGGCAGGGGCCGGTTTCGCTCCCGGCCTGCCCGCTGATGCACGGCACGGGATTCGTCACCGCCTCCACCGCCATGCTCTCCGGCGGCTGCGTGGTGACGGTGGACAATCTTTCGCTCGATTCGCATGCAATCTGGTCGGCGGTGGAAAAGCACCGCGTGCAGGGCATCGCCATTGTCGGCGATCCTTTCGCCAAACCGCTGCTGAAGGCTTTGGACGAGAACCCCGGCAAATACGATCTCTCCTCCATGCTGACGATGAATTCGTCTGGCGCGATGTGGAGCGTGGAGGTGAAGCGCGGGCTGCTGAAGCATATTCCGCAGCTCACCATAACCGACAGTTTCGCTTCCACCGAGGCGATGGGCATGGGCGCGTCGATCATGACCAAGGACAATGAGGTGCAGACCGCCGCCTTCCAACTTCTCGAAAACGCCATCGTCATCGACGAGAATAACGAAATCGTTCCGCCGGGAAGTGGAAAGTCCGGCATGGTGGCGCTCGGCGGGCCGCTGCCGATGGGCTATTACAAGGACCCGGAGAAAACCGCGCGCACCTTCCGCACCATCGGCAATGTTCGCTACTCGATCCCCGGCGATCATGCACGCGTCGACGAAAACGGCGCGATCACCCTGCTGGGCCGCGGCAACAATTGCATCAACACCGCCGGCGAAAAAGTTTTCCCCGAGGAAGTGGAAGAAGCTTTGAAAACGCATCCCGCCATCGAGGACGCGCTGGTGCTGGGCGTGCCCGATGAGAAATGGGGTCAGGCGATCACCGGGTTGGTGAAGCTCTCCGACGGTTCGGAGTTCGACGAGCAATCGCTGCGCGAGCACGTCCGCACGCAACTGGCCGGCTACAAAACGCCCAAGCGTATCCTGATCTCGGAGGTCAATCTGCGCGCGCCCAACGGCAAGGCCGATTACAAGAGCGCGCAGGAGTTCGCGCGCAAAGCCCTCGGCATTCCGGCCTGAGCAGCGAAAAAATCAAGCAACGGGAGGACACGCCATGAAGTTCACCTGGTTCAATCTGATGCCCTGGCCCTATCTGCCGGACGATTTCCGAGAGAAGAACCATTCGGTGTGGGTGGACATCGATTCGCGCCTCTTCGATCCGGTGAAGAGCCACGAGGTCTACAACACTTATCTCGACCTTCTGGAATACGCTTCGACGGTTGGCTTCGACGCCATCGGCGTGAACGAGCATCACCAGAACGGTTACGGCATTATGCCGAGCCCCAACATCATCGCGGCGGCGCTGGCACGGCGCACAAAGGATGTCGGCCTCGTTGTGCTCGGCAATTCCATCGCGCTTTACAACCCGCCAATCCGCGTGGCGGAGGAATTCGCCATGCTCGATTGCATTTCGGGCGGGCGTCTGATCGCGGGCTTTCCCGTCGGCACCTCGATGGACACGAATTTCTGCTACGGCCAGATTCCCGCGCTGACGCGCGAGAAATATCAGGAAGCGCACGATCTCATCATGAAGGCGTGGGCCGAACCCGATCCGTTTGCGTTCAACGGCCGCTACACCAAGCTGCGTCATGTGAACATCTGGCCGCGGCCAATCCAGAAGCCGCATCCGCCGATCCACATTCCCGGTGGCGGCTCTGTGGAGACCTATGATTTCTGCATCGACAACACCTATTCGTACTCATACCTCTCGTTCAGCGGTTATATCCGCGCCAAGGCGCTGATGGATGGCTATTGGAAACGTGTGGCCGAGCGCAACGCGCCGGATAATTCGCCCTACCGCGCCGGTTTCGCGCAGACGATCTGCGTGGCGGAGACGGACGCCGAAGCCCGCAAGCTCTACGAAAAGCATATTCTGTATTTCTACAATCGCTGCCTGCATGTATTCGCGGGTTTTGCAGATGCGCCCGGCTATCGCACGATCAAGACGATCCAGACCGGCGCGTTGTCGCAATACGCCCCGCCCAAGGGTTACGCGAATGTCACGTGGGAAGAGCTGATCGAAGGCGGACACGTGATCGCCGGATCGCCCGAGACGGTGCGTCAGCGCATGGAAGAGCTGATCAAGACGCTGCATGTCGGCAACATCTTCTGCCTCATGCATGTGGGCGACATGCCGAAAGAGAAGTGCATGTATTCGACCAAGCTGTTCGCGGAAAAGGTTCTGCCCAAGCTCAAGAACATGTTCCCTGAATATGCCGACGACGAACGCTTCTGGTGCCACCCGATCAAGCAGGTGAAACCGGGAAGTTTGCCGAAGGAAGCGGACGTGCCTGCGATGGCGGGGATTTGAGATGACTCTCCAACTCAAAACCGTCGCTGCACCACGCGTTCCCGTCCGCTATTACGAGGGTGGAAGCGGAATGCCGATGGTATTTCTGCACGGCGCGGGCGGCGTGTTGCCGGGCGATCCGCTTCTGGAAAAGCTTTCGCAGAAATATCACCTCTATGCGCCGCTGCTTCCCGGCTATGGCGACAGCGAGGAATGTTCCGAAATTCGCGATATGCTCGATTTCACCTTGCACACGGCTGATGTTGTCGAAGCGTTGGACTTGAAAGACCCGATTCTTGTTGGCCATTCGATGGGCGGCATGATCGCGGCCGAGATGGCCGCTATCGCGCCCCATGATGTGTCGCGCCTCGGCCTTATCTGTCCGGCGGGTCTATGGATGGATGATCATCCCATCCCCGATCTGTTCGCGACCATGCCGTATGAATATCCGCAACTTCTCTTTCACAATGTGGAAGCGGGAACGGCGCTGCTCACGGCGGGCACGCAGGTGGACGATCCGGAATGGCTTAAAGCCTTCCTTGTCACCAATGCGCGCCAGCTCGGTATGGCGGGAAAAATCCTGTTTCCGATTCCGGAGCGTGGATTGTCCACGCGGCTCTATCGCATCAAGGCGAAGACGCTACTCATCTGGGGCGACAGCGACCGGTTGATCTCGCCGGTCTATGCGCAAGCCTGGAAGAAGGGCGTTCGCGGCGCGGAGCTGGTGGCCATTCCCGAAGCGGGCCACATGGTGACGATCGAAAAGCCCGATCAGGTTGCGGCGGCGCTGGGGCGACTGGGCTAGTTCGTGGTCTCTGTCCGCATTGCCTGCGTGAAGCTCAAGCGGCAGAACAGGCCGTCCTCCGGGTAATCGATTTCTACCTGACCGTCGCGTTCGCGCGATGCCGCCGCGCGGATAACGCGCGTGCCGAAGCCGGATTTTTCCGGCGGTTTGGGCAGCGGACCTCCATGTTCCTTCCAGGTGATGACCACCTGCTCGCCACCAGCCACCGGCGTCGCCTCCCAGGTGAGCGAGACCGAACCGTCCGGCACCGAGAGCGCGCCATATTTGATGGCGTTGGTTGCCAGCTCGTGCAGGGCGAGCGCGACGCTGCCGCCGGTTTCCTGCGACAGGATCGTGTCAGGCCCGGAAATTTCGATGTGTTGATTGCCTTCGGTGAAGGGTGCAAGCGTGGCGCGCGCAGCCGCGCCCAGATCCATGATCCGGTTGTCGCCGGCCAGCGCCAGATCGGCGGCCGCGCCGAGTGCGTGGAGCCGCCCGACAAAGCGCTTCAGGAACGCGTCCGTTTCGGATGTGGAATTGCCGGCAGCGGGCCGCGAACTTTTCGCCAGCGCATCAATGATCGTGACGAGGTTCTTTAATCGATGGCGCGATTCGCCCAGCATGATCGCGGCACGCTCGCGCGCGAGCCTGGGCTCGTGAACATCGCGCATCGCGGTGATCCATTCCTCGATTCCACCGTCGGGCGAGGTGATCCCCACCGCGCGCGAACGGAACCAGCGCCAGTCATTCGATGCGGCGTCCCAGAGTCGGAATTCCGCCTGGTGAAAGTCCGGCACGCCGCCGCTGGAAGGCATCAGCAAGCGCCGATCTTCTTCATGCACGCTTTGCGCCCATTTGAGACCGCTGAAATCCGGCCATGCGACGCCGGTAATCCGGCTCCATGCAGGATTGGCCATGTGTACGTTGCCGTCTCCATCCGTCACCCAGACGATGTCGGACGTCACGGCAACGAGCTTTCGATAGCGTGCTTCGTTGCGCGAAAGCTGTTGCAGCGAGAGGCGCAGGAAATAGGCGAGGCAAATGAGAATTCCGGAAACGAGTGCCCACAAAACGAGCGTGACGATCTGATCGTGCGTCGGCGCGAGAAAGGTGAGCATCGGCGGCGCAAACAGAAACCAAACAAGTAAAAGAGTGGCAGCCAGTGACGCGGCACCGAATCGCAGTCCCGCCGTCAGCGTCGTGGCGATGATGGCGGGAAAATAAAAAACCAGCGGAACGCCGGCGGAGCCGAAACCTGTCAGAAGGCGCAAATAGGTGAGCAGCGTGGCGATCGCGAGCGGCATGGCCAGCCACCACAAACGCAATGGCCAGCCCCGTTCCCGCGCGAGAAACGAGATGAGCGTCGGAAGCTCCGGGGCGGGCTCGGGCGCGAACGCCAAGCCTCGCCCGGCGGCCTCACCGTTCCCTGTTACGCCAACCATTCCTACCCTCCGAAGCCAAAGAGGGACACAAAAGGCGGAATCCCGCAACCAAGAATGGCAAGTCGCTTAAGCATCGCTTGACAAGCAATCGGCTGGGGCAAACGCTTGACCTTCCCGCTATTCATATCGAGGCCGAAATGACCACCGAATTCGATCTTGTGATCCGAAATGGCACGCTCGCCGATGGGCTTGGCGGTGCAATACGCGAAGCCGATGTCGCCGTGCGCGATGGCAAGATTGTGGCCGTTGGAAAAGTTCCCGGCCGTGCGCGCGAGGAAATCGACGCGAAGGGCCTGCTCGTCACGCCGGGCTTCGTGGATATTCACACGCATTATGACGGTCAGGCGACATGGGATTCGCGCATGGCGCCATCAAGCTGGCATGGCGTGACCACGGTTGTCATGGGCAATTGTGGCGTCGGTTTCGCGCCGGTGCGCACCGCCGATCACAACCGTCTCATCGAGTTGATGGAAGGCGTCGAAGATATACCCGGCGCGGCTCTGCATGAAGGCCTGAAATGGAACTGGGAAAGCTTTGGCGATTATCTGGATGCGCTGGAGCAACGCCCGCGCGACATTGATGTTTGTGCGCAGCTCCCGCACGGGGCGCTGCGCGTCTACGTCATGGGCGAGCGCGGCGCGGCGCTGGAGCCCGCCACCGAAGACGACATTGTACGCATGCGTACCATCACTGCGGAAGCGATGCGCGCCGGCGCCCTCGGCTTCACCACTTCGCGGACACTTAATCACCGCACGGTCAAGGGCGATCCGACGCCGAGCCTGCGCGCCACGCAGGCCGAGTTGATGGGTATTGCCCAGGGGATGAAGGACGCGGGCAGCGGCGTGATCGAATTGATCTCCGATTTCGACAATCCCGATCCGGTGACGGAGTTCGGCATGATCCGGAGTCTGGTTGCCGAAAGCGGGCGGCCGCTGTCGCTGTCGCTGGCGCAGGCGGGGAAATCCGCCGACGGTTGGCGCGGATTGCTCGGCATGATCGAGCAGGCCTCGCGCGAGGGCTTGCCGATGCGCGCGCAGGTGGCGCCGCGGCCCATCGGTTTGCTGCTGGGATTGCAGGGAACGCTCAATCCGTTCATCGCGCACGAAGCCTTCGCCGCGATCAAGGACAAGAAGCTGGCGCAAAAAGTCGCGGCAATGCGCGATCCGGCATTCCGCGCGCGGATCATGGCGGAGAATGACGCGCAGCAAAGCCATCCGCTGGCGCGTCGCGTGATGGCGTTCGACCACATCTTTCCGCTGGGCAATCCGCCGAATTACGAGCCGCCGCGCGAAAGCGCCGTCGGCGCGCAGGCAGCGCGCGAAGGCCGCGCGCCCGCGGAGATTGCCTACGACATGCTGCTGGAGGATGACGGCCGCGCCTTCCTTTTCATGCCGTTCGCGAATTACACGAACTTCAATCTGGATTGCTGCGGCGAGATGATCGCTCACCCGGACACGGTGATGGGGCTCGGCGATGGCGGCGCACATGTCGGTATTATTTCCGACGCCAGCTACACGACTTATTTGCTGACGCATTGGGGCCGCGACCGCGCCCATGGCCGCTTCGATCTCGGCTATCTGGTGAAGCGCCAGACGGCGGATACGGCGCGCGCCGTGGGTCTTCTGGATCGTGGCGTCATCGCGCCCGGCATGAAGGCCGACATCAATGTGATCGATTTCGACAGGCTCGCTGTGCAGGCGCCGAAGATGGCGTTCGACCTTCCGGCCGGCGGCAAGCGTTTGCTGCAAGGCGCGGAAGGATACGTTGCCACCATTGTTTCCGGCGAAGTCGCCTATCGCAACGGCAAGGAAACCAGCGCGCTTGGCGGCAAGCTTGTGCGCGGCCCGCAAGCCGCGCCGCGCTAAAGGGGGACGGAATGAACCACAAACTCAATCCGCGTCCTCTGGAAACGCATGTGAACTGGCTGCATGACGACGTGCAGGACGAAAGCAAATGGACAGTCGAGCTTTCGCCCGACGATCATCGCGAACTGGACGACGCACTCGCTATCGCCAAATCTCACTCTGATAATCTTCTCGACATTGGCCTGGACCGGTTTCCACTCGACAGGCTCGCGGCAAAGCTGAAGGACGTTGAGCGCGAGTTGATGGAAGGCCGCGGCTTTGTGCGCATTCGCACGCTGGATGCGAAGAAATATTCCGACGATGATCTGACGATGCTCTATTGGGGCATCGGCATCCATCTGGGCGATCCCTGGCCGCAGAACCATTACGGCCATGTGATGGGTGACGTGACGGATCAGGGCAAGCGGCTCGACGATCCCACGATCCGTGGCAACGAAATCGGGCAGGTGGGTCTGGACTATCACACCGATGGCGCGGATCTCATCGGATTGATGTGCCTGCGCTCGGCGAAGTCCGGTGGCCTCTCCTGCGTCGCCAATGTCGTGGCCATCTACAACGCGCTGGTGAAAACGCGGCCCGATCTCGTCGCCGCGCTCTATGAGCCGCTGCCTTACGACCTGCGCGGCGAACAGACGCCGGGCGCGAAGCCCTATTACACCTTCCCGATTTTCACGGAACACGCGAGCCGGCTCTTCGTCCGGTTCATTCCGCAATATGTCTACGCCTCGCAGCGCCATGCCGAAGCACCGCGCATTACGCCGTTGATCCGCGAAGCGCTCGATACGGTGAGCGAAATGGCGCGCGATCCGCGCTACAATGTCTATATGGATTTGCAGCCGGGCGAGATGCAGTTCATCAACAATTATCACGTTCTGCATGGCCGCTCGGCCTATGAGGACGATCCTTCCAGTGGCCACAAGCGCCATCTGAAGCGCCTGTGGCTTGTCACGCGCTCGCTCAAGGACCGCCCGCCGCTGTTTCAGCGCCGCGTCCAGTCGCATTGGAACGACAATATCAGCGTCAGCAAGCTGAAGCCGGTCGAGCGGGTGAACTAGTAGGTTCCCCGCAGAAACGGCGGGATTTCTTCACAGAAATCCCGGGTCGATCGGCTTGACGTCAAATTAGTTTCATATGAAACTATTAGCCTATCGTGGAATATTGCGAGCAGCAGGAGAGCGACATGGCGCAGCTTTGGGACAATCCAATCGGAACCGACGGTTTCGAATTCGTCGAATACACCGCGCCCGATACCGCCGCTTTGCGCAAATTCTTCGAGGAGATGGGCTTTCGCGCCGTCGGCAAGCATCGCTCCAAGGATGTGACGCTTTATCGCCAGGGCGAGACGAACTTCATCGTCAATGCCGAGCCGGACAGCCACGGCGCGCGTTTCGCCAAGGCGCACGGACCCTCCGCCTGCGCGATGGCATTTCGCGTGAAGGATGCGGCGAAGGCTTACGCGAAATTGCTTGAACTCGGCGCCAAACCGTTTGCAAATCACGTCGGTCCGATGGAGCTGAACATTCCCGCCATCGAAGGTATCGGCGGCAGCGTGATCTATCTGGTGGACCGCTATGGCGAGCGCACGATTTACGATGTTGATTTCGTGCCCACCGATCCGGCCAAGGGCTTCGCGCATGAAGGCGCGGGGCTGACCTATATCGACCACGTCACGCACAACGTGTTTCGCGGCAACATGGAAAAGTGGGCGGCGTTCTACGAGATTTTTTTCAACTTCCGCGAGATTCGCTATTTCGACATCGAGGGTAAGCTCACCGGCCTCAAGTCCAAGGCGATGACGAGCCCGGACGGCAACATCCGCATTCCGATCAACGAATCCTCCGACGACAAATCGCAGATCGAAGAATATTTGCACGCCTATGATGGCGAGGGCATTCAGCACATCGCGCTGGCCAGCAACGACATTTACGGTAGCGTCGAGACGCTGAAGGCCAAGGGAGTTCCGTTCCAGGATACGCCGGAATCCTATTACGAACGTCTCGACAATCGCATCAAGGGCCATGGCGAGGACGTGCCGCGATTGCGGCGCGACCGCATTCTGATGGACGGCGAGCGCGATGATGAAACCGGATTGCTGCTGCAGATCTTCACGCAGAATGCCATCGGCCCGATTTTCTTCGAGATCATCCAGCGCAAGGGCAATGAAGGTTTCGGCGAGGGCAATTTCAAGGCTCTGTTCGAATCCATCGAAGCCGATCAGGTCAAGCGCGGCGTCCTTCAGGATACGAGCCGCGCATGAGCAGCAAGAACTGGATCGAATTTCCGCGCGTCGAGGGCGAAACCTCGCGCCAGGCGCATGCCGATCTGCCTGCTGGCACGTACGAGCGCGAAATCGGACGCGACGGCTTCTTCGGTCCCGCCACGCATATCTATCACAAGCACATGCCGACGGGCTGGTCGTCGTTCGAAGGCCCGCTGCGTCCGCGCGCCTTCGATGCCAAGAAGGCCGCCGGGGCCGCGAACGAGCCGTTTAAGGCAGTTCCGCTGCTCTCCAATGCGAATTGCGTCATCTCGATGTGGGCGCTCCCCGAAGCGATGCCACATCTGGTGCGCAACGCCGACGGCGACCTGCTGTTGTTCTTTCACGAAGGCGCGGGCGAGTTGTTCTGCGACTTCGGCCATCTCTCCTATCGCGAAGGGGACTACATCCTGCTGCCGCGCGGAACGATGTGGCGGCTGGAACCCAGCGCGCGCACGACGATGCTCCTGATCGAAGCACGCAACGGTGGTTTCAAATTGCCCGAACGCGGTCTTCTCGGCCCGCATGCGCTGTTCGATCCGGCGGCGCTCGACACGCCGAAGCTGGACGATGCTTTCCGTGCGCAGCGCGACGGCGAATGGCAGGTGCGGGTGAAGCGCCGCGATCAGATTTCCACCGTGACCTATCCCTTTAATCCGCTGGACGCGGTGGGCTGGAAGGGCAATCTAGCGCCGGTGAAGCTCAACTGGCGCGACATTCGCCCGGTGAACAGCCACCGCTATCACATTCCGCCCAGCGTGCACTCCACCTTTGTGGCGGACCGCTTCGTCGTCTGCACCTTTGTGCCGCGTCCGATCGAAAGCGATCCCGGCGCGCTGAAAGTGCCGTTCTTTCATTCCAACGACGATTTCGATGAAGTGATCTTCTATCACGCCGGCGAATTCTTCAGCCGCGACAACATCCATACCGGTATGGTGACGTGGCATCCTAACGGTTTCACGCATGGCCCGCATCCCAAGGCTTTCGCGGCGGGTGCGAAAGCGGCCAAGACGATGACCGACGAAGTAGCTGTGATGATCGACACACGCGATCCGCTGGACATGCTGGCCGGGGCGGAAGCGCAGGAAGATCGCGGCTACGCCGACAGTTGGAAGCCCAAATGAAGCTGGCGTCGTTGAAACATGGTCGCGACGGCTTTCTCGTCGTCGTCAGCCGCGATCTTTCGCGCTTCGTCGCCGTACCGCATATCGCGCCGACCCTGCAGGCGGCGATGGACGATTGGGCGCACACCGCGCCGCGCCTGATGCGCGTCTACGATCTCATCAATGAGGGCGCGGTTGCGGGTGAGAAAACGTTTCATGCGGCCGATTGCGCCTCGCCCTTGCCGCGCGCCTATCAATGGGCGGATGGCTCCGCTTACGTCACGCATGTCGAGCTGGTGCGCAGGGCGCGCGGGGCGGACATGCCGCCGAGTTTCTGGACCGATCCCTTGATGTACCAGGGCGGTTCGGATTCTTTTATTGGCCCTTGCGATCCGATTGTAGCCGCAGACGAAGCCTGGGGCATCGATTTCGAGGGCGAGGTCGCCGTGATCACCGACGACGTGCCGATGGGCGTGAGCCCTGCCGCGGCCGGGAAACATATCAAGCTGTTGATGCTGGTGAATGACGTATCGTTGCGAAACCTCATTCCCGCCGAACTCGCCAAGAATTTTGGCTTCTTCCAGTCCAAGCCGGCAAGCGCTTTTTCGCCAGTGGCGGTGACGCCTGACGAACTGGATCAGGCGTGGAGCGACGGCAAGGCGCATCTGCCGCTGACCGTCACGTATAACGGCGAGCGCTTCGGCGCGCCGAATGCTGGCGAGGACATGACTTTTTCATTCCCGCAACTGATCGCTCATGCTGCGAAGACGCGCGCGCTGATGGCCGGTTCCATCGTCGGTTCCGGCACGGTATCGAACAAGAATCACGCGGTGGGCTCCGCCTGTCTCGCCGAGCGGCGCACGCTGGAAACGCTGGAGCAGGGCGCGGCAAAAACGCCGTTCATGAAATTCGGTGATCGCGTCCGGATCGAGATGTTCGATTCTGCCGGCCATTCCATTTTCGGCGCAATAGATCAGGTCGTGGAACGCACCAATGGCTAACGACTTCACGCTTTATGGCTATTTTCGTTCATCGGCAGCGTTCCGCGCGCGTATTGCGCTCAACCTCAAAGGCATCAAGCCCGAACTCCACTTCATTCATTTGCTGAAGGACGGCGGCCAACAGCATACGCCGCAATACAAGGCGCTCAATCCGCAGGAGTTGATCCCCGCTCTTGTGCATGACGGTCACACGATCACGCAATCGCTCGCCATCATCGAATATCTGGATGAGATCGTGCCGGAGCCGCCCTTGCTCCCGAAGGATGCTTACGGTCGCGCCTGTGCGCGCGAAATCGCTTACGCCATCGCCTGCGACATTCATCCGGTGAACAATTTGCGCGTCGGCCAGTATCTGAAGCGCAAAGAGCATGCGAATGACGATCAGATCGTTTCCTGGCAGCGCCATTGGATACGCGTCGGTTTCGATGCGCTGGAGAAGATGCTGGCTGCATCGTCGCTGACCGGAAAATTCTGCCACGGCGACTGCGCGACGATTGCCGATATCTGCCTGATCCCGCAGATCGCCAATGCGCGGCGCGTGAAACTCGACATCGAGACATGGCCGACACTGGCGCGCATCGAAGCGCATGCGCTCACACATCCGGCGTTCGATGCGGCCTTGCCGAAGAACCAGCCCGATGCCGAGTGATATCAAAACACTCGAGCATGCGCGGCTCGATCTGGATCATTTCCTGCCCTACAAATTGTCGGTGCTGTCCAACCGTGTGTCGGATGCAATTGCGCGTCATTATTCCGACCGCTTCGGCCTTTCGATTCCCGAATGGCGTGTGATGGCGGCGCTCGGCCAGACGCCGGGGCTTTCGGCTCGCGACGTCGCCGTGCGCACGGCGATGGACAAGGTGCAGGTGAGCCGTGCGGTGGCGTCGCTTGTGGATGCACGGCGTGTGCAGCGCCAGACCGACGCCAGCGACGGCCGTATCTCGCGGCTTACGCTCTCTTCGCGCGGTCAGGCGGTCTATGACGAGATCGTACCGCTAGCGCTGCATCTGGAGGCCGTATTTCTCGCCGCGCTGACGCCGGAAGAACGCGTGACCCTTTCGAGTCTGATGGCCAAGCTCTCGCAACGCGTGAACAACCTTCACGTCGTTCACGTCATTCCCTGACGATCAGGACAGCCAGCGATTTAGGGCCGTGGGCGCCCAGTTCTAATGTCTGCTCGATATCGCCGGTGCGGGACGGGCCGCTGACGAAATTGATCGTGTGCGGCAGGGCGCCTGCCAATTTGATCCGCCCCAACGCGTTTTCCATATGCGGAAGAATATCGGCGGCGCGCAGAACCGCGATCTCGAAACCGGCGCGGAAATGCCATGAGGCGGGTTGGGCATTGCCGGCGGGGTAGGTCAGCGTTCCGGTCTCCGCGATGCCGAACGGCGCGAATGCGAGCGCCGTGTCATCGGGCCCGGGTGCCTGCCGCGTCAGCGTCAGGCCCGGCGCGCTTTCCCAATTCAGATTTGCAAGCGCGGCATCGGGCGGAAGATGGATGACGGCTGGCAAATTCTTTGCGCGCAACAAATCGGCGATGGCAGCCGGAATATCGGCGGTGCCGTCGATCAGGCGCACCTCAGCGTTCACTGCTTCCGCGCGCTGCGTAAATTCCCCGACAAGATCGGCGGGTGGCGCAGGCGGCCGGTATTGCGCTGGCCGCTGGGAGCTTTTCACGCGCTGGCTGCGGATCGCGTTCAGGATGTCGTCGCGCGCGCTCATTTGCGCGCCTTCCACAATTCATGGAACGTCTTGCCCTGCGGCGCTGGAAAGTTGCGCACGGCGAACCAGCCGCGCGGCAAGAGCAACGCCCGTACATTGCCGCGCTTGCCGGCGAGCAATTTCAACAACCGCGCCGTCAACGCGGCGCCGAAGCGATAGAGTGCGGGACGCTTCGCCGCGAAGGCCCAAAGACCAAGGCCTGCAACCGTCGTTTTCGGCGCAAGACCACTCGCATATTCGCGCGCGCGCCAATGGCGCATGATGGAGGGCAGCGGAATCTTCACGGGACAAACCTCCGCGCAACGCCCACAGAAGGTCGAGGCATTGGCGTGATGGCTCGCTTCGGCAATGCCGAGAAGGTTGGGGTTGAGCGCCGCACCGATTGGTCCTGGATAGGTCGCGCCATAGGCATGACCGCCGACCGCACCATAGATCGGGCAATGGTTGAGGCAGGCGCTGCAGCGGATGCAGCGCAGAACCTCCTCCGCTTCACTGCCGATCAGCCGCGTGCGGCCATTGTCCAGCAGCACAACGTGGAAGTTCTCCGGCCCGTCGGTTTCGTCCGCGCCGCGCGGACCGAACATCACCGAGACATAAGAGGAGATGTCCTGTCCCGTAGCCGAGCGTGTGAGAAGCCGCAGCAGCACGGCCACATCGTCCAGATTGGGGACGATTTTTTCGATGCCGGTGAGGACGATATGCGTCTTCGGCAACAGGCGCGTGAGATCGCCATTGCCTTCGTTGGTGACGATGACAGTTGCGCCCCCTTCGGCGCTGAGGAAATTGGCGCCGGTGATGCCTGCATCGGCCGCCTCGAATTGCGCGCGCAGCATCGTGCGCGCTTCGGCGACGAGCGACGCGCGTTCGTCGAGATTGCGTGTTGTGTCCAACGTCGTGTGGGCTACGCGGAACGTATCCGCGACCTGTTCCTTATGAAGGTGAAACGCGGGCGCGATGATGTGGCTCGGCGGTTCGCCGCGAAGCTGGATGATGTATTCTCCCAAGTCGGTTTCGACCGGCACCAAGCCGTTCGCTTCGAGGAACTGGTTGAGCGCGATTTCCTCGCTCACCATGGACTTGCCTTTGGTGACGGTCTTCGCGCCGGCCTCTTTCAGAATATCCAGAATGATCGTGCGTGCTTCCCTGGCATCGCGCGCCCAATGCACATGGCCGCCGCGCGCTTTCACGTTGCGCTCGAATGTTTCGAGCAAGGTATCGAGCCGCGACAGCGCATAGTCGCGGATGGCCCGGCCCTGTTCGCGCAAGCCTTCCCAGTCGCCGAAGCGCGCAATGGAATCAGCGCGCTTCGCGACGAAATGGGTCTTCAACCGGCCCAGCGCGGTTTTCAGGCTGTCATCCGCCAACGCGGTGTGCGCAGCTTCCCGGAAATCGCGCGGATTCTGATTCACGGTTCACCCAGCGCAGGTTCGTCAGTCATACCCGCCAGAACTTCGGCGACATGGCGCACCTGCATGGGTTTGCCCTGCCGTTCCATGCGCCCGGCCAGATGCAGCAGGCAGCCGAGATCGGGACCGACAAGAAGCTCCGCGCCTGTGGCTTGCGCATCCGCGATTTTGTCGTCGGCCATGCGTTCGGAGATGTCGGGATATTTGACCGCGAACAAACCGCCGAAGCCGCAGCAGACTTCCGGCTCTTTCAATTCCGTGAGCTCGAATCCGCCGACTCCCGCCAGCAATTGCCGCGGCTCTCCTTTCACGTTCATCTCGCGCAAGGACGAACAGGAATCGTGATAGCAGGCGCGCGCGGCGCAATGCGCGGTCACGGTCTTCATTCCGCGCATATTCACCAGAAACGACACGAGTTCGTGGCTCTTCGCCGCCAGCGCTTTGGCACGCGACGAATAGGTAAGGTCGTCACGCAACACTTCGGGATAATGCTTGCGCAACATGCCGCCGCAGGAACCAGACGGCGCCACCACATAATCGAAACCCTCGAAAGCATCGACGACCTGCCGCGCAATGGCGGCGGCGTCCTTGTCCGCGCCGGAATTCCAGGCGGGTTGTCCGCAACAGGTCTGTGTCTCCGGCACGACAACCTCGCAGCCTGCCTGTTCGAGTAGCTTCACCGCCGCGAAACCCACCGAAGGCTGCACGAGATCGACGAGACAAGTAATGAAGAGGCCAACGCGCGGCTTGCTGGTCATTTCGAGGTTTTTGCGCGTCTGCGCTTGTGCGGCAAGCCCTTGCCCAGCGCATAGGTGGCCTCGCGCAGCACATTCATCAATTGCTGGCGGTCGGAGATGGCCGCAAGTTTGGCGAAAGGGATGACGTCGCCCACGCGCACCACGACTTCGCCACCCACACTGTCGCGCACTTCCTTGAAGAGGAATGAGAGCCTTAACGTCATGGAGAGATGGCTGGCGAGTTGGAACAGCCGGCTGTTCTGGCCCGCGAAATAAACGGGCACGACCGGCGCCTTGGCCTGCGAAATCAGCCGCGCCGTCAAATTCTTCCATTCTGCATCGATGGCGCGGCGATGCCAGAAGGTCGGCGTTGTGGAAACGCCGCCCGCCGGAAACACGACGAGGCATCCGCCATTCATCAGATGGTGCTTGGCCGCCGCGCGGGATTTGAGGTTGATCTCTAGCGCTTCCGGCGTTTCCGTGAAATCAACTGGCAGCAGATATTCTTTCACTTCATCGGCGCGGTTGAGAACGGCATTTGTCAGCACGCGAAAATCGCCGCGCACCCGCTCCACCAGATGGCAGATGATCACGCCGTCCAGCACGCCGAAAGGGTGGTTGGCGACGATCACCAGCGGTCCGCTGCGCGGCACTTTCGATAGCGCGTCCTCGTTGGTCACGACCTTGATCTCGAGAAGCCGGATGGCGAGATCCCAAAAGCTCTCTCTTGGCCCCCGCCGCGCAAAACGATCGTCATAGAGCGATTTCAGATAGGGCTGGCCCGTCATGCGCTCGATCAGGCGGATGATGAAACGCTTCAGCCTTGGGTCGTCCGGCTCCGCGTAAGAGAATGTTTCGACGGTGTCCATGACTCGCCGAGTTTACAGCGGATTGCGACGGTTTGAAGGGCTGTCAGGCCGGTGTTTCCTTGAGCGAGAAGCCGCCTTTGCCTAAGGTCGCGCGCAGGACAAAATAGAGCAGCAATCCAGCCGGGCCGAACAAAAGCGTCACAATCAGGCAAGGAATGACCGCGATATGGGACAGTCCCCGACGCTGCGCATCTCGCACTTCCCAGGCACCGATGAAGAGGTCGAAGATTAGAAAATGAATCCACGCCGCCGTCATGGCGACGGGCGCGGAGAACAATGCCATCACGCCGGCCAGCGAAAAGAAGCTGGAGCCCTGCGGTGGCGTGCCAAGCAGCATGGCCGATGACAGCATCCAGATATAGGTGAGCCCCAGCACGGGCGGGACGGCGACGGAATGCACCAGAATATCCGTGCCGCGCCAGCGCGGCGCCACGATCAGCAACAGCCAGAAGATCAGAATACCATTGTTGGCAATGGCGAAGACGATGGCGGGCGACAGCGCACTCATTTCGAAAAGCGCTTCTTAAGCCACCCGATCATCGCGGCGCTTGTCTCTTCGGGATGCTCCTGCTGTGTCCAGTGCCCGCATTTGCGGATGAGGACCTTTTCCAGATCGGGCACAAAGCGCTCCATGCCATCCGCCATGGCTGGCGAAAGCACGATGTCGTCTTCCGCCATGATCATCAGGCCGGGCACATGCACGCGCTGTTCAATCTTGCCGCTCTCCACCCAGTTGCGCGTGAAATTGCGATACCAGTTGATGCCGCCGGTGAAGCCCGTGCGCGTGAACGTGTCGATAAAGACCTGCAATTCTTCCGGTTTCATCACAAGCTCGCCGGTCCAGGTGCTTTCGTCGGATTGGAGCGCCTTCACCAGTTCGAGATTGCGCTGCTCTTTCGGCAATTTCGCGTATTCTTCTGCGGTCGGTCCGCCCTTGCGCATGAAGAAGCGAAAGGTCTTGCCCACATCTCGGGCAAGTGTTGCGTCCGCTTCGCCGGGCTTTTGGAAATAGACGATGTACATGTTCTCGCCGTAGAGCGCGCGCATGCCCATGATCGGATCGATCGGCGGCCGTGCAAGGAACGGCGTATTCACGCCGATCACGCCTTTCACACGATTGGGGTGAAGCAGCGGCATACTCCAGACGACGATGCCGCCCCAATCATGGCCCGCGAACACCGCTTTATCGATGCCGAGCGCGTCGAGCATCCCGGCAAGGTCGCTGGTCAGATGCGCCATGTCGTAGTCTTCGACGTTCTCGGGACGCGATGTGAGGCCGTAGCCGCGCTGATCGGGTGCGATAGCGCGAAAGCCTGCCGCCGCCAGCGCCGGAATCTGGTAGCGCCAGGAATAGGCGAGTTCGGGAAAGCCGTGGCACAGCACGACGGGAACGCCGTCTTTCGGCCCAGCTTCGTAAATGGCCATGTCGATGCCGTTTGTTTTCACCATCTTTGGTTCGGGCATGCCGATCATCATTCTTCTCCCAATATTCTTGGATTTCAGGCTGCGAGCCCAAGGCGTGCGAACATTTCGCGCCGTTCCGGCCCTGCAGAAGGCGGATAGTAGTTGAGGGCGCGCTTGCGCGCCTTCGGCATGGCCCAGATTTTCAGGATGCGCGCCACGATAGACGGCCGCTTCAGGAATGCTGTTGGTTCATCGAGCATGTGAAACACGCGCGACAGAGCGCGGCCGACTTCCACATCAGCGCGTTGCGCCGGCATCAGCCCGTCTTCGGCAAAGCTCTTCGTGATGCGCGCGCGCAGGTTCGGTTTGTAGTTTGGATCGCGCTCATGCTCCGCGCGGCGGATGGCTTGCAGGTCGAGCGTCACCATCGAGTTGAAATAGGGTCGGATCGTTTTCTCGACATCGCGTTCGTAAATCCGTGCGCGCTCCAATGGATCGGAAGATGCGTCGAGTGCGCCGCGAAGCAGATGGGCTTCCACCACGCCGGAGGCACAGCCACGCCCATAAAGCGGATTGGTGCGCACGGCGGCATCGCCCAGCGGGAAGAAGCCGAGCACCTGCGGCTCGCCGTCTTTTAGATAATGACGCCAGACATTCTGCAGGCTGCCCATGGAGAACACCTGGCTCACCGGTTCGGCACGCGCTGGGTTCATCCAGCGCGCGGCGCCGGGCAGCGCCATGCACGTCGCATCGAAAATCTCTGGCTTCATGACGGCCATACGCATTTCAGTTTCGATCTCGGGCGTCGCCAGCGTGACGGAGAAATGCCGGTTGTCGGCGATGAAGACGCCGAATTTGATGTAGCCGAGATCGCCGCCGCCGGGCGTACCGTCAAACGGCGGTTCTTCCTGTCCGTCGCGCAGGCGATAATGCCGCGTGAAATAAAGAATGCCGCAGGGGTTGGCCTCCTCGCGGATGTCCACGCCTTGTTGGCCCAACCATTCGGGAAACATCGTGTTGCGGCCCGAGGCGTCCACCACCACATCCGCGCGCATCTCTTCGACTGCGCCGTCTCGTTCGATATTCAGTCCTTCGACGATCAGTTTTTCGTTCTCGCGGCTGGTAAGAATTCCGCGCACACCGGCATTGGCGATGAAACTGATGCCCGCAAGTCGCGCCGCATAGCGCCGCATGACGAGTTCGAGCGTCGAGCGGCGGCTGAACAGCAGCTTCAGATCCTCGTCGCCCTCCGCCGCGACGTATTTGTCCGTCAATGGTGGTGGCAGCCCTTCGGCGAATCCGAAAAGCCGCGTGCCTTCGGCCAGAAGCTCTGCCATCAAATCGGGATAGCGGTCACGGATCAGCGCGGTGAGGCGCCCGAGAAAAGCGTGACTGTGGCGAAGCTGCGTTGCGCCGCGCCGTTCCCATTTGTAGAAGGCTTCCTCCGGCGAACTGTCCGGCGGAGACGGATCGCGGTCGAGAATGACGATCTCGTGCGTGCCGTCGCTCAACGCCAGCGCGGCGCCAAGACCCGCGATGCCTGCGCCCGCGACAAGGATTTTCTCTTTCGACATTCGTTACGCGATCTTTGTTGCCGCCCAGGCGAGCGCAATCCAGCCAGCCAGAAATGCGAGCCCGCCAAAGGGCGTCACGAATCCTAGACTCCGCGCGCCGGTGAACGCCAGAAGATAAAGCGAGCCCGAAAACAGGACGATTCCGGCGAGGAAAAAACCTGCCGCAGCGGAAGCGGGTGTTGACGCAGCGCCGCTGCGGGCAGCCAGCGCGCCAAGCCCCATCGCAAGGGCGTGGTACATGTGATAGCGCGCGGCGGTCTCGAAAATCTCCATGTGATGCGCGTCGAGCTTGCCTTGCAGACCATGCGCGCCGAACGCGCCGGCCGCCACGGCCAGCGCGCCGTTGATCGCTGCTATCAGAAGCCAGATGTTCATGGGCGAAATCTCGAATTGGCGGGCCGCATAATAGACAGTCCGCAGCGCCTTTGCGAAGCTCGGTCCACCGAAGAAGCAGGACCCAGATATGACGCAGTTTGTGACCGCACCGGATGGTGTGCGCATCGCCTATGAGGTGGCTGGCGAGGGTGATCCGGTTGTTCTGATACATGGTTTCGCGGCCGGCCGCGTGCAGAACTGGAAGACGCCGGGCTGGTATGAAACGCTGGACGGCGCCGGCTATCAGGTGATTGCCTTGGATTGCCGGGGCCATGGCGAAAGCGACAAGCCGCACGATTTAAAATTCTATGGCCACGATGTGATAGCGCGCGATGTGCTCGCCGTGATGGATGCGGCCGGCGCGAGTACGGCGCATGTCATGGGTTATTCGATGGGCGGCTTCATCGCCATGCATTTGCTTCTGGAGAATCCCGAACGCATTCGCAAAGTGGTGATAGGCGGCGTGGGTGCTTCCTATCTCGACCGCACCGCGGCCGTGGATGCGGTGTCCGACCCCGAACGGCGTGAAGTGACCGCAGCGGGGCTGCTCGAACCCGACAAAAGCAAGATCACGAACAAGACGGCGCGCGATTTTCGCGAATTCGCCGATCAGCCGGGCAAAGACCGGCTTGCGCTTGCGGCTTGCATGCGCGCCGATCGCAAAAGCTTCACGGCTGAACAGCTTTCGCATTCGATGCGGCCGGTGCTGGTTGTTTGCGGCGAGAATGATGCGCTCACCGGCCCACCCGGTCCGCTGGCGGCCGCCTTCACCGATGGCCGCGCGGTGACAGTGCCCAAGCGCGATCACATGACGACAGTGGGCGATAAGGTCCATAAACAGGCAGTGCTCAAGTTCTTTGTAGAATAAATGCCGAATTTTCTTGGCGTCTGCGAAATGGAATGTTTCTTTCCTTTTTCTTGCGAACAATTTATATAGTCGGAGCTTGGGGAATATTGTGGGAAGATCATGCGCAAAGCAGCACTTTTTCTGGCGGGCGGCTGTGATCGCGCATGGAAGGGCTGATAGAACGCCCATTCGCATACGAGGTTTTGCCATGAACGTCGCCGCCGAAAAATCGCACGGTCCCGCCAGGCTCGAATCCAATCCGTTCGACTGGGCCGATCCGCTGCTGCTGGGCGAAGAGTTGGCGGCGGAAGAGCGCATGGTGCGCGATTCCGCGCGCGATTATTGCCAGGACAAGTTGATGCCGCGCGTGAAGCTCGGCTTTCGCAACGAAAGTTTCGACCGCGCGATTATGAGCGAAATGGGCGAGATGGGGTTCCTCGGCATGACGCTGCCCGAAGCCTATGGCGGCGCGCATATGAACTACACCTGCTACGGCCTTGTCGCGCGCGAGGTCGAGCGTGTGGATTCGGGCTATCGCTCGGCCATGAGCGTGCAGAACAGTCTCGTCATGCATCCGATCTTCGCCTATGGCAGCGAAGAACAGCGCATGCGCTATTTGCCGAAGTTGGCGAAGGGCGAATTCGTCGGCTGTTTTGGATTGACGGAGCCAGATTTCGGCTCCGATCCCGGCGGCATGCGCACGCGCGCGATGAAGGACGGCACGGGCTATCGCCTCAACGGCTCCAAGATGTGGATCACCAATTCACCGATTGCCGATGTGGCGGTGGTGTGGGCGAAACTCGACAACGACATTCGCGGTTTCATCGTGGAGCGCGGCACGAAAGGGTTCTCCACGCCCCAGATCGAAGGCAAGTTCTCTTTGCGCGCCAGCGTTACTGGCGAGATCGCGTTGGAGGATTGCCTAGTTCCCGAATCCGCGTTGTTACCCAATGTGCGCGGGCTATCGGGACCCTTCGGTTGCCTCAACCGTGCGCGCTTCGGCATTGCCTGGGGCGCGATGGGCGCCGCAGAGTTCTGCTGGCATGCCGCGCGCACCTACACGATGGAGCGCAATCAGTTCGGCCGCCCGCTCGCCGCCAATCAGCTCATCCAGAAAAAACTGGCCGATATGCAGACGGAAATTACGCTTGGTCTTGCCGGTGCCCTCCGCCTTGGCCGGCTGATGGATGAAGGCAAAGCCGCGCCACCGGCGATCTCGCTGGTGAAGCGCAACAATTGCGGCAAGGCGCTCGCCATTGCCCGCGAGGCGCGCGACATGCATGGCGGCAATGGCGTGTCGGACGAATATCACGTCATCCGCCATGTCTTGAATCTGGAAGCGGTGAACACTTATGAGGGCACGCATGATGTTCATGCTCTCATCATGGGCCGTGCGATGACGGGATTGCAGGCTTTCGGCTGATTTCTGCTCTTCGTCCGTAAGCGGATTATCGACTCCGGCTACGGGCAATTCTCTCCAAGCAAGCAAGCCGGAATTTTCGACGCAGTCACGCGAAGGATGTCGCGTACAACGTACGCTTTCGTACGAAGATAGCGATAGGGAATCCGCGCATTTTGTCTAGATTGACTCGTCAATCACGGGATTTGTGGCTTGCAATTGCTGAGGCTCGATCCGGTGCGTTTGTTTCGCGGATCAGGCTTACCCGATTTCAATGGCACAACATCGCAATCGTCTTCTCGCGGCTCTGTCTTCCGCCGATCTCGCGTTGCTTGAACCGGCGCTGGAGCCGGTCGCTCTTGAACGACGGTTTGTGCTCGAAACTCCCAACAAATCGGTTGAGAATATCTATTTCATGGAAAGCGGCGTGGCGTCCGTCGTCGCCGTGAACGGTCGTGGCGAACGCATCGAAGTTGGCCTCATCGGCTGCGAGGGCATGTCCGGTGTGACGGTCGTGATGGGCAATCACCGCTCGCCGCATTCGACCTATATGCAGATCGCCGGCGAAGCGAGGGTTATCAGCGCGGCCGCGTTGCGCAAGTCACTTGCGAAAAGCGCCTCGCTGCAAACTCTGCTCCTGCATTTTGCGCAAGTCGTCATGACGCAATGCGCACAGACCGCGGTGGCGAACGGCCGTGCCAAACTGGACGAACGCCTGGCGCGCTGGATTTTGATGGCGCATGACCGCATGACGGACGATGACGTGCCACTCACCCACGAATTTCTCGGCGTAATGCTTGGTGTCCGGCGCGCGAGCGTCACTGTGGCGCTCGACGGTTTCAAGAAGCGCGATTTGATCAATGCACGGCGCGGCGGAATTACGGTACTAAATCGCAAGGCGATGGAAAAAATTGCCAGCAGCTTCTACGGCGTGCCGGAAGCCGAATATCGGCGCCTCATCGGCTGATCAGATTCGCTGGGCCAGGCAAACCCAGTCCCAGGGACGATGGGTGCGCCGCGCCGCCGTCTCGCGCAGGCCTTCTTTGGACCATGGATAGTGCGCCTTGCCGATTTTCTTTACGGCAAAGCCTGCAGCGGAGAAATCCTTGCGCAATTCCTCCTTCGCGAAATGCTTCTGCAGGGCACCGTCATGATCGACGAGGCCATCGGCGCGTGGTGTTGCACCTTCGCGCAATACGCTCTCGATAAAATGTTCGGATTCGATGGAGGCGACGACGACAAGCGCATGGCCGCCGCGTTTAGTGACAGCCGCTATTCCATCCCACATTGCCTTTCGTTTGGCATTGTTCGGCACGGTGATGACATTCATGCAGACCGTGAGGTCCGCGCAGGCTCCGATCCGTTTTGCCGCCGCTTCCAGACCCGCCGTCTGCCAGGTTACGCCTGCGACATCCGCGCAACGCTTCTTGGCCCGCGCGATGATGCTGGAGGCATATTCAATGCCCACAATTTCCGCAAACCGATGGCCATATTGCTGAATGAAGGTGCCGATGCCGCAACCCAGATCGACCAGAACGCCGCCGCGTTTTGGAATCTCCGCGCGCGAGACGTAACGCTTGATCTGATCGGCCGTTTCTTCGCGGGAGATGTCGCAGACATTCTCCTCGAACGTGCTCGCGAGCTTGTTCCACTGTTTGCGATTCATCGCGCGCTTTCCGAAACGGCGAAGCCAGTGCGTCACGATTCGGGCGCCGCGCGCAAACCGAACCGCAAACAAGAAACCCCGCCGACGGATCGGCAGGGTCTCTCAACGCTCATTGCGCAGTGGGAAGCTCTGCTCCCCGGTTTTCCTTAAGAAAGGAATTTTCATATGAGCGAACGCTCGTTCTCTGCATTTTTCGATTGTGGATGGCGACCGGCTTTCTTCACAGCTGGCCGCGGCTTCGCATTCAGCGGCGAAGCCCCGAATGTATGCCCGGTGGAGTGTCTTCCATGCGGAATCTCCCTGTTCCAGTTTCAGCCAGCGCCAACGGGAACCATCCTCAATTTCGACAGGGTCGAAATTTGCGGCCCGACCGCCTCGCGGTTCCAAAATCATCCGCCCGGAGGGCGCCGGAGTCAACACACAAAAATCCATCCGTGTACGGATTGATTGCGGGCCTAGACCGCGCGTTGTGCCTTGTCCTTTTCGTTCGCAGTTTTCACTTCGCCCCTGATGCGATCCCAATCGGAATCGCCAAGTGCGGACAGCGCCGCGAAATTTCCGCCCGATGCCAGATGCATCGCGCCGTCGATGGCGATGGTTTGTCCCGTCAGATAGTCGCAGCCATCCGACATGAGAAAAACGGCAAGGTTGGCAAGCTCCGGCATCTCGCCATTGCGTCCCATCGGAATGGGGTTGCGCGACTCGCCGCGATTTGCCGATTGCGGCGAGAGCCGGTCCCACGCGCCTTTGGTCGGGAACGGACCTGGTGCGATGGCGTTCAGGCGAATGCCGTTCGGTCCCCATTCGGTGGCGAGCGATTTTGTCATGATGTTGAGACCGGCCTTCGACATGGCGGAGGGTACGGTGAACGGCCCACCGTTCCAGATCCACGTTGTCAATATCGAGATCACGCTGGCTTTGTTGTTGCCCTCGATCCAGCGCTTGCCGCAGGCGAGTGTCACATAGAACGAGCCACGAAATACGATATCCGCTATGGCGTTGAAGCCGCGCGGCGAAAGATCTTTCGTGCGGCTGATGAAATTTCCGGCGGCGTTGTTCACAAGGCCGGTCAGCGCGCCGCCATCCGCCCAGATCTGTGCCACCATGTCTTCCACCGCTTCGGCCACGCGGATATCGCAAGCGAGGCCCTTCACCGTCGATCCCGTCGCGTCCGAAATCTTCTTCGCAGTTTCTTCCAGAACCGCGAGGCGCCGGCCGCAGATGTAAACCATGGCGCCCATTTGCGCGTAGGCCTCGGCCATTACTTCGCCCAACCCCGTGCCGCCGCCGGTAACCAGAATGCGTTTGCCCTTCAGCAATCCATCCTTGAACATCAAATCCATAAACGTCTCCTATCGTGACCACATTCTGTGCAGATTGCTGGCGACATATTGCAGGCGTGTGCGGTTTCCCCAATCCATCTTCAACCCTTCAAGCGCGTGAACCTCGTAGAGGCTGTATAGCAGTTCGCGTTGCGTCGCATCGGGTATGACGCTCTCGATGAAGGTGAAGAAAGCGAGGCGCTCGCCCCTGGTGACCGGATTGACTTCGTGCAGCGTGGTCGAGGGATAGACGATCATCGCGCCCGGCTCGCCTTTGATGACGATTTTCTCGCTGCCCATATGGATGATGAGTTCGCCGCCGTCGTAGCTCGCAGGATCGCCGACGAACAAAGTGGCCGAAACATCGGAGCGCAGCGGGCCGTTGGGCAGCGGCAGATAGGGCGAATCGGAATGCACGCCGTATTTCATCCCCGGCTCGTAGCGCGACAGAAGCGGTGTCGCGATGCGCTTGGGAAAGGCGAAATTCTTGATCTCTTCGTTGCGGGCAATCGCGGCTCCGGCGATCTGCGAGGTTTTTTGCGCCTCGGGGCCTGCCATATCGGCCTGCAGATTGTGCTTGGCCAGATTGTGCGGGTTTGAGGCGCGGCCATCCATGAATTTGACGCTTTGGGCCAGCTTGCGCACCTCGGTCACTTCGCCCGGTGTCAATAGGTCTTTCACGAGCAGAAACATTTGGGGCCCCGCCTCCGGCGAATTGCGGCTCGCACGCTAGCAAATGAAGTGTGACGTTGCATCTTGTCGCGGGGGCAGGCGGATTTGCTAGTTTGGGCCATGCTCAAAGCGCTGACGCCCGAACCCCTGCTGCCGCCCGTTTTCGCGGGATGGTTCGCCGCGCGCGGCTGGAGCGCCCGGCCGCATCAGCTTGCGCTGATTGAGCATGCACAAAAGGGCGAATCCGTTCTCTTGGTCGCGCCGACCGGCGGCGGCAAGACGCTGGCCGGATTCCTGCCCAGCCTAATCGACCTGGCTGCGGCGCCCAAACGCGCGCGCAAAGCGGCGCTGCACACGCTTTACATCTCGCCGCTCAAAGCTCTGGCGGTGGACGTGGCACGCAATCTGGAAGACCCGGTTGCCGAGATGGGCCTTCCCATCCGCATTGAAACACGTACCGGCGATACGCCGCCGGGGCGGCGTCAGCGCCAGAAATACATGCCGCCGGACATTCTGCTCACCACGCCGGAGCAGTTCGCGCTGCTGTTGTCGTCCCGCGATGCGCCGCGCTTTTTCGCCAGCGTGAAGGCGGTGGTGTTGGACGAACTGCACGCCAGCAGCAACTCCAAGCGCGGCGATCTTCTGGCGTTGGGCCTGTCACGGCTTCAGATGCTTGCGCCCGCGCATCGGCGTATCGGATTATCCGCGACCGTTGCCGATCCGGCGCCGTTGCAGCGCTTTCTGGTGCCGCAGCCTTTGGAGGGTGAGGCGCGATCCTCGCTGGTCGTCGGCAAACCCGGTGCGCCGCCGCAGATTTCCATTCTCGCATCGGATGCCTATGTGCCGTGGGCCGGACATCTGGCGCGCCATTCGATGCCGGATGTGCTGGCGGCGATTCGCCAATCGGTGACCGCGCTGGTGTTCGTCAATACGCGCAGCCAGGCGGAACGCACCTTCCAGGAATTGTGGAAGCTCAACGACGAGAATCTGCCGATCGCGCTGCATCATGGCAGCCTCGCGCCGGAACAGCGCCGCAAGGTGGAAGCGGCAATGACGCGCGGCGCTTTGCGCGCCGTGGTCTGCACCTCCACGCTCGATCTGGGCATCGACTGGGGCGCGGTGGATCGTGTGATTTGTCTCGGTGCACCGAAGGGCGCGGCGCGGCTTGTCCAACGCATCGGCCGCGCCAATCACCGGCTCGACGAACCATCCGCCGCACTGCTCGTGCCCGCGAACCGCTTCGAAGTTCTGGAGTGCGAAGCCGCGCGGGATGCCGTGCTGGCGGGCGAATTGGATGGCGAAGCCGTCCGCAAGGGCGGCATGGACGTGTTGGCGCAGCATATTCTGGGCATGGCGTGCTCGGCGCCGTTCGATGCGGATGCGCTGTTTCGCGAAGTGAAGTCCGCCTCGCCCTATCTCGCGCTGTCGCGGGCCGATTTCGATGCCGCCGTCGATTTTGTCGCCACTGGCGGCTATGCGCTCAAGCGTTACGACCGCTACGCCAAATTGCGCAAGACGCCAGAAGGTTTGTGGCGCGTGTCGCATCCCAGAATCGCGCAGCAATACCGGCTGAATGTCGGCGTCATCATCGAGGATCCGATGATCGATATTCGCCTGCAGGCGAAGGGCAGGCCGACGGGCGCAGGCGGGCGTGTGCTGGGCAAGATGGAAGAGTATTTCATCGAAAATCTCACGCAGGGCGACACATTCGTTTTCGCGGGCGACGTACTGCGGTTCGAGGGCATTCATGAGAACGCGGCTTTCGTGACGCGCACGCACGATCCGGAAGCGCAGATCCCCTCCTATAATGGCGGCAAGTTTCCACTTTCGACGTTCTTGGCCAAGCGCGTGCGCGAGATGCTCTCAAACCCGCGCCAATGGAAGGCGCTTGCCACGCCGGTGGGCGAGTGGCTGGAAATCCAGCAACTGCGCAGCGTCATTCCGAACCCGGGACAATTGCTGGTGGAAACTTTCCCGCGCGGTTCCAAGGAATATCTCGTCTGTTATCCGTTCGAGGGCCGGCTGGCGCACCAGACTTTGGGTATGCTGGTGACGCGGCGGCTGGAACGGCTGCGCATGCGCCCGCTCGGCTTCGTGGCCAACGAATATGCACTCGCGATCTGGGGCCTGCGCGCCATGGGCGGCCTCGACATGGATAAATTGTTCGACGAGGACATGCTGGGCGACGATCTGGACGCGTGGCTGGCGGAATCCGCGCTCTACAAGCGCACTTTTCGGAACTGCGCGATCATCGCCGGTCTGATCAATCGCCGCGGCCTTAATGAAGAGAAGACCGGGCGGCAGGTCACGTTCTCGTCGGACTTAATCTATGATGTTCTGCGCGAGCACGAACCCGACCACATCCTTCTGCGCGCGACCTATGAGGATGCTGCGACCGGATTGCTGGATATCGCGCGGCTGAGTGACGCGCTCAAGCGCATCAAGGGCCATATCGTCACGCGGCAGCTCGACCGCGTTTCGCCGCTTGCGGTGCCGGCGCTTCTGGAGATAGCAAAAGAGATGGTGGCCGGCGAGGCGCATGAGGATATTCTGCACGAGGCAGAAGAATCGCTGGTGGCGGAGGCCATGCGTGTTGGTTGAGCAGCAGATCGAAGTGAATGGCGAAACATTGCTTCTGGATCGCAGCGGCGCGCTGTGGTGGCCGAGCGAGCGCACGCTTGTCTGCTCCGACATGCATTTCGAAAAGGGCTCGTCGTATGCGCGCAGCGGCCAGTTCCTGCCGCCTTACGATACCCGCACCACGCTGAAACGGGTGATGAGCCTGATGGACGCGTACCAGCCCGCGCGGGTTATTTCGCTGGGCGACGCATTCCACGATCGCCGCGCGGACGAGCGGCTGGATGACGGCGAGCGCGCCATGTTGATGGCGATGGGCGACTGCGCGGAGTGGGTATGGATCACCGGCAACCACGATCCGGTGCCGCCCGCTTGGCTCTCCGGCGCGGTTGCCGAGGAAGTGGCAATCGGCGCACTGGTCTTCCGTCACGAGCCGTCTGAGATTTCGGTGCGGGGCGAGATCGCGGGTCATCTGCATCCCTGTAAGACAGTTTCGCGGCGCGGTCAGAGCTTGCGCCGCCGCTGTTTCGTCTCCGATGGTTCGCGCATGGTGATGCCCGCCTTTGGTGCTTACGCAGGCGGGCTCGACGTGCGCGATGACGCCGTACGCACGCTCTTCGTCGCACGCTTTCTGGCCTATGTCCTGGGCCGCTCGCGCGTGTTCGCTGTCGCCGCCTAGGTCTGCCGGAACACCAGCGCGGAAAGCCAGCCCATCAGCAGCGCCATTAGGACAGCGGCCAATCCGTAGGTGACCGGCCAGCTGAATGCCAGTTTGTACAGCCGCCGCTCGAGGCCGATCTGATCGACGAAAAGCGGCGTGGACTGCACGCTCATCACCATGCCGTTTCGGATGACATAGACTTCGACCGTGTATTGCCCGCGCGGCGCGCCGGCCGGCACCGGCACATGCACGCGAAACAGTGTACTGCCGAGAAATTCCACGCCGTCGGGCTGCTCAATGAACAGATGATCGCGTTTGCGCTGCGCGATCACCGCCTGCCGGTAGGGTTCGGCCTTGAGGCGGTTGGGGGTGCTGGCGCTTTCAGCCTGCACATTGCCGGCCCCCAATTGATAGAGCTGCAACGTCTGCTGCGAAGCGATCTGTGAAAGCGCGCGCGTGGACGCGACGAAATAGTAGGCTGGCATGGATTTTAGCGTGATCTTGGTGCTGTTGATCCAGATGCCCGCGACGCGTGCTTTTTTGCGCACCGCCATGTCGGCATCCTGACCGCGCACCACGACGACGACATCGGGCTTTCCGGCGGAAAGATTGTCGCTGCCCGATTCCACGGCGCCGAACACGACGACGTCCGAACCCGTATAATTCGAAGTGATCTGGATCTGGTCCTGCGAAACGCCGGCCACAAGGTCGTCCGCCGCCGCCGCTGGCGAAACGGTGCAAAGAACCAGAACAAACAGGGCTGCGAATTTCATGGTTCCGCTCATTGCCCGGGCACCGTGATGGCGACGCTGTAGAGATCGGTCGGCGTGACGATCAGGCCGAACAGGAGCCGCGCGGCCACGGCGAGAACGAGCACGGCGAGCAGGAACCTCAATTGCTCGCCGCGCAATCTCGCTGCCATGCGCACGCCGAATTGCGCGCCCACCACGCCGCCGACGATCAGGATTGCGGCTAGCATGATGTCCACATTGTTGTTGTTCGCCGCCTGCAGAACGGTCGTCGCGGCGGTGACGCAAAGGATTTGGATCAGCGAGGTTCCCATCACGACGTTGGTGGGCACGCGTAGGATATAGATCATCGCCGGGACCAGAATGAACCCGCCGCCCACGCCCAGAATGGCGGAGAGGATTCCGACGACAAAGCCGAGCGCGAGCGGAGGGATGACGCTGATGTAGAGACGCGACTGGCGGAATCGCATCTTGAACGGCAGGCCGTGAATCCAGTTGTGATGCCGAAGCCGTCCCGACGCCATCGGCTGTCCGCTGCGCACCGCCTGCAGCGCGCGAAGACTCTCGTTCAACATCAGCCCGCCGACGGTGCCCAACAGGATTACATAGCCGCCCGAGACGACGAGTTCTGATTGTCCCGCCGCGCGCAGCAGGCCGAAAAGATAAACGCCGAGTCCGGTTCCCAACACGCCGCCGCACACCAGAACGGCCGCCATCGCGAAATCGACGGAGCGTCTGCGCCATTGCGCAATGGCGCCGGCCATCGAAGAGGCTGTGAGATGGCTTGCCGTTGTCGCCACCGCGACCGACGAGGGAATGCCGTAGAAGATGAGAAGCGGCGTCAGCAGGAAGCCGCCGCCGACGCCCAGCATGCCGGAGAGAAACCCGACCGCCGCGCCCATGAGCAGGATGTTCAGCCAATGGACCGACAACGCGGCGATGGGCAAATAAATTTCCATCGGTCAAACGGTCGTGAGAGGTGGCGGCGCGTGCTCGTATTGCGAGCGAGTCAGAAATCGCGATGAACTCTGCGCGCGCGATCCTGCGGGGTCAACCGCAGGCGCGACATCAGCCGCCAAGAAGATCGGCGGCGCTCGGCGGCGCGTTCGTGGCCTTGTCGAGCGGCTTGGGCTGGAAGCTTTCTGCGGCATGCTGGGCGGCGGCCTTGTCGGCCGGCGCAAGCTGTGTCGCCAGCGCGTCAACGCGGGCTTTGGATTCCGCATCGCCCTGCGCCGCCGCGATCGAATACCATTTGAATGCGTCGACTAGGCTTTGCTGCACACCCATGCCGCGTTCATACAGAACCGCCAGATTGAACTGTGAATCCGAAAGGCCCAGCTCGGCCGCGCGCGTGAACCATTGCGCCGCGAAGGTCAGGTTTTTCGGAACGCCGGTGCCTTCGGCAAAGGCCACGGCCAGATTGTGCATCGCTTTGCGGTTGCCCTGCTTGGCAGCGACTGTGTACCACTGCATCGCCTTGGCGGCGTCCGTCGGTACGCCATGGCCGCGTTCATAAAGCGTGCCCAGCCTGTATGCGGAAATCGCGCTGCCTTTGTTGGCGGCCCTTTCGAGCCAGCGCGCGGCCTCGGCTTCGTTGATGGCGACGCCGTTGCCGCCGTCCAGATAATCGAAACCAAGCGCGGCTTGCGCCGTCACGTTCCCTGCATTGGCCATTGTCGCCAGCTTCAACGCGGGCGACGGTGCCTTGGCCTGCGGCATCGCCGCTTGCTGCACCGGCTTCGGTGTCGCGCCATTCGGCACGCCTTTCGTTTTGACAGTGGCCACTGTGACCGGCTTTGTCTGTTTCACCGGCGCGGGCGAAGCCGCCATGTGCGAAGCGGCTGATTCATCGTCGGCGCCGGCAGGTGGCGAAGCAGGCGCATAACCTGGCACGGTTGGTTGCGGCTCGGATTGCATCACGGACGGCACAGCCGGCTTCTGCGTCAGCAGGGACGATATGTTAGACGCGGTGCGCGTGTCATGGCGGCCACCAAAGGAATGGCTCAACATCGTGCCGGCAATCGCTGCAACGATGACGAGCGCTGCCAGACCGGCGATGAGAAAATAGCGCGCCGACCCGTTGCGCTGCTTGTCGTCCAAGCCCGGCTCGGGTCTGCTGCCGCGCGTGGCCCATGAAAATGCGCTCGGCGCTATTGCCGGTGCGGCGCTCGCGGCTTCGCGCGCGGAACGCCTTGCCGAGGCGAGGAAGGATTCGTTGACGGCATCGCTCGCCTGCTGTGCGGCCGCGGCGGCAAAAGTGTCGGCGCCGAAGGCGTGATGCGCGCCGTAAGGCTGCATCGGATCGGATGGCGGCGCGTCGAAAGGCGGCTGCGCGAACATGTCGTGCGGCGGCATCGCCGTTTGCTGGTGACCGAACGGGCTGTGCTGCTGCGGCGCAAAGGCATCCGGAAAGGGTGGCAGATCGAGGATCGGCTGGTTGAGAGGCGGCTGATACGGTGTTGCCTGCGACGGCGCCGCACTTGCCTGCGGAGCAGTGGGCTCGAAGGTCGCGAGCTTGCCGTTCGCATCCTTCACCGCCGAACGCAATTCGGCCAGCGCCTCGCGATGACGCTTGTCGGCGGCATCAACGCGCTGCGCCAGAGAACGCACGCTTTCTTCGACATTGCCCGCGCCATTTGCGCTGTTGCGCTCGGTGCTTTCCAGACGCCCGGCGATATCCGCCAGCGCATGCTCGATGCCGAGCAGGCGGCGATCCAGATTGGCGTCCTGGCCTTTGCTTTCCAGGCGCGCGACGTTGTCTTCAAGCCGCGCCATGGCGCCGGCCGTCTGCGCTTCGCTTGCGTCGAAGCGCGCATTCAGCTTGTCGAGCAGATCGCTGAGCTGCGCCAGATTTGCGGCATGGCGCTGCATCTCGACGGTGGTGACACTCCTGTCGCCCTGCGCGCGCTCCATGTTTTCCAGCGTGCGCTCGATGGCGTTGGCGCTGGAATGGGCGGCGCGTTCGACGGTACGGACGCGCTCGTCGATTACGGCAAGACGTTCGTCCAGCGTGCGTGAATTCTGTTCGGCTTCGCCAAGCTTGCCGACGACGGATTCCACGTTGCCTGCGAGTGTCGCGATCTGGTCGGCGGAATGGTGTGCGGTTTGCGAGATCTGATCGGCGAGGCGCGACAGGCCCTGATGCAATCCGCGAACAGCCTCTTTCAAGCCATCATTTGCCGCCTGCTGTTCGACGCGCGTGAGGCGGTCGGTAAGCCCCACGACATGACCGCCGAGCTGATCGAATGCCTGTGCCTGTTCGCGCTTTGCGATGTTGATCTCCGTTGCGGCCTTGCTCATGGCCCCGCTGTTTTCGGTCTGCGAGCGCTCGGTGGCCTCGAGGCGCCGCCCGACGCCGCGCAGCTGTTCCTCGATCCGTTTGTAGGCGTTCTGGGTTTCCGATTCGCTACGAGAGACGCTCGCCAGCATGTTTTCGGTATCGCGGCTGGCGGCTTGCGCCGGTGCTTCGCGATAGGCGGGCGCCGCCGGCTCCCGCCAGGCTTCGCGTTCCGGTGCGGCCAGACTGCCGAGTTCCGAGAAAGTGCGCAGGATCCGCCGGGTCAGCCATTCGCCGACCGAGAGTCCTTCGCGCCGGGCCGCGGCCCGGGCAGCCTCCCGCGCTTCCGGGGGGATACCAGCCACATTCCACGGGAGATCAGGCTGCATTTTGATTCGCCATCCGCCGCACCACCATAAAGGGTATCGGCGTCGAGATATTGTGTAAAGAAAACAAGCACCCCCGAGCGGCAGCATGCCATCGGACGCACTCGTCCATTCACAGGTAATGTCTGCGCATGTGGTTAATTCAGGGTTAGCGGCGGTGTTCGACGCCGGCCTTGGCCAGCTCGGACGCCAAACGGCCTGTGATCCAGGTCCATGCCATCCGGATATCGGAGAACAATGACCAGAGAGGATAGGTGAAAGTGGCGGGTCGGTTCTTCTCGATGAAGAAGTGGCCGAACCAGGCGAAGCCGTAACCGCCAAGCAGGGCCAGAAGACCGAACACCCAATTGCCGGTGACGATGAGGGCGATCAGCGAGCCGGTCGCGAGCGCCGTTCCAGCATAGTGGATCGCACGCGTCTGCGGCTTGGCGTGCTCGCGCAAATAATAGGGCCAGAAATCCTTGTAGGTTTCGATCGGCTGATTGGTGAGCATCGCGAAATCCTCAACGCTTCTTATGACGCGGGCGCCGCTTGGGCACGACGACGGTTTGGGGCGGCAACGCGACGGCGGCCGTCGCGCCGGCCGGCGGCGCCGCAGCGGATTTGGGATCTGAGTATTCGCTGATCTTGTGTGTCGCCGGATCTTTCAGGTCGGGCAGGGGAAGGCCCATGTCGGTGGCGAAAAGCTGGGTCACATAGACCGTGTCGCCGCTGACGGCAGCGCCCACACCAGTGCGATTGTAAGCGGCAAAGGCAAGGTTCTGCTTGTGTCCGTCGCTGCCGAGCCACGTGTCCACAAACTCGTTCGCGAAACCTTCGACATCGACACCGCGCAGTTTGGTGTAATGCTCCTCGGCGATATTCTCGCCCAGCAGGCCCTGAAAGTTCGCGTCCTTGTCCATGATGATGTCAGCGGTCGTCTGGCCGTCCGGCGCCTTGTGCGCGAGATAATTCTTCTGCGCCATGTCCGCGCTTTTGAGGCGCGCGACACCGGCCAGTTCGGAATCGAGTGCCAGCGTCTTGGCGTTCGGATCGATCTTGTGCCGCTCGTTCTGGATCAATTCAAAGATGCGGTTCTCGAGCGCCGGCATCACTGTCTGCGGATCGGGCGGCGGCGGCGGCTTGCTCGCGAACATGCCGCCGTCGGCGCAACCCGCGCTGACGAGCAGCACAAGAGCAAAGCCGAGCGCGCGCAGCATGGTGTTACTGCAGAATTTCAAACAAACCCGCCGCGCCCATGCCGCCGCCGATGCACATGGTCGCGACGCCGTATTTCACCTTGCGGCGGCGGCCTTCGATGAGAAGGTGGCCCATCATGCGCGCGCCCGACATGCCGTAAGGATGGCCGATGGAAATTGCGCCACCGTTCACATTGAGCTTCTCTTGCGGGATGCCGAGCTTGTCGGCGCAATAGAGCACCTGGCAGGCGAAAGCTTCGTTCAATTCCCACAGATCGATGTCCGAAACCTTGAGGCCATGGCGTTCAAGCAGGCGCGGCACGGCATAGACGGGGCCGATACCCATTTCGTCCGGCTCGCAGCCGCAGGTCGCGAAGCCGCGGAAGATGCCGAGCGGCTTGATGCCCTTTTTGGCGGCGACATCGGCATCCATGACGACGGCAGCCGACGCGCCGTCGGAAAATTGCGAGGCATTGCCAGCGGTGATGAACTTGCCTTCCTTAATTTCGCGTCCACCCGAAAACACGGGCTTGAGCGCACGCAGGCCTTCGATGGTCGTATCGGGGCGATTGCATTCGTCTTTGTCCACGACGACATCGACGATGCTTTCTTGACCGGTCGCCTTGTCGAACTTCTTCATTTTGGTCTTGAGTGGCACGATCTCATCGGCGAATTTTTGCGCCTGCTGCGCGGCAGCGGTGCGGCGCTGGCTTTCCAGCGCATACTGGTCCTGCCGCTCGCGATCCACGCCGTAGCGCGCGGAGACGACTTCCGCGGTTTCGATCATGGACATCCACAGCGCCGGCTTGATCCTCATGAGATGTTCTTCGGTGATGTTCTTGGTGTTCATGCCGCCCATCTGGACGAGCGAAATGGATTCGACGCCGCTGCCGATGGCGACCGGCGTTCCTTCGGTGATGATTTGCTGCGCCGCCATCGCGATGGCTTGCAGGCCGGACGAACAGAAGCGGTTGATGGTGACGCCGCCTGTGGAAACCGGGCAGCCCGCCCAGATCGCTGCGTTGCGCGCCACGTTCATGCCGGTGGCGCCCTCGGGCTGTGCGCAACCCATATAGACGTCTTCGACTTCCGCCGGATCAATGCCCGCCTTGGCAATGGCATGTTTGACGGCATGGCCGCCCATCGTCGCGCCATGCGTCATGTTGAATCCGCCGCGCATGGATTTTGCCAGACCGGTGCGCGCGGTTGAAACGATGACGGCTTCTCTCATGGCGGTTCTCCGGAGAAATTTGACCGGCGGAACCTAGCCTGCCGGGAAGCCGTGCGGAAGGGCGTCAGACATGGGCGCCAGATCAGATGAAGTGCCGGAACGGTGTCTCCGGCCGCGTGGGCGACGAGCGCAGCGACAAACCACCGATCGCCAGGGCAAGCCCAAGAATGGCATTCAGCGAAACGATCATTGGGGACTACCGTCGCCCGCATGGCGCTCCGGATCGCGGCGCCAATAAAAATAAGAGAGACAAACGCCGATCAGCACCGAACCGAATGTGCAACCGATCAGCAAAAAAATGGCGATGTGTGCGCCTGCCGCAAACAGCGCCGCCAGCGTCGCAAACCCGGTGAGCACGAACAATCTGCCGACCATGCGGTTCGTCCGCTCCCAGGCCAGATCGCTCGACAGCGACCACGGCGTGCGCACACCGACGAAGAAATTCGACCGCGATTTACCGAGAAAGTTTCCCAGCACGGCTTGAAAGACGGCGATCGCGGCGACGACGACGCCCACGACGTCGAGCCCTGCGCCGCGCGGCTGCATCACGATCACGATATGGGTCATCGTCAGAATGCCCATCGTGCCGAGCCAGCCAGCTTCATAGGCAAGCCGGCCGGTCGCAAGGTTGGCGCGGCGCGGCTCGATACGGGGCCACAGCGCGAAGAGCGCCGTCAGCACCAGGCCCATCGCCGGCATCAGGATGAGTCCGATCTCCTTGGGCACATACCAGTTCGGCCGGCCGTGGATGTCCCAATGGATTGCGACGGGCGCCATCGGCGGCAATGCCGTCCAGGTCCAGGCGTTGAGCGCGATCATTGCTGCGATCAAGACCACGCTGACGATCAACGGCAAGCGGATGCTCATGATGTTTTTCCTTTCATCCCGGCAATATCAATCAGCGCGGCCAGCGCCTCCTCGAGCACGCTCATGTTGAGGCGGTAGAGGATCGTGGTGCCCTTACGCTCGGCGCTGATCAGGCCCGCGGATTTCAGCACGGCGAAATGACCCGACAGCGTGGGTTTTGCGAGATCGAAGTGCTCCGCCAATTCGCCGGCGCTCATCGGCTTTTTGCGCAGCAGCTTGAGAATTTTCCGCCGCGCCGGATTCGCCAGGGCATCGAACATGTCGCTCATATTTCGTTATTTAGCAAAATAACGAAATAATACAAGAGAGAAAACAACGGCCAGATGCGAAATGCACCAAAAGTCTAGATATGGGCGCCCAGATCGGCCCATTCCGGCGCAGCCTTGGCGCGCGAACGGTGCGTGATCATCTCGTCGTGCAGATGGCGCACGGTCGTGCTGCCCGTCTTGACGAACAGAAAGGGAAAGATGCCGTGAAGGATGCAGGCGCCTCCGGCCAACACCATGCGCGCGCCGAAAGAATAGGCAGTCCCCAGATGCTGGCTATAGGTTTCGCCGACCGAGCCGGGATGGGCCGTGAACAATTTTGCAATCGACATCATCGCCTTACTCCGATGCGCGCATTATCGCGCAAAACGGACAGGATTTCACTGACAAAAGTTGCCTATTATGAGCTGTTCGCATGCGCCCGCGCTGTAGTGGGATAGCGCACCGTGAAGACGATGGCGAGCGCCAGCGTGCCCAGTCCCGCGGCCACATCGAGAGAAAAAGGAAATTTCTTGTTGAAAGTCGCAATTCCGTCGGCGGCCGCCATCACTGCGAAGGCGATCGTCCAGGCGCTGGTGAGGACGTAGTTCAGGCGCAAGAAGCGCGGCGTCTGCAAAAAACTTTCCGGCATCTCTTCGCGCACATATTCAAGCGTGAATGGCGTGCGCATCGCCATCGAGCCCAGCGCCAGAAGCAGAAGCCCCGTATCGGCGATGAAGCGCACAGCCTGCACGGTCAGACCGGGCTGGATGAACCCCGCGTAAAGCGCCAGTAGGGCAAACAGTGCGAGACATCCAACGTCCAGCACGCGCAGCATCTTGGCGTGCAGGAAATCACGTATCCCGATGGCGAAGGCGGCGGCGAAGGCGATCCATAGGGCAAGACTCACCGACACGCCCGTCAGCAGCGCAAACAGGATGAAAGGCGTGAAGCCGAGCAGAATGCCCATCGGTCCGCTTTCCGCGTAAGGCCAATGAAAAACCGGGACGCCTCGCGGCGCCCCGGCTGTTTCAAACGTCAGTGCGCCGGCGATCCGGCCGGCGGCGTCGCGCCACTTGCCCGGTTCTGTTTCGCCTTCGCATAGAGCGACCAAAGATGGGCAACCTTGCTGCGGGCCTCCGATCCACTCACCTTGGCGAAGTTCGCTTGTGCCTCGTCGTATTTGCCCTGTGCTGTCTGCGCCATGCCGAGCAGCATGATGGCCTCTGTTGGATCCTTCACGCCGCCTTTGCTGACGGCGCTCTGGGCCGCCGTCTCCACGTCGGCGTAGCGACCATAACCCCAATAATCCTCCGCGAGCTTCGCATCTTGTTCGCCGGTTTTGGATTTTTCGGCCGCGGCCGCGATGGAAGGTAGCATGCGCTCATCGGTCGCCGCGTCACTGCGCGACTTTGCGAAGTTCGCACCGGCCTGGCCAGACGTGATCTTACCGCTAGTGATGCCCTGCTGAAGCACAGCATGCGCTTCGGTCGGATAGCCTTGCTGTTCGGACAAACTGCCTAATGCTGTGAAGTCGTCGGCACTGGCCATTGCGCCGGCCTGATAAAGCAGGCGGAAGAGATAGAGCTGATCGACGGGTCTCATACCCTTGGTGCCAAGGGCGTTGTTGACGAGATCAGACCAGGCCGTCGGATCGTTCGAATTCACGGCAAGCTGTTCCAGTGTGTGTATTGCTGCTGCCGGATCGGATTTGGCTTGCGCGTTCATCACGAGCCGGAGCGCGTCGCCATTCGGCTCTTTACCTTCGGCCTTCGCCCGGTCGATCGCCTTTTGCGCATATTGCTGCGCATTGGCCATGTCCTTGAGATAATAATAGGCATCGGCGGTCATCGCCGTCATATCCGCATCGAGGAGGTTCGACGCTTCCAGTTGTTGCGCATAGCCGATGGCTTTTTGATATTGCTTGCCTTGCACGGCCAGCACGAAACCGTTGTGCAGAACGTCCTTCTTGTCTTCTTCCGGCAAAGCGGGCGAATCCGCGGCGGCCTCGGCGGCAACTGCCGCGCCGGCCATGTCCTTCAGATCGATATCCACGATGGAGAGGAATTTGTTGATCACATAGGTTTCGTAGGGCGTCTGATCGGGAATGGCTTGGGCCTGTTGGACAGCGATCAGGGCCGAAGCATAATCCTGTGCTTGTATTGCCTTCTGGGCGGCTACCAGCGGCACACCGACGGCCTTTCCGACTTTGTTCTCGCCGGCGCTTGGTTTGGCTGCGCTTTTGGGCGGCGTCGATGTCATGCCACCCCCCATTTGCGCCATGGCCGCGGTGCTGGATAGGAGCGCAACAACGAATGCTGCGCGGATGAAATTCTTTTTCATGAGATTCCTCGTGGCTATGGGAGCGGTTGTGACTTGCCGCCCGTCCCCCTTCATAATCGAGATGCTAGTCTAGTGTGGCCATTCTATGTTTCCAATGCGCGAAAAGTGCACGGACTCGGACGATCACGCGATATTGCACCGCAGCGCGAAACTGCATATCAGGATCGTAAGATGCAAAGCATTGCGCGCACATGGTGAATCGTCCGCCCGGAATCCCCGAGGACGCGCAGATCGCGTCCACCGGCGGGTTCAATCACTATGTGGGCCCGCTCTACCGCCTCTCGGATGCGGAAGATGGTGCGGTCAAGCGATTCGCCTTCGCCGCCGCCGAGCAGCACATGAACGGCGCGGGCACGGTCCATGGCGGCATGCTCATGACGTTCATGGACACATCCATGAGCCGGACATCTCGCCTGATCTCCGGCGCAACCGGAACGAGCACCGTTTCGTTGACCTGCGACTTTGTCAGCCCCGCGAAGCTGGGCGATGTCATTGAGAGTCGTGTGCGCGTGACACGCCGCACCCGCACCATCGTTTTCCTTTCGGCCGAGCTTGTCGCGGACGGGCGCGTGCTGATGGTGGGAACCGGCGTGTGGAAGACCAGCGGCACAGAATGAACGCCGCACCTGCACAACTCGCCGGCTACGGCGAAACCTCGCTCATCGATCCGTTCGAGATTTTCGTCGGTCCCGTTTTTGAAATTGGCGCCAGAGGCGCGCGGCGTTTCGCGCTTCCCATCGACGCGCGGCATGTGAACATGCGTGGTGTCATTCATGGGGGAATGCTGATGACCTTCGCCGATCTGGCGCTGGGCCAGGCGGCGTGGGATGCCTGCGATCATGCGCCCTGCGTGACTCTGAACATGCAGAGCCAGTTCATCAAAGCTGCGCGTGTGGGCGACATTCTCGAAGTGCTGCCGGTGCTCACGCGCCGCACGCGCTCGTTGATGTTCATCCGTGGTGATTTCGAGGTGAAGGGCGAGATCGTATTCTCCGTTGCCAGCGTATGGAAATTGCTGGGACAGGACTGACCGACCACAAACAAATCAGCCGTAGAGGCGCACGCTTGCCAGCGCGGCTCCATCGCGAAGCGCGCGCAGCTTCGCCCACACGACATCTTCCGGAATTATGATGTAGCCAGCCGAAGTTTCGAAGCCGCAATCGGTACAGGCCATGACGCGCCCCGGATCGCCGACCGCCTCCGCGGCGCGCACGATCCGCTGCGCCACGACTTCGGGATGCTCGACGTAATTTGTTGTCGTATCGATGACGCCCGCCGCCAGCTTGGCGCTTTTGGGCAGGATACCGCTGCGGAAAAGCGCGACCTCATGCTCGTGCCGGGGATTTGCGAGGCTGAGAAGGAAAGTCCCGACCTTTGCCTTTGCGATCTCGGGCCAGATGTCGCCGAGCGCCACGTCGCATTCGTGCGGTCCGTTGTAATTGCCCCAACAGACATGCAGGCGTATGCGCTCGGGAGCGATGCCATCGAGCGCGGTGTTGATCGCGCCGATGACCAGCCGCACGAAATCGAGGAAGTCGGAGAGCGGCTTGTCCGCGAACAGTGTGTGGCGCTCCATTGCGAGGTCCGGCGCGTCGATCTGCAAGATGAAGCCAGCCTCGGTGATGGCGCGATACTCGTTGCGCAGGGCCTTCGCGACGTCGGCGACATAGCTGGCCATATCTGGATAGTGCTGGTTGTCAATGGCAGCCGCGACGATGCCGGGGGAGGGCGCCGTCATGAAGGCATCTCGATACTGACCTTCATGCGGGGCCAGCAAACGCTTCAGCCGCTCGCAATCGGCGATGATCGCAGTGGAATCGCGATACACGACCTCGCCGATTGCGGAAGGTGTCCCGAGCAGGCTGACCTGCTCCTGGCTCGCTGTCGTGCGCATGAGAAATTCGAGGAAGCTGGGATACATGATGAGGTCGCGCATCATTGGCCTGGCCGATTGGCCGCCGAAGCCGGTCATGCGATGGCGGACATATGAGAAGAAGCCTTCGCGCCCGACCTCGCCGTCATTTATGATATCGACGCCGCTTTCGATCTGCCTGGCGACGACGGCCGTTTCTGCCGCCTCGATCCTGGCCGTCAGCGCCTCTGCATCGATGTCCTTTCCCCCCGCGCGCTCGAAATGCAGATGGGCGAGCTCGCGCGTCTTGGGGAGGCTTCCGGCGTGGGTCGTGAGGATGCGCTTGGCTGTGGCCGTCACGCCGGATGCCTCCATGGGCTTAAAGCTTCGTAAAGCAGATGTTTACCATACGGTGAGAGCCTTGCCGCGTTGAAGAGGTATCCTCCCATGCGTGGTCAGCGCCCGGCAGAGCTTGTGCTGGGATCGGTTCAACTGGGGCTCGCCTATGGCGCGGCCAACCGCACCGGCATGCCATCGCACCGAACCGCGTTGCGTCTTGTCCATCGCGCCGCCGACAGCGGCATCACCAAATTCGATACGGCGCGCGCCTATGGCAACAGCGAGGATCGTCTTGGCGAAGCGCTGGCCCTGCGCAAAGGTATTCGCACGATCACCAAACTCAGCCTCTTGAGCGAACTTTCGTCCGATGCTTCGCGCGGCGACGTCCGCGCCGCGCTGCCCGCCTTGCGCGCGGCCGTCAAAGCCGAAGGTCAAGCCAGCATTATCAATATTTCATCCATGTACGCGTCTGTCGCGCCGGACTCGCGTTTCTATGCGAAGCCGGAGCAGGCGAGCCCGCTGCACTATGGCCCAGCCAAGGCGGCGCTCCTCCAGCTCACGCGTCATCTCGCGGCAGAGCTTGGGCCTGAAAAGATTCGCGTGAACGCGCTAGTGCCTGGCCCTTGCCCGCGCGCGAGCGTGGCTGAGGCCGATCCGGCCTTTGCGCAACGTCTTGCCGCCAAAACCATGCTGGGCCGCACGGGCACACGCGATGAAATCCGCGGACCGCTCTTGTTCCTCGTCAGTGCAGCATCCAGCTATGTGACGGGAACTGCGCTGGCGGTCGATGGCGGTTGGACCGCCTAGTGAGCTAAAAGGGGTGCAGGTGTCGTGAACATGGCTTTCATCTCTTCCTTTAAGGTTGGACGCGAAACCGTCTATCCGGAATCGTTGCGCGAGCGACTGCGCAACTTTCCGCTGCTCGCCAATGTCGGCGATGCGGCGCTGCGCCGCCTGTTGTCGGAAGCCAACTGGTTCGGCCTGCCGGGCGGCATGCTGCTGAAACGCGACGGCGAAAATTCGCGCGCGCTGTTTCTGGTCGTCACCGGATCGCTCGGCGTCTTCGTGGAAGACGAGAAGGGTGGCAAGCGTCAGGTGGCGCATATTCCCGCCGGCGAAACCGTTGGCGAGATGTCCTTGATCTCCGGCGTGGATTCGCATTCGGCGCAGCTTGTGGCTCTGCGCGATACCGAACTTTTGCGCATCAGCCCGGAAGGTTTCGATTCGCTCATCACGCGTCATCCGCTGGTGATGATGAATCTCATGCGCGTCATCGTGAAGCGTCTGCACGACACCACGCAAAGCGGCACGGACATGGCCCGGCCCAAGACCTTCGCCATCGTTCCCTTGCAGGATGGTCTCGGCAACGAGCCGATCGCGCGGCGCGTGGCCAGCCTGCTGGTGGAAATGGGATCGAAGGCCGCGGTGCTCGATGCCAATTCGGCCGAGCAGAGCGCGGAATGGTTCAACGCTTTCGAAGCCTCGCATGATGTCGTGTTCTATCGCGGCGATGCGCCGGACAGCGCGTGGACGCAGCTTTGCCTGCGTCAGGCGGATCGCATTCTTCTGCTGGCGCGCGCCGATCATCCTCTGCCGCTGCGGCCGCTCGATCTGCCGGCCTTCAAGGAGCGCGCGACGGGCCTGCCCCAGCTTTTGCTGCTGCATCCCAGCGGCAAGAGCGAAGGCCTGCCGGAACATTTTGCGCTGCGCAGCGGCTTGTTCGAATCCCATCACCACATCCGCGCCGGCAACACCAATGACATCGCAAGGCTCGCACGCTTCATTGCCGGCCGCGCCGTGGGCCTGGTTCTGGCCGGCGGCGGCGCGCGCGGCTTCGCCCATATCGGCGTCATCAAGGCGCTGGCCGAAGCCAATGTGCCGTTCGACAATCTTGGCGGCACCAGCATGGGCGCGATCATCGCGGCGGGTTTGGCCCTCGAATGGGACGTTGAAACGCTGTCGGCGAAGATGCGCGACGCCTTTGTCACCAGCAATCCGTTGTCCGACTATACGATTCCCCTGATCGCGCTGGTGCGCGGCAAGAAGGTCTCCGATCTTCTGCGCGAGCATTTCGGCGATGTGCGCATCGAGGAAATGCCGCGGCCGTTCTTCTGCGTCTCGTCCGATCTCACGTCAGGCCGTATTCATGTGCACCGCGCCGGGCCATTGTGGCGGGCGTTGCGCGCCAGCGTGGCGCTGCCGGGCATCCTTCCGCCCGTCACCCATCACGGCCATCTGCTGGTCGATGGCGGCGTGATGAACAACCTGCCCGTCGACGTGATGAAACAGCAGCAGAGCGGGCCGATCATCGCCTCCGACGTGACCGGCGAACTCGACATCCGCGTCACCGATCAGCGCTATGGCGAGCGGCCCTGGTGGTGGCTGATCGGCCAGCGCATGCGCGGCACGCCATCCATCGTCTCGATCCTGATGCGCTCGGGCACGGTCGGTTCGGAAGCGCAGCGCCAGCTTGTTCGCCGGCAGGCCGATTATCTGTTTGAGCCGCCGCTGCCCGATATCGGTCTGCGCGACTGGAAGAAATTCGACCGCGCCATCGCCGAAGGCTACGAACACGCCACCTCGATGATCGAGAAGCACGGCGTGCCGCTTACCGAAGTGTGGGCAGAAGGTCCGGCCGTCGCCATCCCGCACCACAAGGAAGTGGCGGCGGAGTAGGCTTTCGCGGCTAAACCGCGCCCAATCCCTTACGCAGCGGCAGCATGTCCGCGAATTTGGGTGCGCGCTTTTCGGATTTGGCGACGAAACTTTCGCGCATGTCCACTTCCGGATTGTACATCCCGGCCTGCCAGGTCGCGATGTAGTCGAGGCCGTCCGCGGTGGAATGATCGCGGGCGTAATTGATCATCACCTTGGAGCCATGCACAGCGAGCGGCGATTTCTCCGCGATCTCCTTCGCCAGCGCCATCACGTGATTTATCATCTCATCCTGCGTGGCGAAGGTTTCGTTCACGAGGCCAAGCTGCAGCGCTTTCTTCGCGGGCAGGCGGCGGCCGGAATAGGCGAGTTCTTTCACCATGCCTTCGGGCATCAGATGGCAGAGACGCGGAAAGGTGCCGACATCCGCCGTCATGCCGATATTGATTTCCTGGATGACGAAGAACGCATCGTCGGTCGCATAGCGGCAGTCGCAGGCGGTGGCGAAATCCACGGCGCCACCGACGCAGCCGCCCTGGATAGCCATCAGCACCGGCATGCGTGCGCGCTCCAGCACGTTGAAGGTTTCCTGGATCTCCAGAATGCCGATGCGCAGATTGGCGCGCGTGCGTCCGCGTTCCTCCTTGCTCGCTGCTGCCGCCGTGCCTTGGCTTTGTCCGCTGGTGAAAACCGAAAGATCCATGCCGCCGGAGAAGTGCTTGCCGGTGGAGGAGATCACGATCACGCGCGCTTTCGCGTTTACGTCGATGTCGCGGATGATCTCCGGCAATTCGCGCCAGAATTCCGGCACCATGGTGTTGAGTTCATCGCCGCGCTTGAGCTGGATGTGGGCGATGTGGTCGGCGATCTCGACGTTGAAGCAGCGATAGGTCATGGCAGTCTCCGCGAAAGTGGCTGTCGGCCGCACGCTAGCATGGCTCGCTTTGCCGGTGGAATTGCCGCGGCGGACGTGGAATCCTGCCTTTCAGGACGTGACAGGAGGCCGGTTTGTCGGTGAGCGATCAGCAGAGGGACGCCGTTTTTCTCCCGTCGGCGGACCGTACGATGCCGGCGCATCGGGTGATCCACGCCTTCCTGCCGCAGGATATGGTCGAGGGATTGATCGAGCACGCGCGGGCCAATCAGTCCCGCTTCGAGCCCACGGGTGTCGCAAACGGCGTCAATCTGGTCTTCCGCATTTCCAGCGCGACGCGATTTCTGGGCGGCTTCAGACCGCTGCTTGGCCAGAGAATTCTCGATATCGTGCCGCGGCTGACCGCCGAATTGCAGATGAAGCAGTTCGCGCCGCACAGGATCGAGCTGGAACTGGTGGCGCACAATGATGGCGCGTTCTACACACGGCATATCGACACACTGACATTGCAGGCCGGAGCAGGATTCACCCGGGCGCTTAGCGGCGTTTATTATTTTCACCGCGCGCCGAAAGCTTTCACCGGCGGCGCGCTCCGGCTCTATCCCGTCAGCCGCTATGCCGTGGGACGTTCCGCCGACATCCAGCCCGAGCATAACACACTGCTGCTGTTTCCGTCGGTCGCGCCGCATGAAGTTCTGCCGGTGCAATGCCCGTCGGGGGAATTCATGGATTCGCGTTTCGCGATCAATTGCTGGGTTCACACGCTACGACCGCATGGCCAGAACGGCGCTGATATGCCAACTTTGTGATTGCGTCTGTGCCTGACGCGGGAATTGTTTTCGCAAGAGCCAGACCGCATTCGTGGGCGCCGGACCGGCGCCGCCAATCAGATTGTAGATATGACCATCCGGTCCGGTCAGCGACAGAATCTTGATCTGCGTTTGGCCGCCCGAAATGACGACGCTCGCGCCCACGCTGCCCTGCGCCCTGCTGCCCTGAACGGAGAAGACGTAGGTCGCGCTGTGACCGTTGGCGTCGTAGCGGAAATTGTAGGTCGGAATGCCGGAGACTTCGATATGGTCGCCGAGCGCGGCGCGCGCGACTGGATTGCTCTGCACGGCGGCCAGAATGGTTTGCAGCGAAGCGTCTTTCTTGTAGCCCAGAGTCATATAATAACCGGCATAGACGATCGCGCCCACGACCAGCAGCCCGACGATCAGGATCGGCGTCAGGCAGCCCCAGAGAAAGCCCGAATCCCAGCGTCTGCGCGGCTGTTCTTCGCTCATGCCGTCCCCCGTCGCGTTCGATCCCAAGCAAAGCACGCCGGCGCCAGCGATGAAAGGCGTGCCAAAGAATGGCGCATGAGTGCATTGCGGCGCGGCTCAATCCGGTTTTCACTCGCGGCGGCAGAAACAGGAACCGACCATGGCGATCAACTACGACGAACTGATGCAGGCCACATCCACCGGCATCGCGGCCCGTTATGGCGACCGCGAAACAATGCTCTATGCACTCGGAATCGGCTTCATGCGCGATCCGATGAACAAGGACGAGTTGCCCTTCGTTTATGAAAATGGCCTGAAGACGGTGCCGACGATGGCCACCGTGATCGGCTGGGGCGGCGGCAACATCATGGCAAAGGCCGGAATCAATTATCTGATGGTCGTGCATGGCGAGCAGCGCGTAACCATGCATAAGCCATTGCCGACGGCAGCCGACGTGCTGATCGACCAGCGCGTGGTCGGCGTGTTCGACAAAGGAAAAGACAAAGGCGCCGTGATCGTCACCGAGAGCGTGATGAAAGAGAAGACGTCCGGCGACAAGCTTTGCACCTTGATGGGCACGACCTTCGCGCGCGGCGACGGCGGCTTCGGCGGGCCGAAGGACGGCGCGCCCGAACCGCATCAACTTCCCACGCGTGCCCCCGATCTGGTGCATGAAGGGGATACGCGCGCCGATCAGGCCTTCATCTATGCGCTGTCGGGCGACCGCAATCCGCTGCACCGCGATCCGAATGTGGCGAAGATGGCAGGCTTTCCGCGTCCCATTCTGCATGGGCTGTGTTCGTATGGTACCGCTTGCCGCTCGGTGATCTCGACCGTTTGCAAATACGATCCCACGAAAATCGTGGGCTTCGACGTGCGCTTTTCGGCACCGGTATTCCCGGGCGAAACCATCGTCACCGAGATGTGGGTGGACGGGAATATCGTGTCGTATCGCTCGAAGCTGAAAGAGCGCGACGTGGTGTGCCTCAACAACGGCAAGTGCACGCTTGCAGGATGATCCGCTCGGCCATGCACAGGCGCTGATCGAAGCTGGGCAGGCGAGTGAGGCTGCTTCTTTCCTTGCGCGCCTGATCGAAGCCGGGCGCGGCGGCTTATTGGCCCGGCTGTTGCTGGCGAAGGCTTTGCTGCTGTCCGGCGATCTGCCGGGCGCGATGCAAGCCGCGCGCGAGGCGACATCGCTCAATCCGAATGTTCCTGCCGCGATTATCGGACTGGGTGAAGCATTGCTTGCAGCCGGTCATCTGCCGACGGCAATCGGCGAATTCCAGCGCGCATTGCGCCTCGATCCCGACAGTGCCGAAGCGCGGTTTCAACTGGGCTGCGCCTGGCTGGAAGCGGGTGAGCCGGAAAAGGCGCTTGAATCTTTCGATGCACTGGAGGAGGGCACTGTTGCTGACATGGCTGCCAAGATCGCCGAGGCCAGAGCAATGCAGGCAGCGCAGCGCTCCAATCCGCGCTATGTGCGCCATCTCTTCGATCAGTTCTCCGCCGACTACGATGTGCGCATGCGCGGCTCGTTGTCCTATCGCGCGCCGGAGATTCTTCGCGAGCTGGCTTCGCTCGTTCTGCCGCGGCAAGGCGGTCTCGCTATTCTCGATCTTGGCTGCGGCACGGGCCTCGCCGGGCTGGTGTTCAAGGATATGGCGGAGCGGCTCGACGGCGTGGATCTCAGCCCCGCCATGATCGCGAAGGCGCAAAGCCTGCGCATCTATGACGAACTGAAAGTCGGCGATATTGAAACCGGTCTCACAGCCTTCGCGCGGGCTTATGACCTCATCCTCGCCGCTGACACCATCGTCTATCTCGGCGATCTTGCCGCGCTGCTCAGCGACGTCGCTGCGCGGCTCGAGCCGGACGGCATGTTCCTGTTCACCGCGGAAAAGAAAGATGGCGGCGGCTTTGAACTCGGTCCCAAGCGCCGCTGGCGCCATTCCGAATCCTATCTGCGCGAAGCAGCGGCACATGCAAGCTTGGAGATATGCGGATTGATGGAATGCTCTCCGCGCATGGAAGCGGGCATGCCGGTGGATGGTCTCGCGATTGCGCTGACAGGCTAGGGTCTGGACTCACAACTTGATCCAGACGAGTTAGTCTTCGTGCAGCCGGAATCGGAAGATCGCCATGACGCTTCGCATCGGAATTCTCATCTTCGACGACGCGGAAGAACTGGATTTCGTCGGCCCGTGGGAAGTCTTCACGGTCGCGAACCAGGTTTTCGCCCATCTGGGAAAAGATCGGGCGCATGATGTCGTGCTGATCGCCGAGCGCGATGGCCCAGTACGCTGCGCCAAGGGCATGCGCGTGCTGCCGGACTTCACGACTGAAAACTGCGGGGCGCTGGATGTGTTGCTGGTTCCCGGCGGCCAGGGAACGCGCCGCGAGGTGAACAACAAACCGCTTCTGGATTGGATCGCCAAGACGGCAGCCGGATGCAAATGGGTCACAAGCGTGTGTACCGGCGCGCTGTTGCTCTGCGCCGCCAGTCCCGCCAAAGGCAAGCGGGTCACCACGCATTGGGGGTTCATCGAAGGATTGCGGGCGCGTAACGAGGCGGCCGAAGTCCTGGAACACATCCGATATGTCCGCGACGGCAATGTTGTAACCGCCGCGGGCGTCTCGGCCGGAATCGATATGGCCCTATGGTTAACCGGGCAACTCCACAGCCCGGCCATTGCGCGCGCCGTCCAGCGCACGATGGAATACAACCCCGCGCCGCCCTACGCGGCAGAAACGTAGCGGCGGCGTTGTCCGGCCTTTATTCCGCCGCACCAACTGTGCTTTTATCCGCCGTCGCGAGGGCGAAACACATCAAGGGGAGTACGGTATGATTGGGAAATTGGGTTGGGCTATTGCGGCGCTGATGCTTTCCGCTGCGCCTGCGCTGGCGCAGAGCAGTTGCGGCGGCGATCCCATCGCGCCGGCCGCGATCGACGGAAGCAAAGCCACCGAGCAGCAGATGAAAGACGCTCATGACGACGTCGTGAATTTCATGAAGACGTCGGACGATTATCAAACCTGCCTGAACGACGATCTGACGCATCAGAAACAGGCCGCCGCCAAGGCGAAAGACCCCAAACCGCTGGATCCGGCCATTGTCCAGGCCGTCGGCGCCAAGGTCGATGCCAACCAGCGCGCCAAGGAAGCGGTCGGCGCGGAATACAACGCTGCCGTCCACGCCTATAAGGCGGTTCATCCGGATGCGGTGAAGAAGCCCTAGTTTTCAAGATTGCGATGCCGCCGCGCGAATGATGCGCGGCGGCATTTTTCTTTTCGGCGCTGCGATTCGTTTGGACGTGGCACCGGTCGCGCCGGCGCGAATCGCTTATGCTGCGCGCATGAGCCTCACCGAACAGCATCGCCGCACGCGGCGCACGCGCGAACATAGCAACACGCGCGCTTCCATTCTCGATGCGGCGCGCCGGGTGGCGGTTCGCGAAGGCGCACGCAATCTGTCGCTACGTGCCGCCGCTGCAGAGGCCGGTTTCGCGCCCGCCGCGCTCTATGGCTATTTTCGCAACAAGGATGAGCTGCTTCTGGCGCTCGCGGCCGATGATCTTGCAGGGCTGGCGCGCGCCATGCGCGAAGCGGCTCAGGCCGGGGGCAATGGAAGATTGAGCGCCGCCGCGTCCGTCGCGCTCGATCTTCTGGAAAACACCGAAACATTTGCCGCAGCGTCGGCGGCGCTGCCCAAGAACGCGGGCAGCGGCGACGTCGAGCGCCTGTTCAACGGCAGGCTCATCTCCGCCTTGACCGCGCTGTCCGAAGCAGTGGGCGAGGGATCGTCCAGCCGCGCGGCGCAGGCCGACGTCGTGCTCATCGCCGCGACCTTGACGGGACTCGCTCTGCTCAGCCGCTCGGGACGGCTCGATGCGCTTGGCTTCGGCAATGACGAATTGCTGGCGCGGCTGGAAAGCCATTTCGCGCGGCCATCCTGACGTTCAGGCGATGGCGACGACGCGCGTGATCTCCGCGCGCGCGGCGTCGGGATATTCCATCGGCAGGAAATGCGTGGCTTTGGCGATTTTCACGCGCCGCGTTCCGCGATGATGGCGCGCAAAGCGCCGCGCTTCCGCATCCGAACATGTGTTGCTGTGCCCGCCATAGACAATTGTGACCGGGCAGCGCAGTCCGCGCACAAGCCCTGTGATGCCGAAGGGCGTCGAGCGGAATGTTTCCGCTTCCCAGGCAGGCGCGCAGGCAAGACGCATCTGCGCGCCATCGTCGATCGGAATGAGGCCGCCTTTGAGGTAGTCGTGCACAATGTCGTCCGGCCAGGTCTTGAACGCGCCGCGCCCGCTATAGGTCTTTTCCACGGCGTCCAGTGAATCGAAAATATCGCGCCGCCGTTCCGCGCGGTCCGCAAGGTTCGGTTCGGCGCCACCGAAGCGCAGCAAGCGTTTCAAATGAACCCAGCTGCCACGCGCCGGAACAAACACCGGCTCGATCAGCACAAGCCCGCGCACAAGATCGGGCCGTAGCAGCGCCGCCATCACGCTCGTCGTCGCGCCCATCGAATGTCCGGCGAGGATCATCGGCCGTCCGTCCAGCCCATCCAGAAAGCGCAGCGTGTCGTCGCGATAGATCGTCCAGTCCGTCGCAAGGCCCGGCGTTGCGGGAAGCGAAGTGAAGCCGTGACCGCGCGCATCTGTGGCATAGATGTGCATGCTGTCCGACAGGGGTTGTAGCAGGGAGCGATAAGTTTCGGCGTTAAAGCCGGTGGCATGGCCGAACAGCAGCGACGGCCCATCTGTCCCCCATTCGAGATAGGAGGTTTCACCGTCCCACAATCTCATTGTCTCGCGCTGGGGCTCGCTCATTTTCTCCGGCTGACGTTGCGGAAGGCTTGGTGCCGATATTTCGGGACAGGCATAGCAGTTTGCGGGCGCGCCGCCATTTCGTAAAGTCGCGGCCACGCCATTCGAGGAAACAGCCTTGCACCCAGTCGTTCACGCACAATCCACACCCGACAAGACCGCGCTCATCATGGCGGCGACGGGCGAGAGCCTCACCTATCGCCAGCTCGAGGAACGCTCCAACCAGGGCGCGCAGTTGTTTCGCAAGCTGGGACTTAAGCCGGGCGACGGCATCGCGATCTTCATGGAGAACAATATCCAGTTCCTGCCGATCTGCTGGGCAGCGCAGCGGGCCGGACTCTATTACACCTGCATCTCCTCGCGGCTCACGGCGGGCGAGGTCGAATACATCGCCAGGGATTGCAACGCGAAGGTACTGATTGCTTCGCACAGTCTTTCGAAGGTGGCGGGCGGGGTCGTTGCGCTGTTGCACGGCGTGAAGCTCTTCATGGTGGGCGGCACGATCCCGGGTTATGAAAACTATGAAGAATCCGCCGGCGCGATGCCAGCAACGCGCATCGCCGACGAGATCGGCGGCGCCGACATGCTCTATTCGTCCGGCACGACGGGCAGGCCCAAGGGCGTGCGCGTGCCCCTGCAAGGGCTCCCAATAGATGCGCCCAATGCCCTTCTCGCCATTGTCACCGCGCTGTTCGGGCTCAGTCAGGATTCGATCTATCTTTCGCCTGCGCCGCTCTATCACGCGGCGCCATTGCGTTATTCGATGACCGTCCACCGCCTTGGCGGCACGGTGATCGTGATGGAGCATTTCGATGCCGAGGAGGCGCTGAAGAACATCGAGAAATACAAGGCGAACGCCAGCCAGTGGGTGCCGACCATGTTCGTGCGCATGCTGAAGCTGCCTGACGCTGTGCGCCTGAAATACGATGTGTCATCGATGAAGTCCGCGATCCATGCCGCCGCGCCATGTCCCATCGAGGTCAAACGCAAGATGATCGAATGGTGGGGACCGGTGATCCACGAATATTATGCGGGCACCGAGGGCAACGGCTTTTGCTATGTGAACAGCACCGATTGGCTCGCACACCCCGGCACGGTCGGCAAATCGCTGCTCGGTGCCATTCACATCTGCGCCGATGAAGGCAATGAAGTTCCCATCGGCGAGGAAGGCACGATCTATTTTGCTTCCGCCACGCCGGCCGCAATGTTCGAATATCACAACGACAAAAAGAAGACGGCGGAATCGCGCCATCCGGCGCATGCCGACTGGTCCACATTGGGCGATGTCGGCAAGCTGGACGAAGAAGGTTTTCTCTATCTGACCGATCGCAAGGCGTTCATGATCATTTCCGGCGGCGTGAACATCTACCCGCAGGAAACCGAGAACCTTTTGATCGGTCATCCTAAGGTTGCCGATGTTGCCGTGATCGGCGTGCCGAATGAGGATTTTGGCGAGGAAGTGAAGGCCGTCGTGCAGCCCGCCGATTGGGCGGATGCGGGACCGGCGCTGGCCGAAGAACTCCTCGCCTATGCGCGCGAGAATCTTTCACCGATCAAATGTCCGCGCTCGGTCGATTTCGATCGCGAATTGCCGCGCCATCCCACCGGCAAGCTGTACAAGCGCCTCATCCGCGACCGCTATTGGGGCAAGCGCGATTCCAAAATCGTCTGACATTCAAATTCGGAGGAAAACATGAAAACCGTGACATTCGACGATCTGGCCTCGCTGGTGGGACAGGAAACCGGCGTATCGGACTGGGTGTTGATCGATCAGGATCGTATCAACAAATTCGCGGACGCGACCGGCGACCATCAATGGATCCACATCGACGTGGAGCGGGCGAAGAAGGAAATGCCCGGCGGCAAGACCATCGCGCATGGCTATCTCACGCTTTCGCTCATTCCCTGGCTCACCGGAAATTTTCTGCGCATCGAGGGCGTGACGCGCGGCATCAATTATGGCTCGAACAAGGTGCGCTTCACCAACATGGTGCCGGTCGGCAGCAAGGTGCGCGCACGCTCCAAGCTGATGTCGGCCGAGCTCAACCCGAAATCCGGCGGCATGCAGTTGATCAGCGAAATCACCATCGAGATCGATGGCCAGGACCGTCCCGCCTGCGTAGCGGAGACGATCGGCATCGTTTTCAAATAGATTTCACCAGCGGCACTTTACCATTCTGTGAGAACCGTCGTCATACGCGAAGTTGATTTCCGTTTTGCGCGATGTCGCGGCGATGCTTTGCCGCCGATTGCAAACGGGGGCGTATATGATTTTGCGGAAAATCCGAAAACATGCCGGCTGGGCGACATTGGCCGCGGCGGCGATCATCGCCGCGACGCCCGCGCGATCCGATCCGTCCGCGATGGTGGCCGACCCCACGCCCGTCGATCTCGCGGACACCGGCTATTTCCAGATCGTGCAAATGTCGTTCCCGGCGTCTGGCTTCTGGCCGAACCGAAATTCCAAGTACAGCCCATCGGCAACGTCACCGTGATCGAGCAGAAGGACGGTCTTGTTCTGGTGGATGCCGGCGGATCGCCCGGCGCGGGGCGGCGCATTGTCGATATGGTGCGCTCGCTCAGCAGCAAGCCCGTAAAGGCCGTCATCATCACGCAATGGCACGGCGACAAGCCGCAGGGCCTGTCGGAGATTCTGAAAGAATGGCCCGGTGCGCGCACCATCTCCACGGTGCAGACGCAGGCACATCTACGCGATCCGGCCACGATGAACACCCCCGCCAGCCCCGATGCGGCGCGCAATGCCGCCTATCAGAACGAGCTGCAGGGCGAAATCGACTTCATGCAGCAGGGCATAGAGCAGACGAAGTCCGATGCCGGACGGCGCGGTTATACTTTGGCCAAGCAGATGTTCCAGCAATACAAGATCGACATGGACGGCGCGCTGACGATTCCGACGAAGGAAGGCTTCACGGATTCCCTCACCATCGACGATCCGCGCGTGCCGGTGAAGGCCATGTTCCTCGGCCGCGCCAACACCGACGGCGACGCTGTTGTCTGGCTTCCGAAGCAGAAGATTCTCATCGCGGGCGAGATCGTGATCCTGCCGTTCCCCTATGGCTACGAAAGCTACCCCACCGACTGGATCGCGACGCTCGAAAGGCTGCGCGGGTTTGATTTCAAGGTGCTGGTGCTGGGACATGGCATGCCGCAGACCGATAGAACACAGATCGACAAGATCGAGGCGGCGCTGAAAGACGTTCGGGCACAAGTGACAGCGCTGGTCGCGCAGGGGCTCGCGCTCGAACAAATCCAGGGAAAAGTGAATCTCGACACAGCGGCGACGAGTTTCGGCGGTGAGGACCGCTGGCTGCGCGGCTGGTTCAAAGCCTATTTTGTCGAACCGATCGTCACCAGCGCCTATAAGGAAGCCAAGGGCGAGCCCATCGTTCAGAATCTTAAGGGATGATAAAGCTCCGGCCCCGGACCGGAGTTTCGAATGCAGGCCTTCCTTGTTTCACTGTCCACCGTCGCCATTGCCGAAATGGGCGATCGCACGCAGCTCCTGGCGCTGGTGCTCGCAGCGAAATTCCGCAAGCCCTTGCCCGTGATCGCGGGAATTCTGTTTGCGACCATCGCCAATCATGCGCTCGCCGGTTTCGTCGGCGTGTGGTTCGCGAAATATCTCACGCCGCATGTTCTCGACACCGTCGTGGGGTTGAGCATGCTCGGCATGGCGGCCTGGACGCTGATTCCCGACAAACTCGACGGCAAGATAAAGACCGATGGGCACGGTGCGTTCATGGCCACGCTGATCGCGTTCTTCATCGCGGAAATCGGCGACAAGACGCAGATCGCGACCGCCGCGCTGGCCGCCGGTTATTCCAATCTTCTCGCCGTTGTGGCCGGCACAACCACCGGCATGATGCTCGCCAATGTCCCCGTCGTCTTGATGGGCAGCAGATTCGCGGCGCGCCTGCCGATGAACACCATTCACAAAGTGGCGGCGGCGCTGTTCGCGGTTCTGGGACTCTATTTTATTGCGCGAAACGTGTTTTGATGAACGCCGCGATGGTGTCGATGGCTTTGCGTCCTTCGGGCAACATGTCCGCCATCATATGCCAGACGTGAAAAACCTTCGGCCAGACTTCCAGCGTCACCGGCACACCTGCATCCTTCATTTTCTTTGCCATCTGCACGGAATCGTCGCGCAGAATTTCGATAGCTGAGCACTGGATCAATGTCGGCGGCAGGCCGCTCACATCGCCGCGGTAGGGTGAGATGAGCGGGTCTGCGGGATCGTGGTTTGGGCTGTAAAGCGGCGCCAGGCTCGGCATCATCTCGGCGGTGAACAACGCGTCGGAGCGCACATTGCTGCGCCGCGATTCGAAGCCGTCGAGATCGGTGACCGGCGAGAGGCACACCAGCCCGCCAGGCTGCGCCAATCCCAGCGCTTTCAATTTCAGCGCGGTGACCAGCGTGAGATTGCCGCCGGCAGAATCGCCCGCGATGACGATCGAATTGGTGGCGATGCCCTTGCCGAGCAGGCCGCGATAGGCGGCGACGCAATCGTCCAGCCCGGCGGGGAACGGATGCTCGGGCGCAAGGCGGTAATCGATCACGTAAACCGGCACGCCGGTCTTGTCGGCCAGCCGCCAGGTGAGCGGGCGATGATTGCCGGGAACGCCGGCAACGAAGCCGCCGCCATGGATATAAAGAATCGCCTTGGTTTCGTCGGCTTTCGCGGTGCGCAGCCTTTCGGTCTTGATGCCGCCCAGAGTGATGGTCTCCACCGCGATGTGACCGGGTGCGGCGCGCAGCGGCAGCTCCGCCATGATCGCACGCAATTCCATGACGTCCGGATTGCGGCGGAAGCGGCGCTTCACCGTGAGGCGCAGCAGCTTGTCGATGAAAAAGAGCTGGATAGACATTGGGCTAACACTTTCGCTAATCGTCCCTGACGGACCGCGGCCTTTCTAGCACGCCCTGAGAGGCCAAACCTTCATTCCTTGCTGGCGGCATCGCAAAACTTGCGATCCGCGTGCGGCAGGTCGAAGACCAGGTCGTCGCTGTTCGGGGCACCAAACCCAACAGAGTCTTCGTCACCTTCGCCTTCGAGGCGTATCTGATCCGACTTTGCGTCCACGCCGCCGCGGTTGATCACGGTCAAACGCAGAGCGCCGCCTTGCGGTGTCAGATGAATAAGGCCGTCATCCGCGTCGAGATAGCAGTCGAAATAGCCCTTGGCGGTTTTGCAATACGCTGAATCGCCATTCCATTTCTTTGAATGCCTCAGCATGAAGCTGATGCCGATCTCGAAATAGCTGGCCGAATTCGGCCTGTCTGTGTCGCCGAAGGTTTTGTCGAAGTCGATTTCCAGACGGCGTACGGTTTGCATCGGATGCGCTTTCAAATGGGCGTCATCGTAGATGCACGCGTAACAGGGCTTGCCGCCGTCGGCACCGGAGAAATACTGGGCGTAAATATCCTTAGTCTCCGCGATGGAAGTTCCAGGAAGTCCAAGAAACTGGGCACCGATCGCAAATCCGGCAACAATGCGCATGACATTTCCCCCGGCGTGACCCCACATGATAATGGCGCAAATTGCGCGGAGAGCGGTACACGCGAAACAGGTTGGCTGGGGCGGGAGGGATCGAACCTCCGAATGCCGGAATCAAAATCCGGTCAATCACCAGCTTTCCCGCGCTTTTTCGCCTTTGATGTTGCATCGACGTTGCTTACGCGAGCAAACGGGCTTCGATTTGTGCCATTGTTGCCCGGCAAGTATGTGCTCGTCATCGACGGCCCCGGCTTTGTCGCCGCGATGGACAGGCTGCATCCAGCCGCACCGGAAAAGAAAAAGAGCGGCTCATCCTTCAGTCTTGGATTTGGCGGATTTTCCAGCGGTGGCGGATCGAGCCACAGGCATGCGTCCCAGGAAGGAGCCGGTCCGGTTGGAGGCGGCCCAACCAAGGGTTCGCACGACAACTCCGCTTCGAGCGGCGGCACGGAGGCCGGTGTCGTCGCTGACATCAATCGCGATGGCGTGCCCGATTCTGCCGTCCGCCCCGGCAATCAGGGCAATCAGCAGGGCACAGTCACTTTTACGGTTATATTCACCGATCCGCCCGCCGGCACAGATGTACATCAGGGCACACTGATGTTCTCAAGCGAGACGCCGTACTGCCGCGACGTTGCGGGTCAGGGCATGCGCTTCGGCATCGAAATTCCCGCAGGCGGCGGCGCCACGATGACGCTCACCACGAGAAAAAGTGGCCACGATCATCAGGAGGAGTAGGAGTAGCGGAAGGGTTTCGATCTTGGCCCCCGAGCCATTGGATCAAACTGATGGGGTGGATGGCCACCGTCCGAGGCCGCGCCGGAAACCCCCTCAATTGAGGGGGTTTCGAAAACTCCCTCTTGAGAGGTTGTTCTTTTGCAACACCGATCGAGCGCTATTTTGAAGTCGCAGAATCTGCCACTCTATTCTTGGCCTAGATTTGCCCGTAGAGCCCCGCGCGGTTTTGGGGTGCAGAATAGGTAAATCGCTTTGCGTCGTGTCTGGGCCTCTGCGCGCTCGGAAAGATCGAAAATCAAATGCTCAACTTGAGCAAGAGATCGACGCCGCCCCGACGCCGAACCGCTGAGACGCATCAAAGGTAGAAACTCTATCACGTGATAGAGTTTTGCATCGGCGAAATCTGCCTGTTCAGAAACCGGTTCACAATAGTTACGTCCAATCAACGAAAATATGAACAACAGCCTCTAGTATTCGTGGCACCATCTGACGCCAAAGGAAATCATGGTAGACCGGTTTTTCGCCATAATCCGATCACAGGGACCTGGCTGGGACAGGGGCCGCGGCGCTGAGGAACAGGACGACTGGTCCGCCCATGCGGATTTCATGAATGCGCTAACCCGCGACGGGTTCATCGTATTAGGTGGCGCGCTGAAAGACACGCCCAATGTATTGTTGATCGTCCGTGCACAAAGCGAGAAGGAAATCCGCGCACGTCTTGCGCAGGACGTCTGGGCCGCGAAAAATATCCTGACAATTTCGCGTATAGCGGCCTGGTCGCTAAAGCTGGGCCCCTGGCTAGCGCACTTAGATAGCTAAATTGTTGAGCTTTGGGAACGTTCCAACGCATGGCTGCGCGATGAACATCGAAGATGTGCCGAATATGATCGACGCCGCGAATCCGCCCAAGAAGCGCGGGCCTTACAAGAAGGTGGCGGCCTAATGCCTGAACGCCGAAAGCCTTGGATTGAGATTCGGCTGACTCAAGCAAGCATGATCTGGCCGAACGCTTCGACCATTCCAGTCTGGCCGATATGTTGGCAAGGATGGTTTCTATGCGCTGCGTTGCCGTTGTCGTGGCTATTGGAGTTTTGGCTCGCCTTCAACATGGGCTGGCATCCGGGAAGTTGGTTTTGGACGTGTCTATTTGCCGGGCCGATTTTGGCTTGGTTCGCGATCGCTGCGGTGAAAACTGAGGTCAGCGATGAGTGCTAATGCGCGAAATTTCAAACGAACGCACTACCGAACATTGCGACGCAGAGGACGAAGTGGAAAACCTCTACAAGGCGCTGATCGCCCGCATAAAGACTCGGCGCCGCGACATCCCGTTGATCGCTCGTTACTTCGCGACGCTGACCATCGAATGCGGTGAATTCTGGCATTCAGGAGCGGCGTTCAAAGCCGTCGCCGCCGCACTGTGAACGAAGCCCGGTTGCGAAAGCTGCCGGGGTTTTTCCGTAATCGCGGACCGTGATACAAAAGGCCGTGGGCGCCGTCGCGCAAACGGCGCTCATACGCTGCAGGGAACCCCCCAACAGCGGGGAGCCCGGCGCCATTCAGCGCCGGGCTTTTGCTATGGGAACCTCTCAGCTTCGCATGCGTTGCTTCAACGTCGCGGTATGGCCACCATCCTCCGCGCACGGCCTAACTGGCCCGGCGCCCACAGATCGTCGGGCGGTTAGATTTGGCCGCCTTCCGTATCATCTTGCGTCGTCAGAGCGGCCAATTGGCCGCTCTGACGCTGCCCGTGAGAAAGCTCGGCAATCTTCGCAGCCACCCTTTCGGCTGCGCTCGTCGACGAGGGACCAACGCCGGGTTACGAAGGGCCGCCACCTGGATATTGAAAATTCGGTAGTGTCCTTTTGTGGACGGCCCCTTTTGTGGACGGCCCCTGCATTGCAAGGATTTTCTTTGACGATCTGGAAGCTTGGTCGGGTGCAGTCTTTTGTCCGGCCTATCTGTTGCGGCCGATAAGACCGCTGGCCTTGATGTAGTCCGCGGA